>Ga0209296_1001233_pt1 | contig 20040 bp, 38 predicted proteins | sample S_130206_EF_Meta_FD_187319 | JGI IMG/M metagenome (GOLD analysis project Ga0209296, IMG submission 187319) | Freshwater microbial communities from Lake Simoncouche, Canada to study carbon cycling - S_130206_EF_MetaG (SPAdes) (version 2) | ecosystem: Environmental > Aquatic > Freshwater > Lake ...
ACACAAGAGCTATATCTTCTCTCTTTAATTGACCAGATACACCTAAAAAAGCACTTGCAAACGCAGTTTGAGTGGTTGCCAAGTTGGTATCCCAAGGAAAATCAAGAGCGGAAATAGCACTACCGGAAGATAGAGCTACAAGATCGCCAACTTGAATCGCCTTGTCGGTGGCAACAGGGGCCACCACAGGATTAGTCGCATTGAAACTGTAAGTAATCGCCATAGTCATAGACTCCTTAAATGGATGGCTTACTTGCCAAGGACATTTTCTCGAAACTGTTGATAGTTCGACTCGCCTTGGATTGCAGTCGAACTAACTGGCTTAACACTAGCTCTAACAAGAGCAACCTTTTTCCTGTCATCAATCGCTTCTGCCCACATCGTTTCACCGATTGCGGAAAGTTGCTTTACAAAAACAGGGGTTGCCTCTAAATTACTCTCCTTAAGCAAAGAGAATATTTTTTCTTCATTAAGTTTTTCAGATTTCCACTTGCGAAGGTCTTCAAGTTCCTTCAAAGACTCTTCAAGTTCATCTTTATCGTCTTCATCGTCACCAAGATTAGCTTGTGCTGGTGTTCCCGTAGTTTTGCTCATTCCTGTTACATCTGTGGTTTCAGCAGCAACATCGCCACTACCGAGGCCAGTAGCAGCAGCAATAAGGTCAAGAATCATCTTCCCCTTTGCCGAGCCTTCGCCTGGGCCAACGCAAATTTCCATAATTTGCTTAAGCATATCAGAAGACGGTTCTTCCGAAGTCGGTGCAGCAGTTGGTTCTTGTGCGGGTGCAGCATCTGGAACCTCTTCCTTATACATTTCTTTCACAGGGTTTTCTTCAGACATCATTTTATCATTTTTCATTGCAATCTCCTTGGATTCAAAAATTGTGGTGGTGGTTGCAGGGTTTGCAACTAAATCCACCGATCTAACTCTGTCAATTCTTACTACTCTTTCTGTACCATCTTGATCAGGAATTGATTTGCCACTAACAAGGTGGCTAAATCCTACATCGCCTAAACCATTGTTTTCAGCAAACCATAAAAATGATTCAATCCCATCAGCATGAGGATTGTATCTGAAGTCTGCATATAACCCTTCGGAGGTAAAGCGGACATTCTGAAGCCATCCTAGCCTATCAGAAAACAATGGTGCTTCTGTTTTGTGATCTTTGTTTACTGGAGCGTTCTCGTATAGCGGAACTGCATCACGAATCGCTTTTGGATCGTAGATTCTGCCATTCATTGAGCTAAATCCAAGGACTTTTACACCGTAAACAATGCACTTGTTTCGGTCTACTACACCTGGTTTGTTTTCAATAACGGCATTCATAGTATGATATTACAGTCCATCGTCTAGTGTTGTCAACAATTATCCTGTTACAGTTGATATATTTGGTGATTTTGCTGCGGGAAGGTTTGGCGGGCCTTCAGGCTTATCAAGTTTTTCTGGTGAAGAACTTGACACAGGCTGAACAGGTTCGGGGATCTTAATTACTACATCACGGAACATTAAATTAATGATCTCAGGTGTGATCGCAGGGAACGAAGCTCTTGCTATCGCCTTGCCACTTTCCATTGGAATCTCACCGATAGAGCATCGATGAATAATATCGACAAGGTTAGCAATTTGGGCACCATTGAGAGCGGAGTCTTGAACTTGATCGCCACCACCGATTCCTTGCGTAGCACTTCCAGACTCAATCCTTGATGAAGGATTCATCGGATCAATTTCGGTAGCACCCTTCTTTTCATCTACAATTGGTTTTATGAAGTTTGATGCTTCGGTATCGTTATCCAATCCAAGTTCAGCCCGAATCGTCTGAATCGACTTCACACCCATTGAATGGTACACATTGTTCATCTCAGCTTCTTTCTGATGCTCTCTTGATTGAAGAGAATACGCTTCAGAAGTGATCTTAATGTTCTTAAGTATTTCCTTGGGGATGATACCGTGTTCGGATGCGAGGTGGATCTGTGACCAAGCTAAAGACTTGTTTGGCTCGAATCGACATTCGGCCAAGGATCTTCCAACAATCCCTTGCCATCGCTCAAAAGTTCGCCTTGCTGGAGCTTCCGCAATGAGTGCTGAAGAGTAGTTATTATTGCTTGCGTCACCGGACATGAGTGTTTCGCTGATTCCAAAGCGTGTTGCAAGGGATCGTAGGTTAGCCTGCAAAACTTGGATAAGCCCTGCTGCATCGACATTTGCCCCTGGGAATTCGTAGTCAATGTTCGCTGGTGCGGTAATGATCGATCCATAGCCAAACCTCTCCAATCCAATACTTTGCGTTGCACCAAGATTATTGCTGCCACCGAGCGTAGCATCAATCTGTGAGTCAACTAAGCTTGCCATTGAGTCAGGTGCAACATTGTTTACCTTCCTGATCATCGCTATCTTTGCCCTGGCTTTCGCCATTGTGACTGTAGAAGCAAGAATATCCTCGCAATTGGTCAAATTTTGGAACACAGGGTAGAATGTAGTCAATCCACGCTTTGCATTCGCATTTGTGCCAATTTTGATGTGTATGATTTCTTCCGCAGGGATAAATGTAGGTTCTCTAGTAACAGTAGGTTTCAAAATTACCTGATATCCAAGAACCGAATTAATATCATCCTCTTCCACAATGATCCCAAATGAGTCTTTTGGCGACCCAATGTCTGTAGCATACCCTCTGACCAATTCTGGCTCAATAAAGCGAATTACGAGCATCCCATTAGCCTGTGGGAACTTTCTTAAGAACACCTCTCCATCGACATGAAGGCGGTACACAATTTCGTTTTCGACATCCACCATATTGTTGTATTCACGAAAGATATCTAAAGAAGCTTGACACCTCTTCAATAGGTCTTCCGGTACTGGGTTCTTTAGATCGATTGAAGCAACCCGCCATTTAAATCCAGCAGACCCAACAACAAATGACTGAAAACATTGCACAAGTCCATGAGCAAACTCATTAGTCGCAAATACGAATCTAGCTCTATCCCTGATGCTCTTTAACTGCCACCAAGACAGATAGATCGGAAGCTGCTCACCTGACAGGTAATTGTCTCTAACCGCTAATTGTGCGGGATTTACCCAGCCACCCATTCCCGCATTAGGAAACTGAAACGCACCATACTCACTTGGATCGTTCCAAAACGGCCCCCAACCAGTTTGATAACTTCCTGTGTCATACGAAATAGACTCCGTAATCGGTTTTCCCGATCTTGAAGCCTTTGTAGCCTTTGGCGAGGAAGGCGGAGTCGTTTTCGGTGACGGTTTTTTCTTTGCCATTTTTTGGTGACCTAATGGTTAACTGTTTAAGGTCACAAATCCACTTAAAGTTCCAGTAACATTTCCAGTTACTGTAAGTTTTATTCCAGCCGTACTTATTAACATACCATTACCCTGCACAGCACAAAAAAGAGTCTGGTACTGCGGAATATGAATTTTACCTGACATTGCAGTCGTTCCGTCAGCCTTAAAAAACTGAATAGTGCAATCTCCATCTGGTTGCAAAACAAATCCGTGGATATGGCCCGAACCACTAGCAATGATCGTTGTTGTGCCTGGAATGGTTTGCGAAATTGGCATTGAGCTATCTGCTGGCATATAAACCTCCGGTTAAGATTTACACATTGTATTGGTTTACTTGGAAAATGCAAGAGAAAATCGTTTTGACGATTTGGGAAAAATAGAAAAATTTTTTGGATGCACTTTCAAATTCGACAAAATGAAACTTGACGGTTCTAAAAAAAAGTCTCTGAGTTTAGGGTGGGGTGGGGGGGCTAAAACCAGGCCTGGATTATTAATAGGATAAACAACTCTATATAACATATCATACAATATATTTATAGAATAAACATATTAGCAGTTACACTATCTTAATTAATTAAGATAAAGTTTATCTTTAATATATTATGAATGATAATAGTGGATAAAGTTTATCTTTATTATTTAAGATAAACTTTATACTTAATAATTTATATGTTAGAATGTATTAAATAGAGGGATAGTTTTTTTATTATATATATATCTATATATATAAAATATATATATAATTATATAAGTAATATATAAGACTTTAAGGATATCATATCCCCCTAACACACCCATAATCCTTTACCATAATCTTTTATGAAATAGAATCTTTTTATTCCCCCGATAGATACCACGGGAACTAATTTATTTCATTTTTTCCTTGTCGTAAAATAGATTAAAATAGCAATTATTTTAAAAAGTTTTAAGTGCTTATATCATAAGGGTTTACAGCAATATACTTAAAATATTATGGATTATTTAGTATATTGCCATTGTGTTTTAGTCGATAATATGCATAATTACATTATTATTACTGATTAATGTAATCAGTAAAAAGTAGTAGTAAATAACAGTAAGGGCAAAAATATGGAAGAGTTTATAGAAAACCTAATGAAATTTTGGACGATTAATCAAGATAATCAGCTTGAATTATCATTAGTAAAAATGATCGAATCTTGGGATTTAAGCGAACTGGAAACAATTTTAACCACTAATAAAGGGGTATAGGCAATGAAAAGATATAAGAATAAAATGGTAGGCAATTACATGGTATTAGAGTGTATAGGTCATACACAAGTATACGATACCAAAACCGACAAGCTTGTTTTCATAGTTGATGATGTTAAAGGGCATTTTATATCAGCTATTAAGAGGGCAAAATTGCACCAAATATTAGGTGCAATGATAGAAATAAATGACAATCAAGGGATTATCAGTAATAACTAATATTGTTTATTAGTTATGTTTTTCGGTATGTTTTTTCACTATTTTTATAAAGGGTTTAATAATGAATACTAAGAATAAATCAGCTAAGAATCAATCAGCTAAGAATCAACTACTTGTAAACTTTGAAGGAAACATAGTCAAAGTAGGTTCGCTACTTAGTACTAATATGAAGTTATTAAAGGATAAAATTAACGGATATGATATTAGAGGTATACAAATTGCACCCGCTAACATAGGCGGGTTTAATGTTTGCCCTAGTGCAAGCGAAGGATGCAAAAAGGCTTGCATATATTCTTCGGGTCGTGGTCGTTTCACTAAGACACAAATTGCAAGAATAAAACGCAAGTTATTGTTTTTTCAATATACGAATACTTTCAAAGTACAATTAATTAAAGAAATAACTTCATTCGTTAAAAGATGTATAAAAAACAATGTAAAGCCCGCTATTCGTTTGAATGTTTTTAGTGATCTTCCCTATGAAAAAATATTCCCCGAATTGTTTACAATGTTTCCTAATATACAATTCTATGACTACACTAAAATCAAGTCTAGACTCGATAAGTCTAAACTACCATCGAATTACCATCTTACATATTCACGAAGTGAAAATACTAGTGATAACGAAGTAATGGAAATCATCTCGAGCGGGTTTAATGTTGCTATACCATTCAATAGCAAGAAACACGAATTGCCAAAAACATTCTTAGGTATACCTGTTCTTGATGGTGATCTTAGTGATATACGCTTTTTGGACGCTAGCGGGTCGATAGTTGGATTATCTGTTAAAGGTGATAACAAAGTTAAGAATAGCTTGAATAATGGTTTTATAGTCGATGTGAATAGTCGACAAGTTATTGAAAATAAACCTAGGTTTATTATTTCGTTAACGATGGCTTAAAGTGTTTCCAGTTCATTTTTTTCCCTGTTTTTTCCCTGTTTTTTAACCTTATTGGAGTTCATTCAATGATATCGACTATCAAGCTTACAATCTTATTAAATGGTTATAAAATCGGTGTTTTAGAAATACCTCAAAGTATAGCCAACGAATATACACCATGGATAGATACACTGGTACGATTGAATGAAATACCTATTTATTATTCTACTATCACGAAAAAGGTTATTGAAAATAATCCACTAGTTAGACTTGTTTATGTCGACTAAATAAACCCTATTAAACCTTATTTAATGCCATGCCATGCTATCTATTAAGATAGTGTGGCTTAAGGCAATAGAAGCATTATTTCAATGCTTAGAATCGGTTTAACCTTATTTGGAGTCTCGAGCATGGATAATATCACGCATGAAATAAAACCTAATCAGGTTATTGAACTTGAATATTTTAACCCCGAACTTGACGGGTTAAATAACCTTACAATCAAGGTAACCAATGATATGGTAACGATAATAGCTTATGACGATGAGGCAAATGAAATCCTAATTAAAGCCTTACCATTTTACCAGCTATTAGAATCAGCTACTGATATATTCAACGCCAAAAAAACAGTATTTAAAAAGCTATTTAATCGAGATTAAATTGTTTCCAGTTCGTTTCCTTACCTTGTTTCCTTACCTTGTTTCCTTACCTTGTTTCCTTACCTATTTTTTTGGAGTATTTTCAATGGCATGGAGTCCTTACAAAGATAGAATCATTAATTATGTGGAGAACAACCAAGGTTGTTCAAAGTGGGATATCGCTTCCCTATGCACTAAATCATGTTTAAGAAATCCTAGTAAGCAATATTACATAGTGAATACTGCTTTGCGTAATGGATGGATAGAAGGTTATTTCTCTTCAGGTCGATGGCATTTATTCACACCTGAAGCATTCATGCTAATAGATGAACCTAGCTGATCAGCTAACCCCTATTTTCAACGACCTAGGGGGCGAAATCCCTAGGTCAAAAAATTTTTTTGCCGATCAACCTGGAGAATCAGGCAAAAAAAAATTCACCGCCTTGTTTCTTTGTGTGTTCCGATTTTTATCACTTTTTTAAAGGATGTGTACCAATGGATAAGCTAATCAAGGATCTCGCAAAGTTGTTCGCCAAAGATCTCGCTGGGTCAATCCAGCTTAACCAACCGGAAGCTAGCAAGTACCAAATTATGCTTGTAATAGTGCAAGGGTTAAAAGAATCGTTCGGGCTAACCAACGAGGAATCTTTTAACCTCGTTTTTGGCGAAAATAAATATTCAACCATAGTAGAGAAGCTTTGGAAAGATTTCAGCGAAAAAAACGCTCTGGAAGCGTCTAAATAGGGGCAACCCTGTTTTGCAATGGGCAGGGGGGCAAATTCGCCTGCCCAAAAAGTTTTGCAACGGAATTTTATCATTTTTTTGGAAAGGATTTGAATCATGCTACGAATAACTAAAGATAAGCCGATTGAATTAATGCAATGCGATAACGAGCGAGCGATTAAAATGAAAGTTGGTTCCCTTCATTGTATGTTATCAAACCTTACAATCATCCGTAAGCTTTGGAATAATCGGGTAAAATCAGCTTCCAAAGAACTAAGGAGGGGGTGGATTAAATGCGTAATTGAAACGCATTTAGCTAACCAAGATTTGTATATTCGTGTTATGAATGGACTTCTATAGACCCTGTTTTCAAACCATGTAGACCCTGTTTTTCAATGAAAGGTTAGTGAATTATGATGGGCATCAATATCAATTGTAAACATCAGGATTTTATTGGCGAAATCCTGTCAGGCAAGAAAACAATCGAAACTAGGAACACCCCTAGCTTAGACCCCTATATTGGTCAAAGGGTTGGTCTGATTCGTACTGGAGTATTGTTTGCAACGCTGGAAGGGTTCGCAACCATATCAGAATCATTTGTGTACTATGACAGGCAATCATTTGATTCTGATTATGAATTGCATAGGGTTGCACCTGATTCACCATACTACATACCTGATCATGGAACTAAGGTTGGCTACATCCTTACAGATGTAGAATCAATCGAACCTGAGAGGATCTTAAGCAAAGGTATTGTAGCTCGCAAAATAGGAAGACCCTGTTTCCCAATGAATTAGCGGGCAAAAAAACCGCGGGAAAAACTATCATAAAATTTTATGGATTGATTGAAATTGTTTTAGGTTGGAAGCGAATACATATTACAACCATTGAAAGGGGTGTAGCAATGCAAGTAAGAGATGCAGATACAGCAAGGAAAGTTATCAAGGCTTGCAAGTTTGGAACAAAGCAAGTGCGTTGGATTAAGCTATCGGAAGGTGAGCGAATGATTCTCAGGGATGCATTCATTTTCCTTAATTATCACGATGGCGAAAAGATTCCTGCGGGCGTAGCCAATGGAAGCATGGAGATATCTAGAGCAGATCGTTCTGATATCAACTGGGTTGAAATTTTAGGAGATGATTAACATGGAAGCAGTTAAAGAGTTGATTACTATTACCACTAACCCAAACAAGGATGCGATTAATATGGAAGCAGTTAAACCTATTTACCAAGCCATTAGAATGAACGCTGTTCAAATCTTTGAACACAAAGCTAATGCGTGGAAGACTGTCAGGCTTTTTGCCCTCGACAAGTATGAAGATGCCAAAGAATTTGCTAAGGATCTGGTTCAAGAATCAGTACAGCAAGACCCTGACGAAGAAGTAGCTTGCGGGATTGTAGCAGAGGTTAATTTGTTACCAGCTTTAATGGATAGGAAGCTTGTGTATGTGATAGAAGATACCAAAGAAATCGTTATGCTAGACATTTAGACCCCATTTAAAAACGAAAGGCTAGTCAAATGAAGATCATTAAAAATACGCTGGAAGTAATTACATCAGTATGGGAAGACCCTGGCGATTACCCAAACGCATTAGCTAGGGGGCCACTCCCTTCGCATCTATGTGTAGAAGATATCTCAGGATACCTTTTGATCCAAGTCGAGAAACAAGATCAAGAGAACGATGATTTTGAGGGGTGCAAACCTGACGAAATCATGCAGTCTTTAATGGATGATCACACCATTAGAGTTGATGGTGTAGTCATCACATCATGGCAGTTCTGCCCAAAAGAGCATCCAAATTCAAATGATGCTGCTGGGCTTGATATGTGGAAAATAATACCTTATAAATGGGATGCTGATAAGTTTGAATTGTAACATACCTTGTTTTGCTGGAAGCTAACCCCTAACTTTTAGGGAAGCAAAAAGTTTTATTCTTGAAAGGGATAAACCATGTCTACTGAAACCGCTTCTGCTTCTGCCACCGTTACCCCTGTTGCCGATCCTAATCGCATCATTACGATTAAGCTTAAGGCTTCTGAGGCATACATCCTTCGCTACATTGCAGCTATTCTAGCTGATACCAATACCGATAAGGAAGAAAGAAAATCGCTCATCAAGCATTGTGGAGCGACCCCAGAAGATATGACAAGAATACACCATAAAATTTATGGTGCAGAAATGGGTTGGGATACTAATTGGAATGGTTAGACTGTCTTTTTCTTCACCCTATAGGCTTCAATCTGTAGGGTGAAAAATCTTACATCAGGAAGTAATATGAAAAGACCTATTGAATGTTCAAAGTGCGGTAAGCATATCATTAAAATGTATGGCTACAAAGACCTATGCAATTTATGCCACACAAAGAGTTTAAACTTATCAGCAAGAGGTACTGCGGAGCTTAAAAAGCTAAGAGATGAATTAAAGGAAGTTAAAGCAAAGTTAAAGAAGTTAAGAACAACTTTAGCTAATACTAAACTATCGTTGAAGACTGCTGCAAGGGTTAATGAAAGGCTTAAGGCTGATCATCGTTCTGATTTCGAGTGGGATCGTGAGCGAATCAAACAATACAACAAGGATAAATCGTGAACTATCTTTCAGTTTGTTCTGGCGTTGAAGCAGCAACTGTTGCCTGGAATTCTATTGGATTTGAACCTATAGGATATTCAGAAATCGATAAGTTTTGCTGCGATTTACTAAAACAGAAATACCCTCAGACCCCTAATTTTGGAGACATAAATGGAAATTCAACCTGGCAAATTCCCAGAGCAATCGACATACTTATCGGGGGAACTCCTTGCCAAAGCTTTAGCCTCGCTGGCCTCAGAAAGGGAACAGACGATCCAAGAGGTGGACTTGTCTACAAGTTTTGTGAATTGGTGCGGGATAGAAAACCAAGATGGATTGTTTGGGAAAATGTGCAGGGAGTCCTATCAACTAACGGAGGAAGAGACTTTGGTTCCTTCATCAGGTCGCTGGCTGAATTCGGGTATCATCTCTGCTGGCGGGTTCTTGACTCTCAACACTTCGGATTGCCCCATAGAAGGAAAAGAGTCTTCCTTATCGGGCATTATTCAGACAGAACAAGTGGATACAAAGTTTTATTTGAGCAAGGTTGCTTGTCAAGGATTTATCAGGAGAGACAGCATGGGAAAAAGCCTTCCAGTTCGTTTGAAGGAAGCTATGATTGCCCATTCTGCAAATCACATACAACCTTAGACCCCAAAAAAACTGGATGCAATTACTGTGGAGCATGGGTAAAAAATCCAGTCAATTGTATATCTGATGGGGCACATATGGGGGGTGGTATCAACGGTCAGGATTACAATTCTGGAAGAATTATCGTTCAACCTGATGGAAGGGTTAGAAGACTAACACCACTTGAAATAGAAAGGCTAATGGGGTTCCCAGACAACTACACTAACATTTCTGGGGCAAAAGATGGCAATAGGTTTAAGGCAATGGCCAATTCGATGTGTGTACCTGTGATTAAATGGATTGGAGAAAGGATAGCGGAAGTCGATTCCACTAGCAAATAGACCCTGTTTTAATGTATACTGTTAGCCTAAGAGGGTTTGTTAAGACCCTCTTTTCTTTCGGCTCAAGGTATATATAATGGATGACAAAAACTTTTGGTCGTTCACGGACATCGCTGCTGACCTTGACTTAGCATATACAACCATCCGTAGAAACATAGAAACATTCATCAAGCAAAAGAAAATGAAACCATTGACCCGCATGAAAGCGGACAAAGGACACTTTTGTTCTGTCATGGATAGCACCCAGTACAGTCTGTTTCGTGAACTAATGCGTGGAAGAACTGCGGTAAACAAGGATGATGACAATGTTAATGACAAGATGTCTGATGATGGGTTTTTCTACTTAATCCTATTAGTTCCAGAGTTTTCAGACGGTAGGATTAAAGCTGGATTTACATCCAGGTTAGATTCAAGATTTTCTGAACACCTGATGTCAGCACCAACAGCAAAGCTAATTTACTCAACCCCTTGTCAACGAGCGTGGGAAACATTCCTGTTAGCTTATGTACACAGTCATGGTAAAAAGATTCGATCAGAAGTATTTGATGTTCCTGATACAAAGGTTTTAATCAAAAACCTTAAGACCCTCTTTTCTCAAGTTGGGCAACGAAAATGAATCACTGAAAATAAGTCCAGCATTGTGGACTAAGGAACCGTCTTAGTTAAGGGAAACGCATTTGCGTGAACTAAGGCTTTTTTTCTTCTTCTAACTCAGTATTTTTAAGAAGTTCAGCCAGGGCAATATAAGCAGCAGCATCTTCAAGGGTATCTTGATGATACCCCTGAGAAAGTCTGCAAAGCTTTAACAGGGCCATCATTACAGCTACCTCATAAGCGGTAACTTCCCGCTTTAAGAAGTTAGTCCACGCATCAGCAATACGCTTTAAATTTAGCTCTGGAGCATCGTATTGATTAGCTCTTTCAACAATGTGTTCAGTACAGCGGGAAAAGAATTCATTGAGTAAATATCGATCCATTTATAAACCTTTCAATCAGTACAATGACAACTAATCGTGTCATCAAAATCAGGAAACATTGGAAGTTGCATTCTAGATTGTTTCATTACATTTTCATAGCTTGGTCGATCTTTTCTAAAGGTGTGCTGCCTAGCTACAACACTACCGATCATTTTTTTCTCTTGTTCTATCCACCAATCCAAAGCTTCGGGAGTTTCTTTTGCAACCAAATCCAATCGATATCTAGACTTTAAAAAGCAACCTTGGCAATTACCTTGGTGTTGAGGAATATCTAAATCAAAAGATTGTTTACCCCAGAAACTCATAACATCTGGCAATGTATGTCGAGCATCAAACATAGGTGTTAACGCTGGATTTCTTCTAGTGTTTTTCTTTATGTTGGCAACTCTTCTTGGTTCATCGTATCGCAATCCAATAAGTTGATTGTGCTTATGAAAAAGTTTGCCGTAAACATCTTTCATATATCGATCCAGCAACCTTATTTTTAGTTCAACTGTGCAAAACCTGGCAACAGGATTAGGAAGATATTGTCGCTCATCAATAAGAATCCCAAATGGTTCTCCGTTTCTTGAAGCATCTTTATGATTAGTTACTTTATATCTTGGATCTATTTTCCTACCAACATATTCCAGCCAAGTTATATTTATCTTCCATTCTTCAGAACACTTCTGAACAAAGTCTAAAGTCTTTGGATGCTCCAAACCTGTGTTACAAAAAACAACTTTAACATATTCTGGAAGAACATTTTCATGTGCCTCTAAAACTTTAGCCAACATAAATCCAGATGTTCTACCACCGCTAAAAGAAATAACAGATGGATCTTTTAAGAAATACTTGCTATCCATTTATTTTCCCCTTTAATTCAGATCGTTTTTTAATTGCTGATTCTAATGGAATCAAAAAGGTTTTGTTGTTTTTGTTTTCAAGCGGGTTTTCATGCTGATCAATGTGTTCAGCAATGATTGATGAATCATCCAAGTCAATCACCCCTTCCAGTTTGTTTCGCATTAAAAAATATCCAATACGAACCCTGTTAACACCAATAATTTTTGCAGCTTCTCTTGCTGTCACATATGTTTGATCGCCAACTTTAATTGCCATTAGAAACACCTTCCATTTCTCTTCTATTGTTAATTTGTTCTAATACTGCTGCCCTAATCTTTTCGTCAACAAGTTCACGCTCTTTAGCTTTATCTTGCTTTCTTAAAGTAGCAGTAAGCTTCTTTTCTTTTGCTGTTATCTTCCTAGTTTCCCGCCTCATCATCTTATCTAATACCGAAGACATGGGTACAAGAAAATGAGACTTACTTTTTTTGTTAAACTTTTCCAGTTCAACAGGATCTATCTCAATACCAACTGCTCTAATTGCTTGCATCAAAGGCTTCTGATCACTCATATCTATTACCCCACGAAATTCGTTTCGGTAAAAATAATGAGCGATTAGCCCTGCCTTTACCCCCATAACCAACTGAGCTTCTGGGCTAGTTAAATACAATTCATCACCAATGTATACTGGCATAACTATTTACCTTCCTTTCTAACTAATTCTTCTGCAATTTCCAAAAGTTTAGAACTATTTGCGGATTGAAATTTAAGGATTGGATACAGACTCATAAGTATAACAATTCTTTCATTTAACTTCTGTGTCCATCTCCATCCGCTAGCTTCTATTCCATTGACAGTTACGCTTACACCATCATAAATAGCCTGTTGACATCCTCTAGACTCAATTAACCCTGGGAACAAACCATCTATTGTTTCTGCAACATCTTGAAGAAGATCAGAAATTTTCTTTTTATTAAGCTCGTAAGGTTCATTGCTGTCAGTTTTTTTAACAGCTTTAGCCCATTCGCAACAAGCCATACAAGCAGCAAAATTGATGTAGCTATCGGGCTTGCGTTTAGCTATTTCAGAATCATCCCAAAGCACAGATAAATTGGCCAAAGCTTCCGAAGCAGCAGCAAACATCTCGTCAGGCATGATTTCAAGACCTGTGAGTTCCCTTGAAATAAAGGATGCCCTTCTAGCACAGGTTTGAACTGCTGCAACCTTTGATATTTTTGCCATTTTCTTGTCCTCTGGGCTTCCGTTCCCCGAATCTTTATTCTTAAACATTATAACCCCTTCTTTCAGTTTTTGGTAAGTTCAATTGCAACATAAGAATCGTCACCATTTGTAAGCTTTTTGCCTAACTTAATAGTGATTGATTTAACACAATCTGTATCATCTCCTAAAAGATAACCACAATGCTGTAGTTGGTCTAATATCGGCTTAATACGGTTATCCAAATCAGATTTTCTCCAGTTTCTCCCAGGGTAAACCATAATTAATACATCGACTGGAAACAAACAGGCATCAATCCTATTTCGATCATCCGTATGGTGAAAGTTTTCCTCCCGCCATTGGCGATACTTTTCACTAAGAATAACTCTGCCTTTAAAATTCCTCCAACAAGCGTTAGCTGATGGAGGAAGGGTAAACAAAATTGGATCGACTGGCATATTATCTCCATGACCATGCTGGTGCAGTAAGCTTTGGAACAATTCCATAATACTCAGGCACAAAAACACCAGTCTGATGAGCAGCAAGGTACTTCCTAATCGCTTCAAACACTTGGTTCTCCGCACGATCAAGATCACTCGAATCAAACTGGCAAACCATGCATGAAGGGTACTCACCCTTGTCTACAATGATATGGTAAACATCGTTGATGGGTATCTGCATCGATCTCAGGCAGAATCGATATAAAGCCATCTGACGAAGGTATCCATTAAATACACATTCTTTGGCCCAATCCATTGGATCGTAGCTACCAACGGTCTTTAAATCGACTAGGAAACCCTTCTCAGGGCAATACATATCAGGGATGAATTTAATCTGCAAGGGTTGCCCATCGAATTCAATAGTGGTTAAAATTTCTTGTTCACGAACAACACCAGGGCAATTAAAATATTCCGAAGCAGAATTTTCTGCAATTGCAGCGATCATTTTATTAGATTGCTCTACATCATCATGGGTAATAATTTCAATACCATCTGTTAAAGATGATTTAAAATTATCCCAAGTTTCTTTGCCAACCTTAGTTCGCTTATCGCAGACAGGAGCAACCGCAAAGCGTTCACTAACTGTAGCTGGTTCAAGCAACATTGCATGAACTAAAGATCCAAGGATCATAGCTGGAGAAGGATCACGAACAACAACCTTGTCAATATAAGTCTTCTTATAAAGGACTGGGCTTTTGCGAAACAACTCCAAGCGGGAATGAGACACATATTCAATTGGAAACATTAAACACCTTCTTCTTTCTGTTGTGAATTACACCTACTCAAAACAAACTTGCAATAAGAACTAGCAATAGCACATTTCAAAACCCTAGATGCTTCTTTTTCGCTAATTAACCGTTCTATTTGTTCAAAAACAGATTGATAAAATGAAAAGGAAACATCTTGTTTAACATAGTTTTTTGAAAATTGACCTTCAAGTTTAGAAAAATATAAATCAATTGAATCACTTATCATTTGATAAATATGATCTTTGCGAAAATCAAACATTTTTTCAAATTGATCTTTCCAAACTTCACTTTGCTTTCTAAATGACATCAGGATTTCTCCTTAAAAAATTTCTCAAGAATATCTAAGACCTGACCATTCATAGTTCTATTCTGGGATAAAGCCAGAAAATTTAACTGTTCTTTTAAATCCGAATTAGGTCGAAAAACTACCGTGAGTTTTTGCCGATCCTTTTTAGACCCGTGTCTTTTTGGCATTTTCCTTCTCCTTCAATAATGATGCCTGATAAGCATCCCATTCACTATCGTACTTCCAAGGCTTCTCAAAAAAATAAATCAGATTGCCAACACCGCCAGCACCATCCCATTGTCCTTCATCCTTTAGCCAACGAGCTAAAGCGAGAAGATTATCGTGGATCGCATACCACATACAGCACCCCTTTCAAAAAGTAAAACTGACAACATAATAAGTATATCATAAATATTTATTATTACCATAGAATCTTTTATTTTCTTTTATTTTCTTTTATTTTCTGTTTTTTTCTGTTTTGGGTTTGACTTTTAATTTAACGGATCGTAGGATAGTCGATGTGGTGGGAGTGGAACTGAGTTTGGAGTTGGCAAGATGCCTAGAAAGAAAAAACATAATCTTCTTTCATTTGACGAAGCGTCAAGCTTTTGTCCACATCCCCCAGGTAGCACAGAAAAAATAATTGTTTTGGAAGCAAGATTATTTTATGGAATTGATCTTTATCACTCTGGTGATAACTCGATCCCAATAATTTCTAAAGATAAGAAAAACGCTTCTAGAGCAGAAACCGAATCTTGTCCAGATGCGGAGATACATCTGGATGATGATGACTAGCGGTGGTCATATGGGTAAGCTCGTTGCGAACCTTAAAAAGACACTAGTTTTTACCGAGGCTAGCACACGCACCGCTAGTTTTTTACTTTTTTTAACGAAAGGGGAATGTCATGGAAGATGAAATTACCATGATTGATCAAGAGTTGAGGCAGATAGTTGCTCCGAGTTTTTCGCCACCATGCAGTCTTAATGAAGATGCATATGTGGAACCGCTAACCATAACAGGTGTTGTTAATGCTGACGAGCAGCTTTTGAAGTTTCTTTTGTTCAACGGCATATCTACCCATGCTATTGGGCAAAACAAGATGATGTCTATCACCAGTATAGATGACATCACTTCGGGCAGAGGATCGTATTCTGACACGATCATAAAAGTGAGAATGAAAATGGGCGATTTAAACACAGTTGTTTCTATTGAATTATCAAATGAGCAACTTGAAGAAATTGTAAGGATTGGTCTTCGCACTCAGTTTGGTGCAAGTGTTGAGTCAGTCAAAGTGATATCGTTGTATCACGGACTTAAAAAGTACGAGTTAGAAGTTACTTTTAAAGGGAGAGGTTAATGAAAATTGGGAAGCCTGTTGGTTTCGGTTTGACTAACAAGCCAAAGGCAGTTGTCTTTGGTGCAGAGGGTTCGGGTAAATCTACGATGGGCAGTAAGCTTTCTAAAGCTTTGTTCATTGATGTCGAAGGCGGTATTTCTGGCATTGATATTGATTGTGTGGCAATAAAAACATGGTCAGAATTTGTGGCTACGATCAAAGAGATCGTAACATCTACAGAGTTTGCTTATGAAAATATTGTCATCGATTCTCTAACCGCTTTGGAAAGATTGCTTCATCAGCACATCTGCCAAACATCTGGAGCATCATCAATCGTGCTAGCGTGTGGCGGGTATGGTAAAGGTCTTGTCGAGTCTGTAACGCAGATGTCTCTGCTTATTAACTCGCTAAATGCCAAGAAGGATCTTGGGGTTTACTTCCTGTGTCATTCAACAGTAAAGTCTGTCAATGATCCAACAAGAGGTGAATACGCTTCTTTTGGGGTTCGGGCTGATAAGGCCATGTCTGAATGGGTTACTTCTTGGGCTGATCTAATTGGCTTCGTTGAAATCGACCTGATGGTTGGTGACGATGGCAAGCCAATTATCAAAAAGGATGGTAATGAGGTTCGCAGAACCATTACTGTAACTCCAAGGGGTGGACTGACTGCGAAATCACGGATTCCAGGTGTGATTGGAACCATGACGGTTGATAGTTTTGTGTCTAAGATCAATGAAATCTTTTCTAAGAAGGGTAAGTAATTATGTCTGATGAATTTGAAATCTTTGGCCAAGATGAAGCAAAAGAGCTTTTAAAGGCTGATATTCTTCCCCCAGGGGAATATCCAGTAATTATCACCAAAGCGGAAGTCCGTACCAAAGATGACAAGAAATGGTTGTCTCTTGGTTGTCAGATCGATGCTCCACATGATATGCAGGGAAGGTACAAAACCTTTACGCTGTATATCAAAGACGGTCATCCTAATCCGCAGGTGTGTAGCATCCATGCTAAGTTAAGGCAGAGTCTTGATGCTGCTCTTGGATTAGATCGCATGACCCTGACAAACATCATTGGTCAAGCCTGTGTGGTTAAAATCAAAAACAGCGAAAAGAACGGTTCTACCTATGAAAATGTAGAAAAGTTTTTGAAAGCTGTCTAATCTTTGCTCATGTTGCACTTGGAAGCAACCGATAAGAAAGGCAAGGAGGTGCAACATGAGTAAACTTTTCTTGTTTTGTTTGTGTTTCTTGATTGGATGTCAGGGAACAAGGAATTCGATAGAAACTGGGGCATCGACAACTTTAATGTCTGATTCCCCAGTAATCGAAAAAATGGATGTAAATCTTAAGTTTAAAAAGGAGTGGTAGACATGGAAGTTATTGCCAATATTTTTGAGTTACGAGCAGCGGTTACAAATGCTTTTGGTGAAAAAAGTTTTATTGAAACACTAGAACGCAGAGGAATGTATCGCTCACGGATTGCATCAGTTGTAGACACGGACTGGTCTACTGAAGATGGCCAGCTAATAGCACATCATTGGACAGTCGATCCAGAACCTATCGTTGAGAAATTCAATTTCCCGCCAACTTGGTCGAACAAAGAAAGTTGGAAAAACACCTTTGAGTCTGATTACCCTGAGTGTTTAGAAGATGCCTTGGATATCGCTCTTTGGACTCCAAGAACCCCATCTAGATTAATTATCGAGGACGATAACGGTATTAGGGTTTTGAAATCGATTGAGACAGATCCAGTTCAAAGGGTTGAAGAAAAAAGAATTAAACCTGTTAGCTTTCCGATTAAAAGGAAGAAGCCTGTTAGCAATCAACCTACCTTATTTGGAGTTTAACATGAGTGATGAACCTTTATTCGATCCAGAAGAAACCAAACCGATTCCCGCTGGAACTTACTCTGCTCGCATCATGCGAGCGGAGATCAAGACATCCAGAGCGGGAAATAAATATCTTGCTTGCGATATGCAGATACTTCAAGGGGCACAACAGGGCAGAGCATTGGATGCGAATTTCCATATCTTTTCGACTGATACAAAGTTTCGTGCAGACTCAAGAAGGAAGCTGGCTCGACTGGCTTCATCATGCGGTATCACTACTGTAATGAAACCCGAAGAGCTAGTAGACAAACCCTTCCTAGTTGAAATAGGCGAAACAACGGATAACTATGGGGCAACAAATTTGATTCTTGGGTACTCAAAGTTAGGGAGAAGTTAATGAATGCAATTAAAGAAAGAATTACATCGATAAGTGGAATCCCTTTAGAACATATACAATCGATATTAAAAATAGATCCAAGTAGCCCATCGGGGTTAATGTGGATTCCGAGAGAATTACATTTTAATCAAAAAGATAAATGCGGAAGTGTTCGCATTGGGAAAAAGGATGGATACAGAAGGTTTACTGTAACCATTAGATATGATAAAAAACAATATACTGTAACTTGCAGCAAAATAATATTACTTTTAGCTAACGGATTCCTTACTGAAGGGAAATATATTGATCATATAGATGGAAATTCTTTAAATAATAATTTAGAAAACTTAAGAGAGGTTACTGCTTGTCAAAACGGACACAACAAAAAAATTTCAAAAATTAACACATCAGGAAATAAAGGAATTAGTTGGAATAAAAAAAACAAGAAATGGCTAGTGCAAATGGTTGCAAATGGTAAATTTCATTATTTTGGACTTTATGAAAATAAAGAAGATGCAATTAAGGTTTCTATAGAAGCAAGAAAAAAACTTCATGGTGAATTTGGGAGAGATAAATAATGTTAAGAAAATACCAAAAAGATGCGGTGGATTCATTATTTGAATTTCAGCATGATCGCCCTGGGCATTCATCTGTAATAGTAATTCCAACTGGTGGCGGGAAAACTATGATAATGGCTGAAATAATCAGGCGGTCATTTGAAGCCAATCCGAATTGCAAGGCTATGATTCTCTCCCATGTGAAAGAACTTATTGAACAAACGAGTAAGACTTGTACACATTATGCGACCACCACAGGTCTTCCTGTTGAGTCAATCGGGGTTTACTCCGCTGCAATGAAACGCAGGGAAGTAAAAGCCTTGACGATTGCGGGGATACAAAGTGTATACAAGAAAGGTGCTGACTTTGGGTACTTGGACACCATAATAATAGACGAGTGCCATCTTTTAAGTACCAATAAAGAAACAATGTACCGAAAGTTTTTGTCTCAAGCAAAGATATCTAACTCTAGGGTAAAAGTTGTTGGATTAACTGCCACCCCATATAGGCTTCAAAGCGGGATTATCTTTGGACATAAGGAAAAGACATTTGACAATTGCTGTTACGCTATTGGTGTACGAGACTTAATTGATGAAGGGTTTCTTTCTCCATTAGTAACAATGGGTTCAACCGATTCTCCTGACTTAAAGAAGGTAAGAATTAGAGCGGGTGAATATTTTTCCAAGGATCTTGATGCGATTCTTGAGAACGCTGATTTGGTTCAATCCAGCGTTAAAGAAGCAATCGTAAAAGCATCAGGAAGAAAATCTGTTTTGGTATTTGCTTCATCGATCAAACACGCACAGATGATTCTTGATGAGCTAAAGAACCAAGGTCAACGAGCAAACATGATAACAGGTGAAACTCAC
>Ga0209296_1001234_pt1 | contig 20037 bp, 16 predicted proteins | sample S_130206_EF_Meta_FD_187319 | JGI IMG/M metagenome (GOLD analysis project Ga0209296, IMG submission 187319) | Freshwater microbial communities from Lake Simoncouche, Canada to study carbon cycling - S_130206_EF_MetaG (SPAdes) (version 2) | ecosystem: Environmental > Aquatic > Freshwater > Lake ...
CGTAGTTCATATTACCAATCTGTGTTGGTTGATGAAGTTACGGATGGAGTGTCAAACCCCAAATAGAATGCTTCTTGTTCAGCATAAGGAATTTTCTTTAATGCTAACTCAAGAGCATATGGCTTTTGTGTTGTCCAGTCAAAAGGCTCTTTGTCTGGTGCAGATGGAATAAGTGTGTAACTTGTTTCAGTTCCCTGACCATTACGCTTCACTTTCCATGTAAGATTTGAAATACTGCCCGTTTCCAGTGCGTATTCACGAATAGTATTAAATGCAGATTGCTTGCTTACGCCCATTGACCAAATAGCCACATATGGCTCTTCAATTCCATCATCTACAAGTACGTTGCAATAAAAACGAAGACGTGCTCTCCAGCCAGCCTTTGGATCCTTGCGATGCATTTCTTCAGCCCAGTCACGGCCTTCTGATTCCATAGTGTCTACAGCCTTACGCTTATAGTCCTTTGGATTTGTGTGTTCTTTAACAACAAGTGCTAATCCACGATCTGAATTATAGTTTGCAGAATCTTCGTCAAGTTCTTCAACGAATCTAATTTTTGCGGATTGTCCATCGGCAAGTTTTAACCATCTTACCTTTGGAGAGTTTTCATCATACTTTGGTTTGTCAACTAGGGCATTAATATTCTTTAGTCCCTTTACAATAGTCATATTATTTTTTCTCCTTATGTGTTATATCTATTTTAACATGCTGGTGATAGAATTGTCAAACTGAAACTCTAGTTTTTTAATTGCATCATCATCCATGTCACCTATATCTTTATATTTTTTATCTACGTACACAGAAGTAACAACAGGTCCAAGTTTTTGAATTAACTTATCTCTCATTATTATTCCTGCATCATCGTTATCTGCAATTAAAACAATACTATTAAAATACTTCTCTAATAGTTTTATCTGTGCTGCAGAAACATTAGCCCCAAGCGTAGCAACCGCAGGGAATCCTACTTGATCTAGTCTAATTGCATCAAAAGAAGACTCCACGACATATACAATACTTGAAGTTTTAATTCTATGTAAGTTAAATAATGTCTTGCCTTTTGGCAATCCAGGAGTATTTTTAAATTCTTTTCCTTCAACTGTTCTAGCAACAAATCCAATACAAATACCGTCTGGAGAATGTACTGGAATTGTTACGGAATCTTGTTTTTCTGAATAACCAAGATTAAATTTTATCATTGAGTCTTTAGTTATTTTTCTACCTTCGTAATACCTAATTGCTCTTGGAGACTCTAATGCATTGTTATTTAATCTTTTAATTAGTAGTTCATCATACTGTACAAACTCTGGTTTATCTATTAGCGCTTTGTTAACTGATGTCTCAATGCTACTTTCTTGCTCTTTACTTTTAATATATCTTATTGCTTCAAAGTAGGTTCTATTAGATATATACATTACAAACTCAACAAGAGTTTTTGTGGTTTGACATCCAAAGCAAAAAAACAATCCATGCTCTTTTGATACTTCCCCAGCAGGCGTTCTGTTGTTGTTGTGATACGGACAAAATATAATATAGTCTGTTCCGTACTCAGCCTCAATATCAATGCCAGCACCAGTTAGTACACGATTAACTTGTTCTGCAGTATATGTCATTTATAACTCTTCTTGGTCCACCATTGTCGCCTATAAGATCTTACGGCATATCTTTTTAACTTATAAAAATTAGTTTTATTAATATTTTCAGTGTATACTCCTTTTTCTGATTCCCAATTATCTCTTTTTATAGGAATAATTTGTGCTATTGGAGTTCCTTTTTCAATTATGCCTTCAAATCCTATTTTTATAAAAAATGGAAAATTTAAAGGATTTTCATGTTTATCTGTATCAACCAAACCATTAATTGTAAAAAATGGCAAATCGTGTCTATGTGGAGGGTGCATCACCAACAAACTGTAATCTTTTGGTGTATTAATTATCCATCTAGAATACCACCTAAATAATGTTGGCGCATATCCAGTCGGCACTGGATAATTTCCAATACTTCTAACTTTATGATTATCTGGATTATCTAAAGGAGCAATTGGCCCAAACCAGTTTGGCTGTGGCAAATATCCTCTATTTGTCCCATTTGTAACTAAAACATCTTGGTCTAATACTATTGTGTACCCAGAAGTTAGTGTGTCTACAAAAGGGACGCATGCTTTATATGTTCCAAAAAAATCTGGCATTTTATATGCATCTATAAAATTATTTGTTTTATTAGAAAATAATTTTTGACTTTTATACCATTCTGGAACATGATTAGCAGATGGTTTTGGAATAGGTAGTACATCATCTATTGTTTTGTCTGTTGGAGTAAATAATATTTTTTTTGCTTTCATCATTTTTCCTCATAATCCTTATAACGATAATATCCTCTATCAAAATCTACTTGTACTAAAAAGTCACCCATAAAGCCATTACGGTTTTTTCTAAATACACACTCAATGATATCACTATTCGTAGCACGACCAAGAGCCATTACCCAGTCAGCATCATAAGCAATTTGTCTAGACCAAGCAGTTTGCCCTAAAGTTGGCGGTGTAGAAAGATCTTTAACATCATCTGGAGTAGCAGATGAAATAGCAATAATAGGAACCTCTTCGCTAATAGACATAAGTTTAAGTTCTCGTGAAAGGTTCTTCATACGTACCGTTTCGCTATCGGCTTTTTGATTTGGTGACATTAATTGTAAATAATCAACAACAACAAAGTCTGGCTTATATTGGTCAATCTTTCCACGTATAACTGAAGGAGTTAAATCTCCTCCATTATCATTAGAGATAATGTGAAACTCTGGCTTACCATGTAATTTATCTGCATGCCACTTTTTAAGCATATCAATTTCTACTTCACCATTGCTGAGTTTACGATGAGACCAGAGACCTTCGCCCATGATTGCAAATACACGGTTACGAACTTCTGTCTCAGACATTTCAAGACTTATAATGAGTGGACTACGACCCTGTTTCCAAGCCTGTACAGCGAAATACAGAGCCAACCAAGACTTTCCAATACCTGGGTATGCAAGAAAGACTCCTAGTTGTCCTGGCATGATTCCAGAAGGTAAGTAGTTATCAAATCCTGGCAAACCTGTTTTAATTCCAATGTGACCTAGGCTTTGCATTTTCTTTACATTCTCAAAGTATGCAATTGCTGACTCAAGGTCTGTAACTTCAATATCTCTTATTGCAGCAGTGTTCTTTTTTAATTCTGATGTTTTTGTAATTATATGCTCAAGAGCCTTTGATCCATTACCGCCTTGAACTTCAGAGGCTGCATTGCGTAAGATGTCTTTAAGGCTGTCATTTAAATATTCGGTTTGTAATTCTTCAAGGTGATGCTTTGTTGCACCAACACCTTCTACTGGTACAAAGTCTCTAAATTTTTCTACAACTAGTGATACTGGTGGAACTGATTGATTGTTCTCTGAGTATAGTCTAATAAAATCCCATACATCGTTGTGAGTTCTTAAAAGGTTATCAACATTGGCTTGCAATAGTACGTGGACTTGTTTATCGTTTAATACTGCAGTTATTAACTTTGCTTCCGTATTATTCACTAATCCACCTCCTTGCTAATTTTCTTCGCTCTTCTCGTTCTTTAATATCTTGTTCTACTTCTAGTTTTGCTTCCAATATTTTTTGTGCATTGTATGCAAAGTAACTCCAAGTAGGGGAAAGAGAAATATTAAAATAGTAATCCAATAAGTCATAACAAACTCCTATTCCATAAGATTCAACAAGGGCATCTGAGGCCCACTGTTCAACATTAAGATTCATATTAGACTTGGCTTCATATCTTTGTAGATGTAACTTATTATATCTACTTAGCAAAGCCATACGGTCTTTGCGCTCAGCCATTAGTTACTACTGTCAGCCTCTGTTTCGGCTTCTTTAACTTTTTCTGTTAACTTGTCTTCTACAAACTTATAAACACGATTAAAAGCCTGGTCTACTGTTTCACCATTTCGTGCATTATCTATAACATTAAAATCAAACCTTAATGATTGAAAGTTACCTAAATTAAGTGTATATCCAAGTGCTACTGATACTTTTGTATTTTCGTTTTCCATTACCCCACCGTTTCTGTTATTAAATGTTTTCTGCCCAAACAGGAATAAATCTTCCATCTTCTGTCTTCGTATATGTAAGTATACCGTCCCCCATTCGCCGTGTCAACTCTTGGCTTGTAGGAGTCATATTATTTGTTATAAGTCCATCTTTTCTTGGCTGTCCTATATGTATAGTAGCCAGTATAGCACGTATGTCTCTTACCATGCTTTCTGAATAATAGGATCTAATTTGCCAACCTCTTTGTCCGTTTAGCCTTGCTCCAACTGGTTTTGGTATCACTCCAGTCTTCATTAATTTAGGCATATATTTTCTATGACGATTAATTAATTTAGCAGTCTCAGTTACAGTATATGCACGTTCTCTATTTTTTCTAAAATCAGATCTTAAGCAAGTTTCAATTCTGTCTTTAGTAATATTATAAACAGAAACCATTCCAGTAGATCTTGAACTATGATGTAGTCTTACTAAATCCCCATTAAGAAACCATATTTTTTTATTTCCTTGTATTACAGTTTCGCTATTGTAGATTTCGCTCTGAATAATTCCTTTGCTAGTAACCATCTTCCTTCTTCACTTTCTGCTGGTGGATGAAAAAATTTTCTCATACCACATACCATGCAGTATGTTTCCATATGCTGGGCACTGCTATACTGCCTATCAACAAAAGTTCTACCTTTACATTTTTTACAATAAATCATTAATTTTATCTTTAATTTGGAATACCAACAATAACTAAGTGTACTGATAAAGATAAATCTCCAGAAGCACCAAACCTTACAACACCCTCCACTCTTGTTTCTGTAACGTTCTTTAAAACAATATTCACATTTTGTCCTGCTGGTGTTTGTCCAGTGTTTACTGGAGTTGCTGATACTATTGGTGGATATTTAAAGTCTTTAAAGTCATAGGTAAATGTTCTTTCGTTTCCCGCCGAAACCGTGGAGTTGTTTGCAACTTCAACCAAACCTCCTACTATTCTTGTATTAGAGGTTTGAACCTCTGCTTTACCTGCACTTGCGGTATCAATAATTGTCTTACTTGTTTGCTTAGAAGCAACATTTGTAGAGAGGTCGTTTACGGCCTCAATCAATTGATATAAATATGTAACATCAAGAGGTTGCCCTCTTTCTGGTAGTGGTACTTTTGCCATTTATTCCTCCTATTTTATTATACCAAAGAAACTAAGCCAGAATTGTATATTTGCAAATTGGCATTTAATGCTTTCTCAGATGATTCAACTTGAATAATTACACGCACATTTGTGGTTCCAGTTTTAATAAATTGATATGAGTGAATTGGGGTCGTTCCATGATAGGTTGCTGTAGCACCATCAAATCCAACAAAAACATCATATTTTGGTCTATTTAATTCATCTCCCCAGACTGTACTAATAACTGATGATGAAACCTGTACGGTTCCAGCAACACTAGTAATTGAGTTGTCTAATACAAGATTTATTGGAGACCATTGAGATGTTCTGTTTTTATCTTCAGAAACAATTCTATATCTAAAAACGTATCCAACCTTGTTATTATCTACTGCTGGTAAAGATGATTTTTTAATTATAACTTTTTTAATTCCTGCGTCAGCCATTATGAGTTGTTTCCGCTAGAAAGATCTACTGAAAATCTAAATTCAACATAGTTGCTAGTATTAGGACTCTTAACTACTGTTGCTGCGCCTGCAGTTTGAATTACTGAATATCCCGTTAGTCCGTAGAGTGGGTTTACTGTGGCAACATTTTCTAGTTTTAAAGCATCTAAGGCTACATAATAATTGCCAGACGGATTGACTCCATCAATAACGCATGCGTACACTTTAACTACAGAAACAGCATTCCAATCAAACCCAGATGTTCTGTATAGTTGTTGAAGTTGTTTTTTTACAACAAAATATCTTTCTGTAGCAAAATCGTATTGTCCACCACTACTATCATCAGCAACTTCTGCTTCAAGTCTTGCAAACTCTGTTCCATTTGTATTTTCAAATGAAACTAAAACTCTTGCTCTTTCTGGTTGAGTCCCCGCTCCATATGTTCCATCTCTGTTTATAATTGAGAATGCTAATCTTAGTTCATCTGTTGGAGAGTTTTTTGTAAAATCAACTGTTGTACCGCTTAATCTAATATAGTTTGATCCCGCACCTATTGCAAAAGTATCCTGTGTTGGACCGCTATCAGATTCAATATCAAGATCAGCCTCATTGCCTTTTATCATAATTACATTATTTAAAAATCTTGGTCTTTCATATCTTGCAACTCTTGGTGATTTAAAAAATATTGGATTATCTGCGCTTGTTTGAAATACTGGATCTGTTACAGCAATAACATTGTCATAGATTGGAGCATCTAGCGCAGCAGATTCTGTGTCAATTGCCACTGCTGCTGCTGCTGTTACATATTGCCAGTTTTCTGTTTGTGTAAACGCAAACACTGTCTTGCTATCATATGCTCCAGCGGATGGGTTTGAACCTGCAGAATATATTCCAATTTCAGATATTTCATATCTTTCTTCTGTTGGTAATTCTGCTGTTAAAACAATTTTATCTACACCGTCTTCATTGACAAAACCTCTAGAGGATATTGGAACACGAAACATTTCAAAGTCTAAATTTGTTTTTGTTGAATAATCGCCAATTTCATCGGCGGTATCTAGTGGTGTAGCGCCACAACCAATAGCAATATAAGAGGCATAGGCAGGGGCCTGGCCAAGTAAATACTTTGCAATAATAGATTTACCAGTATTGGTTATCATGAGGTATAGTCTCCAAGATCTGCTTCATATATTGTACCACTTACGCTAATCTGTGTTTCTATTTGTTCATCAGCATTTATGTTTATAAACTCAATAATTAGGTCTCCTGTTGCGTTAAGGTATACGTTCTCTCCGTTAGGTCCATTGCCAATTTGTGGAGTCTTGTCTTCTAGTTTAATTGAAAATCCAGCAAAAAATTTGTCTGCGGTTTGTTGTAGACTAAGAATATTATTTGGGTTATACCTTTGCTGAATGGCTGAAAGGTTTTTAATTGGCTGATATGATATTTTTTGTCCATTAACAATATCAGACCTTGTTATACTAATTAACTCTTGGCCACCAATATTTTCAAATATTTGATCAAACATTCCATCCGTTGGTATAGATTCTTCATCAAATAGTATAATGTCTAAAGTTGCAGTTTTAACTGGTGGTGGTGGCGGTGAAACTGTTACTGGTAGAGTTGGTGTTAATGGTGTTGGACTTACCTTAAGGCTAAATGACCCTGCATTAAAAACTGATGCATTTATATTTTGCTGTTGTTGATAAAAGGGCTCGTTAGATTTTTCTTCTGCTTTTCTAAAATCTCCAGGGGAATAGCGTTGTGCTTCTGAAATTATAGATAATGCTTTTTGTACTCCAGTATCTGCTTGTACTGCTGCTAAAGCATCTTTTACTGCTTTTTCTTCAGCAGATGTTTTTGTATTATTAACAGCCTTTAAGGTTTCAACAAATGGACTATATTTTGCAGGACCAGTAAACTCTGGCTCTTTTTTTGTTGTAGAGGTGACTCTATCTTCTCTTGTATTAGCATTCTCTATTTTAGTTCCGCCAACATATGTGTCTCTCATATTACACCTCCGCCAAATAAAGAGTCATATCTGGACCATCTATTTTTCTTGTATACTCAATATTATAAACTATAAACCTAGAATCAGTTGAAGTAACCAAATCTAAATTGTTGGAATCTTTATAGTTAATTGTTAGGATATCTCCAAGTTGAATTGTTGGAGTTGCAAATATTTTTAAACCAATTGATTTTTTAGGAACCATAAGTTTATCTATTATCCAACCCATTAAATTTTCTGCATCATCTTGCGTCTGTATGTATGGGGTGTCTAAAGTAAACTCGTTATTTCCATAAATCATTCTGCTTCTTTTAATTTCATCAAACTTTTGTTTTTCAACTTGAGGAGAAACAATTTGAGAAGATCCAGTTAATAATGGGTTAGAAAAATTGCTACGTTTTTTAAAGTATTCGTCAACTGTTAACTCATGAGTAGTGTCTTGCGTAAATGTAACGCCTTGAATTCTTAGATAGTTACCGCTTGTTTCGTCAAGATTTAATGCTGTATCTGTAGCATTAAATATTAAAAACTCAGCACCGTAGGAGTCTGCATAAAACCCAGATGAGACATAGCCTTTGATATTATTAAATGTCGGGGATAATTTAGCGTAAAGTGCAGGATATGCACGATCATACTTAACGTCAAAATAAGCACACTCTCTCATTATTGAACCAAACTCATCAAAATATAAGTTGTATTTAGGTGGTTGCTGGGAACTAATTCCAGATAGGTAGGTTGCTTGAACCATACCACTCATTGCGTATTTTCTTAAAGATTCACTAGCACTTATTTCATTATCTCCAAAAGCAGACGATAGAGTTTCTCCAACTGTAAAAACGCTATTTTGAGAATAGTTTTGTGACAAGGCATATATATTTTCAAACATAACTCTGGATGAACCACGAACAAATGGAGCCATATTGTTGTATATTGGAAGTGGGTCTGGATCGTCTACAACTTTAATTAATTGGTTGTTGATGTATAGATAGAACCTTCTTATTTTTCCTATGTCTTGATACTCTACGGCTAAATCATATACCGTTGGATTTTCTTCACCAGCCATTCTATACTGCCCAGTAAACCTACCATCGTCAACTGTAATTTTTGCCAGACCGCCATAAAGTTTTACAGGAATTGCATTATTGTTAGACGCATCTTTTTTAATTTTATAAAAAACAACATTATTAATAGAAATTTCTGATTTATTATTTTTATCTAATTTTAAGTATGACTCTATGTTATCTTCTGTTAATGCAGCAATTTCAAAATAATATCCATTGTTAGTAGTAGGATTAAGTAATACTGCAAGACCTCCTGAGCCACCACCAATACTTACGTTTTGATCTGGTTGAACTCCAGCAACTTGGTAATAAGTTGTGCTTCCATTTGGCGTTTGACTACGACGTTCGTTATTTTCAATTTTTCCAATAATACGCATTCTTGTTCCAAAATGTTTATAAGAATTGCCCAATTCTTTATAGACATAAGAAACTAAGTCAATTGGGGTTTCAGTTGTTTCAAAAGTTGGACCATTCATTACTAACGCTGATGATTGAATTGTTCCAGTTTTAGGAGATATGGTTGAGTTAACTGGAGTCTCCGTTGTATAACTTGAAGACATAAAGTTTTTAATTGTTCCGCCTCTTGATGTCTGCTGTGCTTTAGAGTTATTAACTCCTGCTGCTCCAATTGCAGTTGCTGGCAAAGAAATATCTTCAAGCAAAGTAGTTGTAAATAAATATTGGGTTTCCATATCACAGCCTCTAACATAGGAATTGTTTGACCAATATGTGTCTATTCCAGCGGTATGGCTTGCTATTGCTGTTCCAAATTGAGCACGTCCATGCTCATAAACTACGCCATTCTGTAAACGAGTAACACCATCAATGTCTTCATAAAATGGAACTGTGTAAATTCTTACTAAGCCAGTAGGATATATTTTTCCATTAAAGGGCAAAGATCTAAAAAAGTTTTGATACTCTTGATTATTGGTAATCCACACATTGCTACTGCCTTGTCTGTGAGAAACTCTCCATGCCTGAATTTGTTCACCTTTTTGGGCTTCTGTAATTTCTCCAGTTGCAACTCTTTTGTCTAAACTATCAATAACGCTTGTTGGCGCTAATCTTCCAGGTAAAACAATTTCTGGTTTAGATTCATTTAAGTTTATACCGTCTGATAATATTGGATACCAAATTGCAAGGGTGACATTAAACTGTGCAGCATCATATCTGATAACTTCTCCATTAGAATAAAAATATCCTTGATATCTTGTAAGCCAATAAACATTTTCTCCAAGATCAAAAACATTATTTACTATTTTACGATTAACCACACTTGGTGGAGATGCAGTAAGGTCAGAATTTAATGGCATTGCTCCTAAAACATATTTGCCTTGTTTAGACGCAACCTCATTAATTGTTTTAGTTGAATCAGTTCCAGAAACTTCCCATAAAAGTGCTGGCTTATAAATCCAAGTTTTATCTATATCAATCATGCTTGCTTGACGAATAGAACCATATGATCTTTGAATATACCTAGTTGTATAATTAATCTTTCCATTATTATAAACTTTCTTGTCTTGAGATGCAATTGAAAGAATATTTGGAAGCGTTCCAGATGATAAGTTTTCAACAATACCGCTAGCAGATTGATTATTAGATCCAGACAGGGTCATGTTAGAGGCTCTATCTTCTATGTCTGGAAGCATATAGTTTTTGCTCATTACAATAAAGTTGTTGTATTCATCAAAAAACATTGCTGTTTGTGTAGATACTGCAAGTTGATTTAACACTTCTGCTACCGTTTGATCTGGAGCAATAAAAAAATATGGAATGATTGGGTCTGGTTCGTTTGTTGTTCTATAAAATGCATAATTGCTAAACCCGATATAATCAAGAATTAAACTAATTGCATAACTAAGCGATACCTCTGTTACCAACATTCTAGGTGCAGGCATAGATTCTAAAAAGAAATAAAAGTCTCTTAAAGATATTTCTAATGTACCAGCAGTAACGGTTGCTTGTGGAAATCCATCAGAATAAAGTGTTTTAATCGGAACCCAATAGTCAAATCCACTTACATTTAATATTTTTTCATAAAAATTAAATTTAATATTTTTATCAACATAATCACTAACTATGCTAGTTGTGTTATTGCTATTAAAGGCTTGGTCATCATCAAATAAAGATATGCTTCCAGTTGAAGCAAGTAACTGTCCTACTGGCAAAGCAGATGTACCAAGATCAGAAAGAATTTTTTTAACACTATAGTCTATTGTTTTATCAGATATGTTAGCAACTAATCTTGGAGACATCTCAATTAAATCAAAGGTAGAATCAAACTTGTTCATTCTCTCTACTACAATTCTTAGTCCACGAAGATTCTGAAACTCTCTATAAACAATTTGCCCATTTGTTGTTTCTTGAAATGATAGTGGGCTTGTTAGGTCTGTAACAAATGTTGTTTTATTATCAATTTGCTCACTTCCCAATACCCATCCATAGACAGGGGTAAATGTGTCGTATGTATCAGTGGTGCTGTTCCAAACATAATAAATTCCAACATCTTGTGCATTTGAAATAACTAAATATGCATATCCGTTTATTGATTCATTTGGTAGTAGCGTAGATGAAGAAAAGGTTTCTGCAAAAACAAAACTGTTTTTAAAATTATCTGGAATATTTTTTAATCTATACTGTAATTCAACATATCCGTCATGAGTAATAATTGGAGATCCATCTTCACGCACATCATTTTCAGTAAACACATAGGCATCTGCCCAGTTATTTCCTTCAAGATATTGAACTTTCCATCTTGTTGGTGTTGTTTTATTTGCGTTACCAAAAAAGGGATCTGCAAAAGTTCTAGAAATATCAGTAAAGTCTCCTAGGTTTATATCTCCAATATTAGTTTGCATCTTTACAATAATTCGGTTTGCTGGTACATTTTCTTTATAAACTACAAATGGGGCAGCATCGTCTATATAGTAATTGCCATTAACTATAGTTTTAGCAATACCTCTTTCAATACCATTTTCAGTTCTAAAAGATGTAAAGTATTTAAATTGGTCATAGCGTGATGCCATGTAATATCTTGGCCTTCTGGCAAGATCACTACCAGAGTTTGATAAAAACTTACCCTTAAATGCAACTGCTTTATTAATACCAGATCTTGGTCTAAATGGCTTTATGCAATCTTCTAATGAGTATAAAAGTTTATTTTTTTCTTTTATAGATGTAAAGGTTTGTGGTGTTCCATCATTCTCAAACCCTCCATCAACAACAACGTCTGCATCTGTTGCTCCAGTATAAAATAATCCAGCATCTGCGTTATCAAATGTGTTAGGTAGTGTTAAAAATTGAGAACTTTGTTCTTGAGATCTGTATCTGTAATTGCCAAGTTTAAATATATTATCTGGCATATTCATGTTCCACTCAGCCAGAACTAATGACTCTGTCTGTATTGTTGCAGATGTCTCAAAGTGGTTCTTTAGGTCGGCACTTTCAAACATTTAAACTTCTTCCAGTGTTGCCGATATGTTCCAGAGATCATGATTTGTTGCCCCACGTTTTACGACTGAATAATTAAAATCTGCAAAGTAAACTTCAATGATTTGGTTATACTTGTTCAAACCAGTATATTCTTCTAGGTTTGTATATTTATCATAAGCAAGGTACATAAAAAATGGACCTTGATGTGTTTCATACCAATTAAGAAGTTCTACTCCACCTGCACCACCATCTGCTGTGTACTCTGTTGTAGATCCTTCACTTGGTGATACTCCTGTTGTTGAGTTAAAATTGGGTAGTCCTGAATACCCTCGTGAAGGCAGCATGCTCCAAGATACAGACATGGTTAGTTTGTCTGCAATATGATATGAACGCATGCGACCATTAATAGTTCTTTGACGTTGCTCAATTCGCTGGGTATTAAACTGCATATCCCCTCTATTATGATCAGATAAAATAATAAATTGATCTAGAAGGTTTGGATCTGTCTCTGTTGTGGAGGCCCCTACCTCTACCCCAGTAGGCACGTACAAGCCATTAGAGAGGGTTCCAGCGTTGTTTGACCATAAGATACCCTGCGGTCTGGTGTATCTGCGTCTACCCGTTAAATAAGCACTAGTAGCCATTATCGCCTCTGTCCTCTAATTCTTTGTGAATCAACATTTTTGATTTCTCTCATTACCGCATTGGCAATATCTTTGGCATTTCCGTTTGAGCCATTAATACTGAATCCTAAATTATAATTATACACTGCCGTTGAGTTATCGCTTACAGATGTTGAAACATTATTAACTGGAACTTGGGCACTATTTTGTCTACCAATCATTGATGGATATTTTGATTCATTTAGCATTGATAGCATTGGACCAAATTGATCCGTTGCCCGTCTATTCATTACAAATTCTCCAGGTGTGAGCATTGCTGGGACTGTATCAGAACCAATACTTCCACCACGAGCAAAATATTTGGGAACTAGTCCACCAGAAGACAAAGCGCCCATTCCAAGTATTTGTCCTAATTTTCCTCTTGGTCCTGATGCATTGCCACTATTTATGCTTTTTATTGCTGCATCAAGAACTGCTTCAGGATTATTTGTATCAAGATTTGCAGGTGCAAAAATTGTAACTGCTCCAGCACCTTCACCACGGAACTGTTTTGAAGGATTTGTATTTGCTGCTCTTGCAGCGTCTAAAATAGCATTTGTTTTTTGTGCAGCATAATCTTCAGTTTTACTTGCATTAGATACAAGGCCTGTTAAAGAGGCTAGATTCTTCTGAGCAGTAACAGCATCTGAAAGTGATTTTGCAAGTGCTGCTGCAGATCCTGCTTGACTTAAAAGTAAATCATTAAATGGCATTCCTGCTTTTTCTGCTGCTTCAATAAGTCCAGCAAGACTATCAATCTCTGCTCTAGTTTTTCCAGCATACAAAGCAGCATCTTTTAGTCCATCAACTTCAGAATTTAATGCTTGAATATTTCTATTAATTGAATCAATTGTAGTTTCAATTGTATCTTTCTTTTGTTGCAAAATTAGCAGCGATCCTCTTTCAATTGTGTTGATTTGTAATTGAAGTTCTTTATTTTGTTTTTCAATTGCAATTCTTCCAAGTGCTTTGATTTGAGCATCACGAGTATTTGTCAAAGCATCTTTTTGTCCAGTTACTGCAGATGATGCATTTTCTGCTCTTGCTTCTTGGGCAAGTTGTGCAGCAGCAGATATATCTCCACGAGTAAGTGCATCAGCAATAGAGAGTCTCTGCTTTTGAATATTTGCAATATCTTGATTGATAGTTGCAATTTTATCTAAAGCCTCTATCTGTGTATTATATTTTTCATTAATTGCATCTTCTTGTAGAGATATTGATTCAAGAGTAAAGTTATTTGCATCAATTATATCTTGTATTGGTTTAATTTGAGAATCATTAATTTTTTGAATCTCATCATTAACTTTTTGTAAATTTTGTTCTTGAGTTTTTAAAGCATCATTTTCTTTTTTTATTTTAGATTCAAACTGAATATCAATTATCTTATCTCTAAGTTCTGCTTGTGCCTGATATCGCTCTAATTGTTTTTTAAACAAGTTTGGCTTTTCCATGTATTTTAATTCAGCATCTGCTTGTCCTTTTATTGCTGCTTTATATTCATTAATTAATTTAATAATTTTTGTTAATGATGCACCCTTGCTATTTGCAATAACTAAAGATGCTATCTCTGCGTCATTTGATAATTCTGTTGCAGTTGCTTCATCAATTTTTGCATTACGAAGTATTATGTAGGCCTTGGTTTGATTTTGAATGGCTTTAATTCTTTCTTGAAGTGCATTTAACTTTCCTGCTCCAGTGCCACCAGTACCGCCACCGTTTGCATCTTCTTCATTTACTTTATTTATTGCTCCAAAAAGATTATTATATGCTTTTGTTAAGCCATTGATTCCTCTCATTTTTGTTTTTCCATCTGAAGAAGAAAGGGCTTTTAGTATTGGGCTGTCTTTACTAAGAACTCCAGAACTTAGTAAAGCAATTAACATCATTTGTTGTTTTACTGTATACAGTGTTGATAAAAATGGTTTTGCGTCAACATCAAGTTTTTTAAATACTTCTAATAGGGCAACCCTTCTTGATGCTTCATCAAGACCCTTCATCGTATTAAGTGTAGCCATCAAGGTTGATTCAAACTGATCTCCACTAATAAGTCCAAGCCTAAACATTCCAGCAGCGGAGTTTGATGTCTCTGTAATAAATGTAGTCAATTCAGAAAGAGATTTTTTAGTTGCATTGGTCATTGCCATTACTTTTGGAGTATCTCCAAATAAAGAACCTAAGAAACCACTTAAAAACTTTTGGCCTCCAGTAGGTTTAATAGTAAAATCTTTACTAAATGTAACAAGTAGTTTTGCTATTTGATCTTGTAATCCTTTTATTGACTCTGGTGAGAAGTTAAGTGATTTAACATCTAACTTAACATCGGTTTTACCTGCTTCTTCACGAAGAGCATCAATAATTGTTTGAACTTGATCAGTAGCAAAACCTTGGGCTTTAAGATTAAGAGCCAAAGATGTAAATGCTAATTGTGCTTCTTCTGCTGTAGATTCAGATAACGTTTTGATAGTTGGAGCAAACTGTTTTTTAAATGATTCATCTGCTCTTAGTCTATCTCTTGCACTTCTTGTATTTTTTGCAACAATTTCTCTATTTCTATTTTCAAATGGAAGTTTTGTTGGAACTACTCCAAAGAAATCACCCAATGTTTTAACTTGCTCTGTAGTGGTTTTCATTGCATTTGAAAGTCCATTAATATATTGTAATTCTCTTTGTCTTGCATCGTTAGTTAGTTTAATTCCAATACCTAAAGCAGTTATGCCAGCAACAACAAGTCCTAGTTTAAGCCCACCAAGTGCTGCAAAAATACTTACAATTTTTTTACCAGTGAATAATTGTAAAATAGATGATAACGCAAAAAGTGGTCCAGTTATTTGAAACAGTATTTCAGAGAATTTTCCTAGATTTCCTCCAGCCATTGAAGCAACACCTGATAGGGCAGATAATGCAAAAGTGCCAGACATAAAACCTCTATTTAGTCTATCCATTCTTTGATTCATTACTGCCATACGTTTTTGCTGTTGTGTTGATAAAAGTGTTTCTCTATTTATTCTTGCTTTTGCTACTATATCGTTTAGGTTAACTCCTGATTGAGGTGCGTTACCTGCTATAAATCCTGGTGCGCCTTGTGGTCTAAATGCTGCCCTTCTGGATCCCCTGCCAGTTCCACCTGTGGCAGCCTGACTTAATTGAGAACCCGCCAATGCAACATCGTCTTGTCTGTTTGCCATTCCAACTTCAAGACCACGAGCAATATCTTCTCCGATTGGAATAGTTCTCTTAGATGGTGATTGAGTTCCTGCTGCTTGTGCTGTTGATGCAATTGCTGCATCTGCTAAACGTTTTGCGTGTTCTTCATTTTTTCTTATGGTTTCCTGAGTTACAAAACTGCTAATTGTTCCTCTATATGAACCACCTCTGCTAAGATCTGTTTTTGGTTCAAATTTTGGTGAGTTTGCAAAAGGCTGTTGCACTGCTCTTGCTTCTTGAACTGCACCCTTTGTAATATCTTTTGTAATTGCCTTGGTTATTTTTTCTCCAACATCTCCAAGATATGGAGTCATTTTTCTTGTTAATTCTTCTGCACTTGCAGTAACAGATGTTGTGATATGGGACATTGTTGCGACTTCCCATTTATCTAACATTGGATTTAATGTTTGGAATGACCTAACAGTTTTTCCTCTACTTTGAGATAGTCGCTCTGTTTGTTTAAATGCTGATGGATTTTGTTCTGCAGCAAATCTTTGTGCTGCAGTTCTTGCTCCTCTGTATGATCCTGCAAAGGTTGTTCTTCCAATTCCGCCCAAAGATCCAGATCCTACACCTACTGGACCGACTGTTCTAATTTGACTAATAGCATTTTCAAGTGCAACATCAATATCTTTTCCAGCAATCTGTATTCCCTTTGCTGCATCACGAAGTGCTGGCACAACTATTTCTTCAAGATCTGCATCTTTAATAAACTGCTTTCCAGATTGATTTAATGCATCAGTTGCAGTTTGTGCAAAAAGACTTGCTATCGTAGACCACTCTTGTTTAAATTTAGGGTTATTAAGACCAACCTTGATTTCTCTTGCAATAACAGCAACTAGTGGCGCCATTGATGATCCGCCTGCTTGACCTAAATATTTAGAAACATCTCCAGTTGGAACGCCTCTTCCACTTGACTGCCCCATAAGTGTGTTAATTGATTCTGGTAAGAACATTGTTGCATTTTTAAATCCTTTACCAATTTCATATCCAGGAATATTATCTGCAATCATACCGTTAATTAATGGGGCATACTTCTTTGTCATTTTTGCTGGAATAATTGATTCTCCTGGAGATAGCATTGCTGGAACTACATCGCCTGCTCCCTTTGGTCCTGGAACACTTAAAATACCATCTGCAAATTTCCTAGCGCCTCTTCCTGGCATCATCATTCCAGGATTATTCATTGAGAAGTTTCTTGCTGCCCCTGCTGCTGATGTATATGCTGCTATAAGTTTATTTATCTGGGCTACTTCAGCCGTAAATGTTTGTGTTAGGTTTGCGTGTGTTTGATTCAGTGAGTGTGCTGCTGCTGCTGCATCTAACTGCTCCATGGTCATATACTGGGTTTGCTCTCCTAGCATTTGTGATTGACCAGTTAATCTTTGATACCCGCCACGTAATGTTAAAAATAGTTTAATAATATTTGCAATACCATTTGCAAGCAAACCAAATGTCATAAGTAGTACGGGACCTACTGCACCAATGCCTACTGTTAGTAATGTAATTAATTTTTTAGTTCCGTCTGAAAGGTTGGCAAACTTTTCAAGAATTCCACCAACAAATTCAATAACTGGTGTAAGTGCCTCCAAGAAAGCCTCTCCCACTGGAACAAGGGCAAACTTAAGATCTTCAACACTCTTTTTAAATTTATTCATTGCAGAGTCTGCAGTCATTCCTAATTCTTGTTCAGACAGTGCTGATAATTCTTCTACTGATGAATTTGCTAAAGCAAGAACACGAGCAGCCTGATTACCATCCTTGGCTACGTTAGCAAATAATGTTGATAGACGAGCAAATTGGAATTTACCAAACATTTGCTCAATTGCTCTTGCTCTAGCAAGTGGATCTAAAGCATTTAAGGCAGTAGCAAATTCTACAACTGTTGCTTTTAAGTTACCCTTATTTTTTTCAACAATTGCAGTTGCATTAATTCCAAACCCTGCAAGCATGTCAGATGCTTTTTTAGTTGGATTAATCAATGCTGCAAGACCAGACTTAAGTGCGTTTGCACCTTCTGATGCATTAATTCCGCCTTCTTTCATAGCAGCCATAAAGAATGTTAAATCTTTTACATCTCCACCTAGTTGCTGAATAACTGGTGCTACCTTTGGAATTGCAGTAGTGATATCGTCAAGAGATACAACTGTTTGGTTTTCTACTGCGTTAAGAAAATCAATTGATTCTGCAAGTTTGTCGGATGACATACCAAAAGCATTTTGCAATGATATAGTTGTTTCAAGAGCCTTTTGACTTTCAACTTGACCAAGAATAGAAAGGCGTGTGGCTTGTGCTGTTTGACGTTGTAAATCTAAACCTTGAAAACCTGCTGCTGCAGCCTCTGCTGCCAAACCAACTGTTTGAGAAACAGAAACACCATACTTCGTAAACTGTTTTCCTAGTTCTGTAATGTTTGCTAGCGCTTCTTTAGTTTCAGATTGCGGTGTAAATAAATCTCCATAGACCTTTCTAAATCTAAGCGCTTGGGCTTCCATCTCCATAAAGGTTTTTGTTGCTGCTGAGCCTACAAGCATTAGTGGTAAGGTAAAACCAACCATTAACTGACGACCAGCCCATTGTGTATTCTTACCAAAGTTTAATAGATTGGTAGATCCTTGCTTCATTAATTGGTTAAATAGTGCTTGTTTCTGTGCTGCTACCTGAATCTTGGTATTGTAATCACCCATATCCAACTGTGTAGGCATGATAGACATTGCCTTCATTGCACCGTTGGTATCACGACCCATCTTAATATATTGGGTCTGTAGTCTCTTAACTCTTTCTTCGGCTACCTTGCCAATTGTGTCAAACTCTGATTTAAATAATTTACCAAATGTTTTTGTAGATGCTCCCGCATAGCGGAAGTATTCACGCATTGAAAATTTATTTGTTTCTAGTGAATTAGTAAATGCTTCTGCAGATGTTTTAACTGTTCGCATTTCGGCGCTAAACGCACCAATAGAGTTAATGCTATTTAAAAGATTTTTTTGTAGACCCTTTTGAGCAAGGGCTGCTGCCTCACTTGATTTGGCTATTGAGGTGTGAAACTGCGATATCTGACGTTGTAATGCTTTTAACTGTGATAATGCATTAGACGAATCAATATTAATGTCAATATTAGCATTAACATCAGCCATTTAGTTTCACACCTCTTTTAATTATTCAGCCATAGTTACGCCAAGAACGTCTGAAACTTCAGCAAGTTTAATACCTGATGCTGCTTCTACGATCTTGTAAACAGTTGGGAGATCAATATTCTCCTCTAGTTTTTTTACGTCTTCTGAGAGTTCTGGCTTGTACTGTTTCATTGCAATCTGCACACACTCCATAAGAATGTCCATAGACTTGCCATTATCTTCCGCCACTGCTCCCACACCCTCAAACTTCTTCATAAATGGACGAAGTAGAGAGATTTTTAGAGGACGTACTGTAACCTTTGTGCCATCAATCAATGTAAGAGTGCTTTCCTCATACGTAGTTGTTGTCATTATTTCCTCCTATAGGTTATGTTAATTATAGCATGCTAGAACTTATTTTTTTATTACTTTATTTTGTTAAGTCTTCGTAATCTAGACCATAGCCAATACCAAACCCTGCACTTTTGGCATTTTGTCCTTGAAGAGCCAGAATATCGTTACCATCTTTTGCTTTGCCTTGACTAAACACTCTAGCCTTCATGTCTTCCCATTCTTTTTGCCCTTTTGATTCTCCAGACTGAGCATCTAAGTCTACCCCTTGAATTGCAGCCAAGAATTTTTTCTCTTGATAGTCAAGTTCTCTACGACTTGAAAGAGTTGCAATTAATTCGGGCATAGATAAGGATTCTTCTAATTCACGATAATCTTTCCATATACCTAATAAAAATACCTCGGACTCAATCTTAGCAAGATCTAAATCTGACCAACTTGAACCACTATCTGTTGCTTGATCTTTTACTGTTTCTTCAGATTTTTGATTAATTTTTATACCCGCAGAAATATCTAATACTGTGTATATAGTTGGCAT
>Ga0209296_1001235_pt1 | contig 20035 bp, 18 predicted proteins | sample S_130206_EF_Meta_FD_187319 | JGI IMG/M metagenome (GOLD analysis project Ga0209296, IMG submission 187319) | Freshwater microbial communities from Lake Simoncouche, Canada to study carbon cycling - S_130206_EF_MetaG (SPAdes) (version 2) | ecosystem: Environmental > Aquatic > Freshwater > Lake ...
TGTTTAAGAGGTGCTGAACCAGAATGTCGTATCTAAACAGATGGCGGCCAATCGCAAGACGATAGATACGGACATGATCTATCTCCGTGAGATACAGGCCCGCACCGGCATGAACCAGCTCATCCCGAACCGGCATGTGCTTGTTTCGAACGGAGACGGCTCGACGCGCTGGGACTCTATCAGCAGCATTGCGCCGGTATCAACCTTCACGGCCTTAGAGGATTCTTCTGGTAACATCCTCTATGCAGATGATAATAATAGTACGATTCGTATAAGCACATCTGGACCCCAGGGACTCCTCACAAGTAAGCTTGATACTACGAATGGATCTATAATCCTTCGCGTGGCTCCGCCCGTAATGGCAGTATCTCAGCGCCCCGTTCCAGATGTTACGCAGCTCATTGCATCGGCCCCCCCAGACCTTGTAGATATTTCAGGCTATTCCACCATACAGTTTATAGGAGTCCGCGATGTCCTTTTATCAACCGTGAAAGGATCTTCTGCACCATCTATCTTTATTTCAATCAGCAGCTTCACGAGCCAGGGATACTCGACTATTTCCGGAGAGGCCTTTGCCTGGCGCCCCTATCTCTATAGCACCCTCTCGACGGCCGCTGGCCTGGCCACCTTTGTCAGCTCGATGCCTGTCTCCTGGACGCCTGGCCTCACCGCTCTTTCTACGACGGAGGTCTATCCGAACTACACCACGGGTGACGTCTATTTCAGCACGGTCCAGTTTCAAGCCACGCAGTATATGCCATATATCAAATCGGGTGTGACGAAGCTGATGCTGGAGGTCGAGCCGACCTACATTCTTCCGCGCTTCTTCTTGGGAACCGAGCCCAGTCCGAATCTGCTAAAGTCGATCTCTTCTTATGTGCAGTACCAGGACCGCTTTGCCAGCACGACGATTTTAACTGAGAGTCTCAATACGGACTGGATTGTCTCGCAGCAGTCTAATGCATACACTTCGAATGTATTCAATAAACCGATGAATCTGCCTATTAGCAGTGGTAGAGTTGCCGTAAACTGGTTGGCTGATGGCGCCATTGGCTACTACACCCTCTATCACCGTATTCCGGGGGGCATGGCCGCTCTTTTACAAGGAGATGCCTGCGGCTACTCAATAGGGGCGCGCGGTGGAATGAGTAACCAGAGCCCAATGTATATGAATCTGACACCGCCGCAGAATGGGGCCTTTATGCACGTGTATAATCGGGGGCCTCTGCCCTAGGGGGACGCAAGCCTCCCCCTCGCCCCCTAGGGGGACGCAAGCCTCCCCCTCGCCCCCTGCCTTTAGAAATCCATTGAGCCCCTAGGGGGACGCAAGCCTCCCCCTCGCCCCCTAGGGGGACGCAAGCCTCCCCCTCGCCCCCTGCCTTTAGAAATCCATTGAGCCCCTAGGGGGACGCAAGCCTCCCCCTCGCCCCCTGCCTTTAGAAATCGATTGAGCCCCTAGAAAAGTCCACAAACAGGGGGCGAGGGGGAGGCTTGCGTCCCCCTAGGCTTGCGTCCCCCTAAACCTGCTTAAGGCGCTGTTGACTTCCTCCTATAAAGATGCTTGCCCGTCATCCAAAGACCGGCGCTCCGATTCGTATTATCAAATCGGAGAGCAGCGCCTGGCGCTCCAAGAAAACTCTCGTCTGGCTCTCTACCGAAGAGCCCGATGCCGCATGGAACCGCTACGACGTGGCCGTAACGTGCACCTCTAACGCCGCCCCGCATATGGCGAACATCGTAGTCTGTCTCGGCGACCCCGTGACCGAAGCCGCCTGGCTGGCCACGCCAGAAGCAAAGGCCGTCCAAATCATCGCCATCCCCCGATCCCTCGCCGCGCAAATCGGCATCGATAAACTCATGTCGTACAAGCTCGGCAACCTCATTTGCCTCGATGAGATCCACCAGCTCTATCCCTACGTGGATCCCTGGAATCTCACCATAGAAGACGCCAAGCGAATCATGGGGGAGATGATGCACTATTCCCGAAATATCGTGGCGCCTTGTGATAAGCCACCCACACTCATCTACCTCACGCAGACCTATAAGACAACAGTGGCGCGTCAGGCCGAGCTGCGGTCCTGTCTCGAGAAGAATGTGGCCTGTCCCGTGATCGATCGCATCGTTCTTTTGAATGAGGTGGCCGGTCAGACCTATGGCATCAAGGACGCGAAGATTGAGGAGCGGATCATTGGAAAGCGGCTGAACTACAAGGATGTTATTCGCTGGATCTATGACGAGGCGCCCGCCGACGCCATCGTCGTCTTTGCGAATGCCGATATCTACTTGGACGATTCTTGGCGCGCCCTCTGGTCCATTGACACGGCCGATCTCGCCTTTGCCCTTTTGCGCTGGGATATTAAGGACGGGAAGCCGACGCTTTTTGGGCCGCGCGCCGATTCCCAGGATACCTGGATGGTGGATGCGGCGTCGGTAAAGAAGCGGACATGGGACTGGAACGCCATCGACTTTCCCTTTGGCCAGGGCGGCTGTGACAATGCCATTGCCCTGGAGCTCTTCAAGCAGAAGTTTCTCGTCGTGAATCCCGCAATGACCGTGAAGACCTACCACGTCCACGAGACTGGTCTGCGCACCTACGATCCGCGCAACATTGTCGAGAAGCCGGCCTATCTCTATATTCAGCCGACTGGGATCCACGATATGAAGCCGGTCTTTGATCTGCCCAAGGATGCTGAGGTGCCAGCCCAGGCCTTCGATCGTCGCATTAAGGGACCTCTTTCGGCCACGCAGGCCAAGACCTATGCCGTCATGACCTCTAAGGGCACTGGGCTCACCCTGGACGTGGATTCTCCCAATACCTTTTCGCCCAAGATTCCTCTTTCGAAGTACAAGGGGGTTTTCCAGACGCGGGAGGGGCTAGTATTCACTAAGGATTCTGTTCTTATTGGCCCATCGAAGGCTTCAAAGGCGGCCTGGTCGAAGGTGCCCGTGAGTATTCTTTCCGCCTCCATTCCGGTCAAATCGGCTGTCATCGCGCCTCTTTCTAACGAAACGGCCGCGGCCCCGGATCTATACGCGCTCAACTATCTCGGCAAGATTCTTCTTTTGCGCAAGGATGTGCCGAACGGCGAGTTCTGGGGTTCGAAGGCCTGCATGGATGCCCTCAAGCTGTTCAACTGGGGGGCGAGCCTTCCTATGATGTCGCGGGATGCGGCGCGGCAGGCCTGGTGCTCGGAGGCTGTCGTGTGGCCTCTAATGGATGATCAGCGGGTGACTAAGGAGGAGGTGGCGGCTCTAAGAGCCAATCTGCGTATCAAGCGGCCCCAGGAGAATCGGCTAGTGGTCGTGGGGTCTGATTGGACCACTCCCGAGATAGTAGAGGAGTTAGAAAAGGGGTATGAAGTGACTGTTCTTTGGAGCACGACGGCGATTGAGGTTATTGCCGATGCGCTCGTGGGGGCTGCCGCCTTTCTTACGCACGGGCCTCTCGGGTCCTGGGCGTGGATGCTACCAGCCGGCGCCGTTGTCTTTGAGATCCAGTGCGAGATGACGCCCTCGATTGATCTTCTGCATTTGTGCGGGGCGGCCGATCTCAATCACCAGCTCTATATTGTGCCGAAGGGGAAGCCTACGGCTAAGCAGCTGACGGATATGCTCGCGGCGTTTAAGAGTGTTACCTCTGTGGCTCCTGCAGCTTCGTCGCTGCCTATGCTCTACATGCCGAAGCGCCAGGGATTCTTTGCCCACGCCGGCGACTCCTTTAGAGAGATGGCTGCCCTATGGGCCGAGCGCGGCTACGTGAGCCTGGCTCCTACGGATTCGGGGCATATCAAGCTGAACTCCACCGTTCTCTATGATCGCCCGACCTTCGCCTGGCTGGACGCCGAGCCCGTGACGGGCCCTATGCTGCTCGGAAATCCGGCTCCGCGCTCGGCCAACCAGCGCCCCTGGACCTTTTGGGCGCGTCGGCCTCGTCTAGTAGAGGATCTGTCGGCTCTCGACCTGCCTCGAACGAAGGGCCTGGTCTTCTACGGGCGCTCCGAGAATGCCGTTCAGCGGGCTCATCGGACGGCCGCTGATTGGGCCTCGGTATGCGACGAGTTCGTGCACGTGGTCGGCGATAAGCCCTATCCTTTTACCCACGAGGAGTATCTTCGGAATCTGGCACAGGCCAAGTGGGGTCTCTGTCTCGCGGGCTTTGGCAAAAAGTGCCACCGTGAGATCGAGTGTATGGCCATGGGCTGTGTGCCTATTGTGGGCCCGGAGGTCGATATGGACAACTATGCGGACCCGCCTGTCGAGGGGGTTCATTACCTACGCGCGGCCACCCCTGCCGATGTCGTTAAGCCGGATAACTGGGAGAAGATGTCGGCGGCCTGTAAGGATTGGTGGCGTCGGAATGCTTCTGTGGAGGGGTCTTGGCGCCTGACGTCGGGGCTCACACACGTTACGCAGACGCACGAGCAGTCTTTTCTAAAGCAGCGGCAGCAGTGAGTTTCGTAGCAGCAGTGGCGGCAGCAGTGGCGGCTTTTACGGCGGCAGCTTTATTTGCAGAAGTAGAGCTGAGAGCTACTAGCTGCTTGGCGGCACTGCTACTTGCATTGGCAGCTGCTACACTAGCATTAGCAGATGCGAGGGACTTAGTAGTAGTGTTTAAAGCGGTTTCAATGTTTACAGAAGAGGGCTGAGTACTAAGCTTTTTAACGGCAGCAGTAGCCGCAGCAATATCAGTATCGGCCTTTTTAGCGGCAGTGGCAGCGGCAGTGGCAGCGGCAGTGGCAGCGGCAGTGGCAGCGGCCTTAGCGGCAGTGGCAGTGGCAGGAGAAATAAATCCTTCGAGATTCAGATGAGATGCAGCGAATAGAACAGCCGCGAAAATCGCCGCGTGTATAAGAACCGACTTTACAGTGGCCTTACCGGCAAAGATTGCTTTTCCATTAGGAAATATCGTTAAGAGAACGCCGGGGCTCAAGAGTATAAAGAGCGCTGTCGCTAGGAGGATATTCATTTCTACTTACATTATATATAAATATGCCTTGGAAACCTGAAAAGAGATGGTGCATGGATTGGACATATAGAACAATCCCCTTTCCTATTATTCCGATCCTCCCCCCAAAAAAGAATAAGAGATCTGCTTACTTAATGATAAGTTCTCTTAGTAAGAAAGATGTGCCGAGTACGATGCCCCTGCCTGACCCTGAGACATCTGACGCCTTGCCCGAAGCGTAGGGTAGATGCTCATCTCCTTTTGCCAGTAATAGAAAAGCCGAAGCTTCTGTTCCTGCCGCGTAAAATTGAGAATAATCCTATTCTACTTCCTATTAGAAATGAGCGCACAGACCCAGCTGCAAACCGTCGAGATTCGTCTGCATAATGAGACCGCCTATGGAGTCGAGTTCGCTCCTGTGGCGCCTGTCCCAGGCAACATCAAGGTAAAAAATAACCACTCGGTTACGATGTGGTCCAATCACCACATTGAAGAGGTTCTTTCGAATGGCATCTCTAAGATCTGGAGACCTAAGCCGACGCTGGCCGAGATCGTAACGAGCCATAATAAGGGCCGATTCGTCCAGTTCTTTAAGGACGGATCAGTTCTTATGAAAGACGGCCAAGATGCCTTTTGGGGACCGACGGAAAAAGGTACGCCTGTTCTCGGCATCATTGTGCATTCGCATATCTGCCTAGATGGCTACGAGGTATTTAATGACGAGAGTGATTGCTTCTGCGAGGCGCGTATTCCTTTGGAGGAGCAGCGCTATTCGTTTTGGTCTTAAGACTCCTTATCCGAATCCGGAAATGAGACGATCTCATCCTCTCGAAGCCGCCCAATATACTTGCACTTGAGATCATAGACTTTCTGGGTTCGCGAATCGTAGTAGACTGAACGACCCCCCACCTCCACCTTTTTCACCTCGATGCGCAGGACTTCGTGGACTTCCACTGGCTTCTCTAGTGCCGCCATCGGAGCGATCTCCTCAATCTTCTTTGGAGCAATCTTACGGGGTTTGGCTGCAGGTGTCGCTGTAGCCGTCGCTGTCGCTGTCGCAGCCACAAGAACCTTCTTCTTTCGAACAGGTGCCTCAGATGCCACAGGTGCCTCAGGCAACTCAGGTAGCCCAGCAGCAACTTTCTTTGCCTTAGCCATGTTCTCTTCACTAACTATAGCTCCGCCGTTAACCTTTAGACGAAACCAGGCTCCGTCATAGATGTGACTCCAGAACGGCACGGGCTCCGAAACAATCCCGTGCAGATATGAGGGGTGCGTACCCTGCAGGCTGGTCCCAGTAATCTGGGCAACCTTGGTATCCGTCCTCTCCTTTCTCTTTTCACAGCCCGAGCATAAGCCGCTTTCTCCTCCCATACGGTCACACCAGATTGGAAGATGAAAGAACCCTCCAGTCTCAAAAGGGATTGCGCCGACGCCCTTGACGTCGCTAACGAGACGTCCTGCGCATCGCATGATGCCGGCTCCTTTAGGCCGGGCCCCTATAAATTTTACAAGGGCGGCGGAATGGCTGGCACTATGTTCGAGCTAGTTGCACCCCTTGTTCTGTTAATAAAAATATGTGTATATACTTGTATTATGCTGTATGTCCAATGCCATGAATAAATTTTACAGTTCAATGTCGGCATGTAAGGTCATGCAAGCCTTTATGATCATTGCCCCCCTTATTCTCTTTATCAATACGTGCATGTGCCCGAAGCGCTTCCAGTTAGATGATAAAGTGGATCATAAGATTTACGGGGAGTTTTAAAGTGTTAATCCCCCTCGTCAGGCTCATCAATCGCATTTTCATCTTCATCACCCCCTTCACACTCGTGCGCCTCGTCGCATTTCTCACACTGGAATACTCCACACTTGTCACATTCAATCATATCGCCCTCGTGAATGGCCTTATCCTCTAGGCACTCGTCGCAGGTCGTATACTTTTTACCGCACCCCCAGTGCGTATAGCTGCCGCAGAGATAGCCATCGACCGTCTCGGAGCCACAGTTGATATCGTCGCAGATCTTACGCTTACAGTTTGCACAGGTGATCGTGGCAAGCTCGCCACAGACACATAGTGGTTCATCGCAGGTAGGCTTTCCACATACGCAGCGCTCTCCGACGATCTGATCGCCTTGGCATGAAACATCCTGACCGGAAACATCCGAGCCGGAAATATCAGACATAGCTATTGTTTATCCTATTGAAATATCAAATTTTGTTACTTGCGCCCCTTACCCTTGCGCACCGTCTTGCGTCTGCCACCCATAGGGGGCTTGTTAGCCATAGGCATGTTCGTCCCGCCACGCATTGTCTTGCGCCCCTTGCCCTTACGCATCGTCTTACGCGCACCACCCGTCTTGTAAACAGCCATTTGTATATTTATACGCGAGATTTTAATAAATCTCAAGAGTTCTGGCGGAAGGATCTGTAGCCTTAGACCAACGAGGCATCCACTTATAGGGTACATTGACAGAACTGTATCCGAACGACTCTCTATAGAGTTTCCGATAGTAGGCCTGCTCGGCCGTTGTCGACTCCGGATCCACCCAATCTCCCATAATCTGCTCGGCCCTCTCCTGGATAATATGGAACCACGATCTCTCGCCACTCACCCCATCACTAAAGGCTTCCTTCCGTCTCCAAAGCACCCCTTTTGGCAGCGTACCGTCATCAAAGGCCGTCCGCATCAGCCACTTTTCGGGCCTATCGGCGGAAGGCCGTCGAAACTCAGTGGGCACTGAGCGCGCCACGGCAACAAACTCGCGGTCCAGATAAGGTGTCCGCGGCTCCAGGCCATGCGAGGAAACGCACCGGTCGCTCCGGAGGACATCGAAATAGTGAATATCCTGGAGAAGACGCGTGACCTCCTCTTCATATGCCGCGTCCGAGGGCGCTCCGTAGAAATAGAGATAGGACCCCCAGACCTCATCTGCTCCGTCGCCATTAAAGACGACCTTGCAATCCGAGTCCGTAATGGCCTTGGCCACGAGCCAGTTCCCGACTGAGGCGCGCACGGTTGTTGTATCATACGACTCGATGACCCGCACAACTTCCGGAATGGCCGCCAGAAAATCCTCGGCCTCAAGAACCACTTCTGTGTGGACCGAGCCGATCCACTGGGCCACCATCTTCGCATGGGCGAGATCACTGGAGCCCGGCATGCCAATGCTGTAGGTGCGAAGAGGCGGTCCATTAACCGCCCGAAGCTCCTTGGCTATGAGAGCGGCGACAAGGCTGCTATCGAGTCCTCCACTCAAAAGGGCCGCCACCGGCCGCTCCGTCATCATCCGCTTTTTAACAGCCGCCTCTAGAGCTGTGCGCACAGCCATACAGGCGAATCCGACTCCAGATAGCATCGGCTGCTTGTAAAAGGGGATTGTATGATATGTATTCAGGGCCGTTATAACTCCCGTGCTAAGTGTCACCGTCTGGTAGGTTCCGGGAAAGACTGGAAACTTCTCTCCATCGGGCAAGGCCTTCAGCTCGGAGGCATAGAAGGCGCGGTTAGAAGTAAATGAGGCATAGAGTGGCCGGACTCCGTAGGGATCCCGGGCGACGATAATCTTGTCTCTAAGCTCATCAACAATGGCCAGGGCAAAGACGCCGTCGAGGGCTCTAAAGAAGCCTGCTAGAGGGATGTCTAGCTCCAAAAAGCGCTCGTAAAGAGGACCGATGATTTCGCAGTCGGACCCGGAAGTGCAGTCGATACCGTATTCTGCCGCCAGGGCCCGCCAGTTGTAGATCTCGCCATTGCAGACCCAGTGGACGCCTCGGCTCATGGGCTGCATGCCGGCAGCGCTGAGGCCGTTGATGGCGAGGCGCGTAAATCCGAGAGTGGTGCCGTAAAGTTCCATGTGGGCAGATCCCTCTGGTCCCCGGGCCTTCAGGGCTTCAAGCGATGTGTTAACGAGGTCCATACTGGGTGGTGGCCCTATAGAGAGCCATATTCCACACATTCCTATACCCTTTCTTTAAACATTCTTAAAGTAGATGGACGCAAGTGATCGCATAAGAAAACTCCAGGCCCAGGCCGTGTTCACGTATTATAAGCTGAATGTGCTGAATCCGGCGGCATGTAACACGACTACCTGCGGAAACCTTGGAGCGAACTGCGTCGTCAACTATCCGAACTATAAGGAGAAGAATAACGTTATTACCGGAAAGGCGGTGTGCCTGTCGTGCACTGGCACTTGCTCTTGCTAACGTGTTGTGCTAAAGTTAAGAACTCCCCTAAAAGGGGTTCTTAACTTTGGCCTACAACACTACATAGTCAAGTAGACTAAGTTAAGAGCGCCCCTCGGGCGTTCTTAACTTTGGCACTTGACGGTAAATGTTACCCCCTTAAAGGACTTCTCCTACTTTCTTTTAGAATGCCAGAGAAGTCCAAGGCCGATCGTGTCAAGGAGACAGTGACCATTCTTAAGAAGCTCAAAGAGGTCGGAGTGCCTGACACGGATGCCGGCTACAGCCTCATTCACAAGCACATGTCCAAGTGGGTGCACGACGGCGAGGCGCTGACTGTGACTGTGCCTCTTATGCGCTACGGGCGTGATGCATACTTGATTCTGCCTAGCGAGGAGGGCGAGGTGGCCTCCTGCCGCTTGAAGGTTGTTTAGATGCCTTAAAGCCCCTTAAATCAAATACCAAGCGCCTGAAAGGCCCTTAATATTTGCCGGCAGCCTAACAGAATGGAGCGCGCCTCCCTGAACGCCGAGGGCGCCCTCTATGAGGCCGTGGCCCGAGGCAACAAAGACACCTATTTTTTCAAGGACGACATCAACTCTGCCCTAAACCCTTTCGAGCAGCGCTACGGCCCCTCCGCCCCAGTGATCCACGAACTCCGCCGTATCCCTCCTTTGAACGGCGCCGACTTTGGCCGCTCCTCCGAGTTCACCTTCGACGTGGCCGGCGACGTCTTCACGAAGCCCACGCTGCTCATTGATCTGCCCTCTTGGATCCCTCCGGAGTTCGTAGACCAGGCCACCCACACTAGGGATCTCTCAGGGAACACCTATGGCTACACGAACGGCATCGGCTACTTTCTTTTTAAGAAGATCCAGCTCTACCAGGACAAGATCCTCTTATATGAGTACAGCGGCGATACCCTCTTTGCCTCCAGGGCCAATCGCGGCTCCCTGAATCAGGCCTACATGGAAAACGGTCTCGCCGGCTTTCATGACGGTTCGCCGGCCTCTATTGCCGCCGCGGCCGCCCCTGTTCGGCTCCGCCTAGAGATTCCCTTTGTCAGCCCGGAGTTTCCCAGCATTGCCATGCGCTCGCAGGGCTTCAAGCTCCGGGTCGAACTCCGTAAACTCGAAGATATCGTGGAATCCTCTACCGGCCTCCCAGCTCTGCCGTGGCTCCAGACCTTTACTACTGGCACTCAGACCTTTGCGCCCCTCTCTAAAATCGCCATAGGTCAGCCGACGCTCCAACTGGAGACACGGCACATCTATACTGATGGTGAGACGCAGGCCGCTCTCCAGCGTGAGACGCTCGAAATGCCCTTTCACCGCCTCTATGAGAACACCTTTACCTATAATGGCGCCGACTATGCCGCTCTAACGAACTCGAGTCTGTTGGCCAACGCCGTCGCGGCCTGCTCCCGCCGCCTCGACGGCGTCCATCCCGCTGGCCGCCTTCTCTGGTTCTTCCGATCTCAGAATGATCTGCGCGCGGGCCGTCGCTACGTCTTTACTGATCCGTCGGGCCAGGAGTATTATGCGCGCCAGTCGCTCATTATAGCTGGGCGGGATCGTGAGCCTCTCAACGGACCGCTCCTTTGGAACCTTATAATGAATCACGCCAAGGAGTCCCGTGATCCGGGCCCGGGCCTCAGTGAAATGAGCTGGGATCTAGGGGTTGCGCCACGGTCACAGCCAGAGGGTTCCGTAAACTTCGGAACAGCTGATCGCCCCACCTTTTATACGGAACTGGCTCCCGCTCCACCGGATCTCTTGGCTGGACAACCCTCTATAGAATGCACGGCAATCATCGATTCCTGGGCGCTCTATATGACTGAAAAGAATCGGGGAATGCTCAAGTATGGGAACTAGACAATATTGAGCTCTACCTCTTTCCCGTCTGCTCTCACTCTTCTGAAACGAAATGTAACCTCTTTTATCGGCAACCCTTTGAGACAATGGGCTAAAAACTTCTCTGAATGAAGAGGTGCCCTTTTAGAGAACTCAAGGGCTTTTAAATAACGCTCTCCGAAGGCCAGGACTTTATCAGGAGGGCCAAGTGCGAATCTATCATTTACAGGATACTTCGAAAAATCAGTTAAGACCAGCTGGTTGCCAAACCATTGAACATCAAGCGGGTGTAGAAATCTGCAATCTGGTCGTAGATATATAATGTAATCATATGCACCCTTACACATCTGTGTCACTCTATAAAGTGAATAAAGGGCTCTAATATGATTATCAAAGGTTTGCCAAGATAATCCTTGACCAGCCCACGCATCACCCTTGGTTCTATAGGCAGCTAGATTCAGATTGGCATCGCACTCATCCTGATCCTCTATTTCAGCGGCTGTCGGTTCAAGCAGCTTGTAAAGCTCATTGTTCAAAGTTAACCCCCTTTCCTCTGAGCGATCATTACTATATAATCGCGTAATAGAAAATGTATGGACGAATACACCATATTCGATGCCAGCCGTCTTTAATACATCATATACGTTCCGCTTAATGCTATCAATAGTTATATCTGTTGATCGGCAAAGACCCCAGAAGCATATTGCCACTTTCATCTAAGTTCATAGTTCATAATATTTTAAGTAAGGATTAAGTTTGGCATTTAACTGTAAATGCATGTAATATTAAACGTTCAATATAGATTCCACGCGTCCGATAGACATGTTGTGAAGGCTTCCCACCCTCGTGTGGTGATAATATCCAATCTAACATTTTCTGGTAAAAGGCCTTCGAACGGTTTTGAATATGACTGCGTGAAACTGACATAATCTTTCCACACGCCCATTCAAAGTCGCGCTTATAAGGCCCTTTGAAAAAGCGTTGATAAACTTCTCCAAATGTTTCCGTATAATCATATGCTTTTTCAGCCGCCTGGGGTAAATCCCTGCGAGAAATGTATACAAGTGCATTATCTGTGCGTATAAAGTCCGACCATAGCTTATGACAAGGAAACGTTTCTTTAATAAGCTGATCATTTCTATAGTTAAAAGATCCGTGTGTGAAAAATGTTACATCTGCCAAGGTATCATACCGGTTAATAATATGTCTTAGAATGGTATCAGCTAGATGACCAATATTTTCGAGCGAAATGGAATCGTAGTCCGTTGCCGCACCCTTATTATATACTGTGCGAAACTCTTTATAGTTATCACTCCACCCTATATCTTCATCATATCTGGCGATAATAATCTCAAAGTCCGCTTTAGTTTTACCTGCAAGTGCTGGATGAAATAAAAATGGGGGTGTCTTGGTTTTAAGGCGTTGAATCATAGCCTAAGATCCCACTCACCTCTTAAGTAGATGTCGAAGCCCCTCGGCCCGATCACGACTCTCCTGGACCTCACGAATCGTGACCTCCAAGAGAATGACATTTTCCCGATCAATACCGATGAGACCTGGTTCACGCGGGATCCGAATCGTCGACTTGTGCCGTTTGCGCCACTCGTACAAGAGATCCCCTTTCGCGGCCCGGCGGCCTTTGGGCAGCGCTTCTCTTTCGATATCGGCTCCCTCCAGGTCGGTGATCTCATGTTCGGAGCGGCGCTCCAGATTCGACTCGATCACTGGCTCGATGCCCAGATGCAGCTCCTCGTGGAAGCCGGTCTCTACAGCCCTCTAGATGTCTCGGCCGGCTGGGAATACGCCAACAGTCTCGGGTCGGCGATTATCCAGGAAGCCGAGCTCGAGATCGACGGACAGACCATAGAAACAATCGACGGGGATTTCATCAACACCTTCAGCCATCTGTACCAAGACTACAACGGCCAGTTCGGAGTGGCCTACGACCATCTCGGCCGGATCAGTATACAACGCCTCATAAATCTCCCTCAAGCGCGCCTCTACCCTACAGAGGATGGTGTACTTCACTGCGTTCTCCCATTCTTTTTCATGCGCACACGCCTTCAGGACGCGTTGCCCCTGATAGCCATTCGCGAGGGCATGGTGAAGATTCACGTGACGCTGAGACCCTTTGAAGAATGTGTCCGACAGATACGGGGCTACCGCGATAGCTGTACGGCAACGCCCCTCGATCAGACCCTGACATACAGTCGTGCGGGGCAGATTGAGCCGAGGTTCTCGACGACGCCCGTGGCCCCGCCGCCATTCAAAAACATCCAGCTCATCACCTATGGAGCTCTCCTACAGGGCCAGGTGCGGCAAAGGATGCTGCGCCAGCCGTTTGAAATGATCCATCGTGAGGTGCAGACCTTTTCCTTCGACGAGCCACTCAAGTATACGGTCAGCAAGAGTAAGGACTCGGTTCGTATCCAGCTACCACTGGAGGCGAATCACCCTCTAGAGGAGATTTTCTGGTTTATCCGGCGCAAGGGCGTCAGGGATAACAATGCCTGGACGAACTATACGGCATTCTTGGAACAGGGATGGCCCGGGGAACGCGTGGCCAAAGCCACGCAGATGCTGCTGAATGCGTCTCTCCAGATTAACGGAGTCACGGTGTGTGAAGCGGAGGGCCAGTATTTTAGACAACTTATTGCGGATGCACACAAGGGAGGCTCGGCAGCATACAACTCTTTCATTTATGGATATCCTTTTGCCAAGACGCCCGGTGAACACCAACCTTCTGGAACAATGAACGCGAGTCGCACAAACTCGTTGCGACTTAATCTAGAAGTCCAGGCGCCTGGTACCGATGGCTGGGAAGTCAAGGTCTTCTGTATTGGGCTCAACTGGATGCGTTTCGAGAATGGGCTGGCGAATGCGATGTTCGAGGATTAGGGGGACGCAGCAGGGGGACGCAGCAGGGGGACGCAAGCCTCCCCCTCGCCCCCTGCCTTTAGAGGTTGTAGCAATCTGCTTTATGCCTTTAGAGGTTGTAGCAATCTGCTTTATGCCTTTAGAGGTTGTAGCAATCTGCTTTATGCCTTTAGAGGTTGTAGTAATCTGCTTTATACCTTTAGAGGTTGTAGTAATCTGCTTTATACCTTTAGAGGTTGTAGGAATCCCTACAGGCAGGGGGCGGGGGGGAGGCTTGCGTCCCCCCAGTAATATCTCGCATATATAGATATGTTCTGGACTAGACCAAAGAGTCCTGCAGCCCCTCCCAAAAATATGGAAAACTTGCGTAAAAAGTTAAAGGGCGCTTTGAATCACCTGAGATACGATGAAGTAAAGGATCTCATAGAGGATGGCGTCGATTTAAGTAATATGTCAGAGCACGTCTCATTGATATATTTTGTATATAGCGCTACTGTTTTTGATATTAAAGGAGATCTAGATGATCGGAAAAATATAGGACAACCCACTGAGAATGCATTGAAGATAATAAAGTTATTGCATGAGAAAAGAGTGGAATATGTAAAAACCTTAAATGCGGCGAAAAAGGATTTAGAGGAAGTAGAAGAAAAGATAAAAGCTGCCGAAAAGATGATAGAAGAACTAAAAAAGGATGAAGACCCTTCTAACCTCGATAGTCGACTTATCCGACACCGTATTTCTGATGTCGCCAAGAACAATAAAATAAAGGATTTCATCGAAAAAGTTATTTCAACCCTTTCCGCGTCTGGTGGTCGCAGAATAACGCGAAGATATAAGAAGCTTCGCAATAAGCGGACGGCGCGTAATAGACGCTAATAAGTACTCTAGAGAACCAAGGCGAGGGGTCTAAGGGGGCGGGCTCTCGCCCCCTTGCTTAAGCCTAAGCGCGTTCCGGAACAGATCCGTAATGCGCTTAACTTCCGCCCGCCGCGCCTCTTCAACCATGCTTCGCCGGCATACCGGCGTCTCAAGGTAGACGAGCGTCTCCTTCAGGTTCTTAATAGTATCGTCGATGAAGCTGCAGTCGTATGCCTGGGGCACTGGGATAACGATGCTGAGGTTAGAGCGGTTCATGCCTTTATAGGGCCCGAGATTAATTCAATTTTAAAGGATTGATTTAGACGCCGTTCCGCTCCTCCCAGAAATGCTTATCAAATCCGTTTGTCGTATATCCGTATTGAAAAAGCATACTCTCTTCAGGCAGCTTTATCTTTGCGTGATGCTCGGGATCCTTTATCCCAATCCAATGAACCGGATAGAAGAACTTCATAGGATAGACCTTCACGTCGGGAAACCACTCCTTTTTCTCTTCATACGTTCGCGTTACAAAGAGTGGGCCCAGCTGTCTCCAAGCTGCCTCTCCCTTTTCGCTACGCGCGTGCTCGACGATCCTCTCCAAAAGTGTGAGAATGAAGGCGTGATTCGGTCGGGATCCAATGAGGCCATTCGCAATGAGGCTCTTCTTTTCATTTTCCCAGCCGAAGAAAACGGCTGCCGTATTCTTTTCGTTAAACTCCGCGAACTTTGCGGGGCGTGTTATCACGGTATCGGCGTCAATATATATCCCTCCGAACTTGTACAGCACTAGGAGGCGAATAATATCGGATTTGCCTTGGGCTGAAGCCGCGGCCTCGCCCCTGTTCTGTTTCTTAAACAGTTCGTAAAGGCCAGGTACGTCTTCCATCCCGAGTTGCCCGATGTTCGTATCGGTCCAGAGCATATACTTATATCCGTAGTCCATGCAGAAATCCGTAACACTACGCATCCAAATGGCGGGTTTCACGGCCTTTCCTAGCCAGATTTGATGCACTACTTTTGGAACGGTCTCCATTACACCTACTAGACATAAAGAACATTCGTTCCAACCAATAGATGGTGGCCGCACTCCTTCGTGTGGTGCACGGCGGCATGCAGGACTCGCGCCTCCTATGCCGAAAAGGCCAACCAAATGTCCGCTTCTTCATCAAAGCCTTTGTGCGCGCCGGCCGTTTCACGACCCAGTTTACCCGCATAGACTTCGACACTCTCCCAGTTCTCGGAAACACCTCGACGGTCACACTGCCCCGAAAGGGTCATCTCATTTCCCGCATGTATCTCGTGACGACCATGCCGGATATCGGATCCGTTCAGCGCCAGGCCCAGGCTACTCCGAACTTCGTCGGGCCCACCTTCGGCTGGACGAACTCTCTCGGGCACGCCCTCATATCTAATGCCACGCTAACGATCGGCGGCGCCCGCGTCGAACAGCTCGATGGCCGTCTTCTGGAGGTCATGGACGAGTTCTACAGCCCTCTAGAGAAGCAGGAGCTCACGAATAAACTCCTACAGAGAAACCCGACCGACTACGACGGTACAACGGGTATCAACTCCGTCACCACGGCCGTCACGCCGCTCCCCTTCTGGTTCTGCAACGATCCTGGTGCCTTTCTTCCCATCGACGCCATCCAGGCCGATCAAGTGAAACTCAGCATCACCTTTTCAGCTCTCAATGCTCTCTATACGAGCACGGCCCGACTCGCAGTGCCTCCTAACACGATCGCGGCCGGTGGCGACGCCTACTTTCCTCTCGCGGGCTCTCCCTTTTACGTCGCCGATCCCAGCGGCACCCCTATCTACGGCCTCACCGGCGATCCGGCTACAGCCACAAATGCCAGCCTGATCCCTGGTCTCCAGATTCCTCTAAGACCTATCCTCGGAGACACCTATTTCATGGTCGAATACGTCTATCTCGACGCCCCCGAGGCCAACAGATTCCGCATGGCCGATATACAGATTCCGGTCATCCAGCACTACGCCTTCGAACCCGTCGATACCAAAGCCTCCTCTACGGCCACCTGCCCCATCAAGGTACCGAATCCCACGCGCAATCTCTTCTTCTATCTCCAGCGCTTCGAGGCTCCATATTACAATGCGCCCTTCTTAACCACTAGAGATCTGGGTGACGCTTCCGGAACGCCCTGGTGGCCGAATGCGACTCGGATCGATCCTCGGATACACAAGGAACTCGTTCCGGGATTCGCCTTCAGGAACTCGGAGCCCTTAAAAGGAATCCAGCTCATCTACGAGGGCAACCTCTATCGCTACTCGACGGCCGCCCCCTCACTCTTTCGGTCTCTGCTACCCAGCCTCGATATGCGGAAGTCGCCCTGGGTTAACCGCTACATGTATACGCTCCCCTTTGGAGTAAACTCGGGGCATATTCCTGCGTCCCTACCTAGCGGCGAGGCGAACCTCGACAAGATCTTTAATATCAAGTTGCAGCTCGATCTACGCCCTTTTGCGGGCTATGTAGATCCAAATGCAGTACCGAGATACTTAGTTTATATTTGGGCGGAGACGTACAACATCCTTCGTGTCTACGGCGGACGCGCGGGAATGATGTTCGCCTATTGAAAAGGTCTTACGTATAGACTGTATAAGCGATCCTTTCGCCTCTACGACCTTTTTACCAGGCCTCTGATAACGTTTAAAGGCGCTCGGGAAGGCCTCGGTGCTTAGCTCGATTGCCTGTCCTAGGCTACGCGCCGCCTCCAGATTATGACGATCCTCACGCCACTCACCAAGTCTCGCGACGACCTTCAGTTCTGCCTCACTTAAAACTAGACAGGGGATTTGTGTTTCCAGTCGAGCCATTCCTATAGTATATTGGCGCCTTTTCATTAAGCCTTGCGGCCCTTACCACGTGTCTTGCGGCCCTTAGCCTTACGGCTCTTGCTCTTACGACTTTTACCTCTACGTCTACCACCAACAGCTCCAGCCGTCGTGAGCGCAGCCTTGATTTCAGGTTTCTGTGCAAGAGAAAGCGCAGTCTCACCGTCGCCGTTCGCCAAACTTACATCCGCCCCCGCTGCAATGAGGGCCTTCACGGCATCTGTCTTACCAGCTTTCGAGGCTGCAATCAAGGCAGTCGAGCCAGTCAGTTCGTCTACCGCATTTAGATCCGGGCTACCCGCAAGAATCGCATTCACCGTATTAATATCACCTTTCACAGACGCATATTGGAGCTGGGGCATGTTATTCTCCTCATTATCTACGACCGTGTTCACATTGGCGCCCGCAGTTACAAGGAGTCCTATTACATCGACCTTGCCGGCAATATTCGCAACAGACATTGGAGTCTGTCCAGCATTATCAGGAATATCCGTAGTTGCATTTGCAGCCAGAAGTGCATTTATGATGTCGATTTTCCCTTCAGCACACGCAATCTGAAGAGGTGTATCACCACCCGTATCTGTAACAACAGCATTTACATCTACTTCAGCCGCAATAAGTGCATTCACAATCTCTAGGCTACCCACCTCAACAGCCTTTTGAAGAGGTGTGTGGCTAGCCTTTGGAAGAAGGCCAGTCGTTGCCCCACCTGTAATAAGGGCATTCACAAGATCTAGCTTGCCTATAGCAATCGCAAGGAGAAGGGGCGTATCTCCATTACTTACAGCATTAAGGTTCGGTGTATACTTATTTTTCGCAGATATAAGAATCTTAATTAAATCTGTAGTATCCTTTCCCATGTCAGCAAACTTCTTAAAGTTTGCTAAAGCAACAAGAAGAGGAGTTCTACCACCTGCTGCAATCTCTTTTGCACCGGCATCTATGAGTTGACTGACTACCGTACTTAGACCATAGTCTGCAGCAATGTATAGCGGGGTTACTGCGAATGGGTTATAATCATTCTGAATGCGTGAAAGATTCACGTCTGCCTTTTTTACACCAGTTCCATTTATCAGATTCGTTATTATACCTGCGGTAGCAGCTTTACCTTCTACTGGGGTGTTTAAAAACCCAGGCGACATTGCCTTAGATACCGCGCTAACAAGATCTTGTGACATTCTATTATAGGCTAATAAAATTGCATTCAAACCCATACCCATTAATAAGCATGAACCTCCTGATAGTCGAGTCCCCCGCAAAATGCTCCAAGATCCAGGGCTTTCTTGGCCCTGGCTGGAAGGTCATTGCAACCATGGGTCACATCCGGGCTCTCGAGGAGAATCTGGACGCCGTGGGTCTCACCCGCGACTTTGAGCCCCGTTTCCAGTTTATGAAGGAGAAGGCGAAGGCCACGGCGGCCATAAAGGCGGCGGCCAAGGGTGCCAAAGTCTGGCTAGCCGCCGACGATGATCGCGAGGGCGAGGCCATCGCCTATTCCGTGATGTGCCTTCTCGGCTTGCCGGCCACGACGCCCCGCCCAGTCTTTAGAGAGATCACTAAGGATGCCGTGCTGGCTGCGGTGGCAGCGCCCCGACAAATCGATATGAACCGGGTCTGGGCGCAGCAGGCCCGCGCCGTTCTCGATATGATGGTGGGCTTCACCATCTCGCCTCTTCTCTGGAAATACGTGGGCCCGGCCCTCTCGGCGGGGCGTTGCCAGACGCCGGCCCTTCGCCTTCTTGCCGACAAGGAGCAGGCCATCACGGCCTTCAGCGCGGAGACGACCTGGCGCCTCAAGGGGACCTGGGCTGCGACAGCCGCCTTCCAGGCAACCTGCGTCGACGAGCTCGAGGACGAAGAGTCGGCCGCCAACTATCTAGAGAATATTCACACCGATCCTGCTGGCCGTGTGACCAACGCCGTCACCAAGTCCTACACGGAGTCGCCACCACAGCCCCTGATCACCAGCACGCTGCAGCAGGAGGCCTCCGCGTCCATGCACGTGCAGCCCAAGAACACCATGCGCGTGGCCCAGCGCCTCTATGAGGCTGGCCACATCACCTATATGCGAACGGACTGTCCTGTCCTCTCTGAAGAGGCCCGCGCCCAGGCTGTGGCGCTCGTTACAGAGAGCTACGGGGCCGAGTTTGTTGCTCAGGCCACCCGGACGGGCGCCGCTAAGAAGCCCTCTAAAGCCGTCGCGGCGGCCCAGGAGGCTCACGAGGCCATTCGCCCTACGCACTTTGATGTTCTCGAGTTGCCGGCCGACGAGGACTGGAACGCCATGGATCGGAAGATTTACGGGCTCATTTGGCGCCGGGCCGTTCAGAGTGTGATGGCTGCCGCCAAGGGCGAGCGGCGCACGGTCGACTTCGTGGCAGTGGCGGACGATTCTCTGGCCTGGCGGGCCGTGGCCTCTCGTGAGATCTTTGCGGGCTGGCGCCGGGCGGGGGCCGCGCCCACT
>Ga0209296_1001237_pt1 | contig 20006 bp, 17 predicted proteins | sample S_130206_EF_Meta_FD_187319 | JGI IMG/M metagenome (GOLD analysis project Ga0209296, IMG submission 187319) | Freshwater microbial communities from Lake Simoncouche, Canada to study carbon cycling - S_130206_EF_MetaG (SPAdes) (version 2) | ecosystem: Environmental > Aquatic > Freshwater > Lake ...
ATTGGACGGAGTCGTGAGTTCTATAAATACGGCGATAGACAATGTAACCAATGATAATTCTTCTGCCACTATCCAATCATCCGCTGCATCAGGTGCGGCGTCATCTCTCGTTAGTTTAAATAGCGAAATCAATGCGGGAGCAATCACTCTGTCTAATAATATGACGACGGATGGTGCATTTCAAAAAGCGAGTGGTGTCATGACTTATTCTAACACTGTAACAAATAAAATTAATCAACAAGAAAGCCTTACCGACTCTAATGGAAGTTTATTAATATTAACAACTAACAATCTCACAACAAATGACACAACCACTATCCAAGCAAGAACGCTTGAAAATATTTTAACAACGCAACTCATTTTAAACTCCACACAGATAGTCCCATCAAATACGATAGGACAAATAAACATGCAATCAGACCCAACCAATCCACTCATATCAATTGAACAATTTGCTCCGTCCGCTCCTACATTTTCTACAATTATTGATAAACACGGCATACTACAGAACAACTCATCTGGAACGGGGTTCACAATCCAATCGGCACAAGACATAACGCTGACAAGTGCGAATGACATAAATCTTAATCCAGTCGGTCAAGTTTTGATAAATGGTTCGCCTCTCACAACAACAAACATCTCTGCAGGAGCGAATATTAATCTCACTGGAACTCCATCCATTCCAGTCATCAATGTAGATAATCCCATCATTTTAAGTCTCCCTGCGACCGGTGTTAGTAGCACGTTGAGTTCAACCACAACAGAAAGTCGCCTCACGTGTGAAAGCCAGACTCCTGCGGTCGCAGGGGAAAGGGCAATTATCAATGTTACCGCCGATTATTCGATTCCTCGTTCTCTTCTTGCAGTGGGATGGGAAGGGGCGGGAGTGGGAGCGACATTTACAAATATAGTGAACGACGCAAACCCAATATCCAGCAAAAGTTCGGTAGTATTTCAAGACCAAACCACAGGCAATGTCGCACGCACAGACATAACATCTCAACAGGGTCAAACTGACACAAATGTCTCTGTTTCAGATTCCACAAGTGGCGTTACAACAACAAGAACAGATATAACCATTGTCGGTGCTTGCATAGACACGCACACTGCAACGGATGGAACAATGACCTCTACAATAATGGAACAAGTCGGCACTTCCGGCCCTTCGGCCGGTTGCATGGAAACGCACACTACGACGGATGGAACAAGCACCGCCACAAGAATGGAACAAGTCGGCATTTCCGGGTCTTCATTCGGTGCAAATGACAGTTTGATGTATGCGGTGGGAGGAACAATCAACTCGCAAACCAGAAACACGTTCGACACAATGGCTCGAAACACACTTCAATATCAAAACACAACCTCAGGCATAACCCAGAATTTTTTCATTGAAGAAGTGTGCGATTCAAGCAGATCCAGGATACGACAACTTCACACCGACTCCAGTATTCCAAGCATCAATAATCAGCAGGTGTTGGACACCACTGGAACCAATGTTCAATTTCAACAAGCATACAACAATGTTGTTTCAACATCTAGCACGATTGCCACTAACGCAAGTGGTCTCTCCATTGCGTGCGCTGGCGCTGGCGCTGACATGACATTAACAAGTGTAGGCGACATTAATCTTAACCCGGCCGGTCAGGTTTTGATAAATGGAAATCCCATTGTGACGAGTGTAATTGCAGGAGCGAATATTGATATAACAGGAACGACAACCCCGACCGTAGCATTTCAATCACCACTCACCACAACTCTTGCCCTCGGAGCTGTAAATATGACTACTGGAACTCTCAGTGGTCTCAGTTCAATTACAAATACTACTGGAACACTTTTTCAAAGTGGAGGTGTTGGAGGGGGTCCTATAACCGCAATTTATGGCAATGGTTCTGCTGCCATTTATGACCTTACTACACCTGCCGCCGTTTCATTAACTCCTATGAATATAACTACACAAGATTCAAGTAATCCTCTCAATACAATTCGCACTCAAATTACTCCCACTGGAATTGAAGTTAAAGATGAAGTTATATCATCTGGTGAAGTTTTAAAAGCACAAGTTTTAAATAGTCAATTATTTTTAACAAATACAGTAGGAGGGCAAACTTCTCTGGGAAGTTATGGTGCTGGTGGTGTATCAATAACAGCAAATGACAATATAGGTAGTGTTGCTTCAACAAGTTTTACAAATACTACTCCTAATACTTTTATGAGTTTTTCAAATCAAACTTCGGGTTCTTATTCAGGTGCTTTCGGGGGAGAGGTTAATTCGGGCGGAACTATTATGAACGCTCAATACACGGATGCAGTAAATAGGACAACTTCACACAATATAACACTACAAAATGGTAATGCTTCACAACAACTCACATTTAGTGATCCTACTAATGTTAATTACTCACATACATTTACATCAACTCCTCCAACTGGTGTGGTTTATCAGGCAATAGCACAGCAAGAAATAGGAACAGGAACAGAACAGAAAGGAGGATTTGGTGGTTCTGCTTCTACAACGCAGGGTGAAATAAGTTGTATTTATGAAAATACTACTGCTGGGGCAGTATATACAGGAACTGGTGGATTTATAAGTAATGGTGGCGGTTCAACTGCAACTATCACTTCATCAAATATTTCAGGTGCATCTTCTCAACTCTTACGAATGGAGACCCCAACAATAGGAGACGCAAAAATAGAACATGTAGTGGTAGGAGCAACAAGAAATCTCGCAATATCTTCACAGGGACAACTCAATATGACATGTGCTTCATCGGGTTCCTTTTCTTCTGTTAGTGGTGGGGCAAATGTAAGTGTTGTAAATAGTTTAGTTGTTTTATCAGGCGCAAATGAATCTTTTATAGCAAGTGGAAATTCCACTATCACTGCTCCTGCTTATACATTTACAAATACAAATGCTACTACTACATCATGTCCCATTATATCTACATTAAATCAAGGACATAATCAAACCGGAACGGTAACCGACTATGTATATAGGCAACAGCATATAGGGAAAAATACTAGTGGAACACAAATCACATTTGGTGGCATAGACTGCATCAGTCGTAATGCTGGTTCGGCGAATGAAGATGGTGTCCTCGCTTTTAATTGCGCTGTAAATGGAACATCAACAAAAATACTTGAAATTAATGGTAATGAAAGTGAAATAAATGCCTTTCAAACAATAGATCTTAACGGACAAGCACTAAAATCGTCAAGCGGAAATCTAACAATATCAACTAATTCTTCTGTTGGTGCCGGTGTCATAACGCTTGCGTCAAAACTTCAATCACCCACTTCCAATGACGATATGATATTTACAAATAACCTTTTGAATACGCTTTCTCATTCAAATGATAATGGGTGGAACTTTGTAGCAAATAAAATTACGACTACGAGTAATGTGAATTGCAACAATCTTATCCTCACTAACACTGCCACTAATCTTGGAACAGGAACAACCTGGAATATTGATTGTTTAGGTCTTTCAACCGGGTTTTTTCAGGCAACGCCAGCATTAGCAGGCGCAATTACAATTGCTTCATTGACTAACACCAGAAATGGAGGCAGATACATTGTTAGTATTATTTCGGTGAGTGGAACCGCGTCATTAACAAAACCCGTAGGATATTATAGCAATTTTGGAGCGTCTTTTAATCTATTCCCGATTGCAGACAGGTTTGAACTTGAAATCATTATCAATTACGGCGGATCGGTTCTTTTAAGAATGACAAGATTTTCGCCTTAATTTTGGTTGTGTATTCATATTCATAGTTTAATGCGTGACCGTTCAAATCCAGTTCCACACCAGGTCGGTGCAGAGGTAGATGCGTCGGTGATTATTGGCGCGCATGCTCGCAAAGAACGGCACGTGTTCGCACACCACCGGGAAGTTGTAGCCCGAATTGTGGAAGTAGAAGATGCCCTTGTTATTCTCATCTTTTGGAAACAGATACATGCCGACCGATGCCCCGTCGACATGTGTTTTTGCATTTTTGGACAGCGGCGGAATGCAATTCATCGCTTGGTACTCCGCGTTCATTTCCGCCGTGGGGATTGCTGAGTAGCGTGCCCCTTTAAGCGCCTCCCGCCGAAAAATACACAGGCCGTTGAAGCCGGACCCAATAGGAATGTAAGGCAGCAGCGCTGGACTCTGTTTCATTTGGTGATTGAATAGCATCGTTTTGTTATTTATGGCAGTTTGCACGTAGTATTGATGATGCCCCGACCAAAACGCCTCGCGCATGATTTCGGCCCCAAATGGGAACTGCGCGTCACGATACGCGTAAAAGTCATACATGTAGCCAAATGGGTTCAAGCCGTTGCACACGAGGGCATCAAACCCGTCGGGATCGCGCGCAATACAGCGCAGAATATTATTCACCGGGATCGGCACCGGGTTGTCCATGTCAATCATCACCACATATTTGGCTGGGGAAGAGCCCACAGGAACGACCGCACCCCCAGCTACGCTTAATGAGGAGTCCCCTGAGGAGGGGCTTAACGCCACGCTTAGAGAGGAGGGGTTTGGGGAACGTAGTTCCCCAACTAGCATGTCCAGCAACTTGTTGCGCGCACGCGCGATTTGTTCCATGCGACAGGGTTTATTGTCATAAGTGCGAGCCGCACCTCGGCTCAGCTCCTCTTCTCGCGTGAATTTGTCGCACTGCACTTTAACTTGGCCGGCTGGTGCATCGGATGCCCATTTCATTAACTCGGCATCGGTTCCGTCGTCCGAGTTGTTCTCATAGAATATAGCCCAGCACGGCACCCCGGCCTTTGCAACCAGATCTTCAAATGCGGCGCGAATCACGGGCAGCGTGTTGACCACGTTTTTGCACACCCCGCACACAATGATGCCACTTTGATTTACCTCAATTGTGTCATTCATTTTATTATTATATATTTGTGTTATGCCATTGTCTTTAATTGAATTTAAGTGAGAAAATGCATATAAAAATAATTTGCATCATGTATTCATCAATTACTTACTTCGTGATGCAAACAAATCAACCAATGACCGTGGACAGCGTGCAAAACAAGGAACTGCTGTGGACTACGCTGCAGGAATCGGGTGCATTTGCGGGGTTGTCGGGTGACCAGTTTCAGCATGTGCATGCGGCATTTGATAATTCAGTGCAGCAGGCCTCCAAGACCATGAGTTCATTGTCATCTTTGAGCGACATCAACAAGCACATCATTCGCCAATTCGTGCAGTTGCTCCGCTCAACGAATGCAAATACAAATACAAATGCCAACATGAATCTGGTTCCGAACAATCCGAACAATAATGCACCCAAAAAAAAGAAAATAGAGATGGTGTATCGGGCCGAGGATCTGCAAACCGAACGCGCGAGCGAATTTGACCGGCAGCTGCGAGAGAAACAGGCGGAAATGGACTCGTTCTTGACGCTGAAAAAACCGACCGATGTCAGCTTTACGGATGCAGGATTAAAAGAGGACAAGCCGATTGGCGATGAAATGTCGCGGCTCATTGCCCAGGAGCTGGCGGCTCGCGAGCGAGAGCTGGTGCAGCTGAAACCCGAGGACATTAAAAAAGCGCAGCAGTGGATTGGCGCATCTAATGCAACTAATGCAACTGATTTGCCTCCAGCAAACAATGCAACCAATGCAAAAAAATCAGTGTCGTTTTCAAACACAAACATGACAAATGTGGTGGAAGAACATGAAATGGAACAATTTGAACCCAATGAACCGATCAACAATTTTATTAACGAAAATGACTTTGAAGAAACGGATTTCATTTTTTCAAAATTCAAAAAGATTAGTGAGCCCTCAACTGACATGGGCTTATCAGAACCAAATGCATCAATCACAATACAGCAACTTTACAATAAGCTGCTTGAACTGGAAAAGAGCATGAATGCCAAACATACCGAAATTATGGAACATTTAGAAAAATATAAAAAATAAAATATTTAATAATATTATAACCACCACCACACAATTTAATATGCAATCATACAAACATCGTTCCAAGCGCGCTCACAGCAAAAGGCGCGCTCATAGCAAAAGGCGCGCTACTAAGTCGCGGTCTATGAAGTATAGAGGAGGAGGAGGAGATGAGGATGAGCATAATACAGAATATAAACAATACCTGGAAAATGTAAGGCGCGATCAGGCAGCAAGAGATGCGCATAATGCCGCTGTCGCCGCCGCGCGCGCCGCCGCCGCCGCTGCCGGCAAAAAATGAGGAGGAGGGGGGAGGTGATGAAGGTATCCATGTGAAGTCGCGGTCTCTACGGTTCCCTTACTCCATTACAACCGTAAATTTGCCGGGCTTTAGTTCCACGAATTTTCCGACCAGAACTCGGTTTCCGATTTTAAGATTTTCGTAATCATATACGTCATTGGTTTCTATGTCAATGCCATATTTCACGCCATCATGTATAATTTCTTTGATTTTGATTTTGCGCATCTCCTTGTTCAACGGCGCCACTTCGGTGGCTGTAGTGGGTTTGGTTTTATTAGCCGCCGCCGTTTTTTTAGTGGACGCTTCGGTTGTAATCACTTCGTCCTGGATGTTGGGCGTATACGCAAACTTGTTTTCCGGGTTGTCAAACGTGAAGCACTTCAGCGTCTCCTTGCTGCCCGCCTTGGCGTGAATGGCGCAGTCAATCGCCGTTTCTTTGACGAATCGCAGAATGTTGCTATTAATGGACTCCTTCGTTTTCGCAATTTCATACAGCGACTGATCCGTGGTGATGGGCTGATCGGTCTTAGAACTGGTGTCTGATTCGCGCAGTTCGCGCGACACCCGGATGTATTTCAGAGCGGCATTGGACACGTCCACCACCGTCTTTGGGTCCGACGATGCCAGCAGCGCCTCCTCCTTGTCAGCCGCTGCCTTTTCCTCTTTGGACAGCGGCTTCAGCTGCGATTCAGAGTACACCATCAGATACAGGAACACGTTGACCGTGCGCAGCGCGGGCGGCAGGTCCTGGTGGCTGCAAATGCGCCGGGCGCGCCCCACCACCTGCTCAATGCGCACCGGGTGCCAGTACGGCTCCAAAATGTGCACGTATCGCACGTTGCGCAAATTGATGCCCTCCGCCCCCGACGCCGAAATCATCAGCGTGTTGATGACCTCGCCGTAGAAGTTGTTGCCCGAGATGCGCAGCAGTTCGTCCCGAATGCTGGAGGGAACCTGGTCCCACTCGCTGTTGAAAATACAGCGAACAATCTCCTTCTCTTCGGCGGATTCGGTGCCGGTGTAAAGCGCAAACCGGCGCTTGCCCGCGTCTTCGGGACGATCATCTAAAACCCACTGCTGCGTGGCCTGGTTATGTTTAATCCGGAACTGCGCGTAGTCGTTGGCTTCCATCGCCATTTTCAGCAGCCCAATGCCCTCCAGCGTGCGGAACTGGCTATAAACCAAGTTGAGCCCCTCGTGCTTCGGGTCCTGCAGGTTCTGCAGCAGTTTTAGGAATTTGGGGCTGTAAATGGACAGTGCACGCGGATTAAAGTATTGTTCCTCGTTGCGCTTCATTTGTTCCAGCACCTCCTTGATGCGGTCCTCATAATGTTTATACGCCTCGGTGGCGGTTTTTTTCTGCAATTCTGCCGCTTCATCCACACCCATTGCACCTTCCGGATTCTGAACAATGGAACGCGCAGCGTCGGCGTCAATGATGTCCTCATCCAAGACTTCCACAACTGCTGCGCTTGCGCTTGCGCCTTCCGCTGCGCTTGTAAACGGCTTGGGGCGCCCGATCTCCCTCGGAAACACAAAGTTGCACGCCGCGCGCGAGAAGATGCGGTACGAGCTGGACGGCTCGGCATACAGTTCCTTCATGGTGAGCGGTTTCTTTGCGCCTGTGGCACCTGTCGCAGGTTTGCGCCCCGGACCCAGCGTCTTCCTCTTTTTCGCCTCGCGGTCCTTGTTGATTTCCAACAACCGCTCCTGCTGATACACGCTCAGCTGGTAATTGCTCATCGGCACCAGCACCACTTCAAAATCGGTGGCCACGTCATATCGGGGCAGCAGCTGCTCCTGGGCGCTGCGGTAATACGACGTCAGGCCGAGAATGCGCCGCTGGAACACGTCCATATTTTTCAGCTCGGCCGTGTCGGCGTCAATGAAATACTTTTCAAAGCCGTCAAACGTGTCGGGCAGCGCCTTGTGCGCCACGGGATTGCCCGATTTGGTGGCCTTGATGCCCTCGGTTGCGAGCACCGCGACCATCAGTTTGATAAAGTCGTCGTCGTTCATAATGCCGTGCTCATCCACATCAAATGTCACGCCATTATACAAGTTTTCCATCTGTGTTTTTACACCGGATTTTGACAGCACTTTATACATATTTACGAACCCGAAGGGGTTGCGCGTCACGGTCAGAGTCCGGTCAGCCGCGCTGTATTTCATGTAGTCCATGATGTCCACGTCCTTGAACAGCTGCTGCAGCCGGGCTTCGGTTATGCCCTGCGCCGATGACGCCAGCTGAAACGTCCACGTCTTAATGTAGCCGCGCAGGATGTTGAACAGCACCCCGATCTCGTTGGGGTAGTTGATGATGGGGGTGCCGGTTAATAATACGACCTTGACATTCACCGCATCCAGCAAGAACCGGTACAAGTTGAGTGCAATGGGGGCGTCTTCGGGTTTGATTAAAGCCTTGGCTTTAACTTTACCTCCTTTACCGCCCTTGTCTGTGTCATCCGGTGCCTTCTTCAGGTGATTCACAATGCGGCTCACGAAGTTGTGCGCCTCGTCAACAATGACCACCGAATTGTCAAAGGGGTTGACGGTGTATCCGAGCGACAGTTCGTTGATGCGGTTCTCGCGCACGCCGTTATAGCTGATGAACGTGTATTTCGCCTGAATCATCTCGTTCAGCTGCGCATCCACCTCGCCCTGCTCCTTCGGGCTGAGTTCGCCGTAGTTGCTCGGTTTTTCGGGGTCCACCAGCCACGCCCCGCCGTGCTTCTTAACATACTCGGCGGGAATGGCCAGCGTTTCGGCGAGGGACGGAATCAGCGCCGGTTTTTCCACGGCATCCACGAACTTCCAATGGCGCGGTCTTTTATAAATGTCGTCGCCGCACTTCTTTAATTCTTGCATGTAGTTGGTGCGCAGGAAGGCGGGCGTCATGACGAACACGGGTTTGCTGGACTTCAAGCCCTCGGCAATGGCAATGGACGAGCACGTTTTGCCGCTGCCGAGTCCGTGATACAGCAGCAGGCCGCGATACGGCGAATACATGTTCAAATAATCTTTAACGATTTTCTGGTGCGTTAGGAGGCCGAACTCATCCGCATTGCGGCGGTCCTCGCAGCTCACGACGCGTGACTCGTCCATGATTTCGGCGCGATAATTCTTCTGGAACAGTTTGTTGATAAATTCCACGAATTTCTCTCTGTTGTTCAGGTAGTATTCGGATGCAACCAGCGGTTCAATCGGTTTATGAGCCTTCTTAACGGGTTCTAATGCCTTTGTTTGATCCGCGAGTTCCTTCCCAGCGAGTTCCTTCCCATCCGTTCGTTTCCTGGTTCCGCGTTTTTTCTTCAATGGTTCTAAGTTTGGTTCCACTTCTTTTTCTTCAACCACTTCCACATCTATCGGTGCTTCCACTACTTCTATAACCACTTTATCAATGGACTGCGTTGCAGAAACCGGAATGAGCTTTATTTTTTGCAGTTTGCGGCCCTTCAGTTTAGGAACCGGGGCTTCTTCCACGATGCTCACCACTTTTGCAGCGGTGAGTGTCAAAGGATTCGGGGCAGCCTCAGTAATAATGCCGCGCGCAGCTTTAATTTTGGCGAATATGTCCTCACGGTTGACCAACTTTAGGCTGGCTTTATCCACGATTTTAACTGTGGGTTTAGCTTCTTTAGTAGGTTGATGTTCAACCCTCTCTTCTTGTTCATCTTCTTGAATTGGTTCCACTAGGCCTTTGGCTTTGGCCTTCTGCTTGTCTGCATTTGCAACAAAAAAAGCAACCGAAAACTCCTTCTTTTTTTCAGCCAGTGGCTTTTTTCGCAGTGCGTCTAAAATAGCAACTGCTGCCGACATGTTTATTTATGTATTGTTTTGATATATTAATTTTAATTTAATTTATTCACTCTTATTATATTACATATATCTTAAATTCTCTCATTTCATCATGATGGGTCATTTGTCTCATGACCATACTGATGGTAGTGCTAAAACCAAACGTCGTCATTCCAAAAGATTCAAATCCAAATCCAAAAAATCCAAGTCTAAAAGATCCAAATCCAAAAGAGCCAGGTCTAGCAAGAATGCAGGTAAACGATGTAAACAATGTGGTATGATCAACTGTCATTGTCCAGGAACCACATGCAAGTGTAAACCCATTGCAGGCTGGGAACCAGGTAAGGGATTTAAGAAAGCTATGGCTAAGAAAAAGATCTAAATCCAAGTCCAAGTCTAAAAGATCCAGGCCTAGATCTCATCGTCACTAAGGCAGGAACTGAATGGCGCTGTCGCACGCCAGCTGTTCCGCCTTCTTCTTGATTTTATGCGAGGCCTGCGCCAAGAACACCAGAATGCGCCCACCCGCCGCTTCGCACGCCGCGTGCACCGCCTCAAACGTCTTCAGCTCCGCAAAGCTGACTGCAGCTGCAGGCGACGTCTCGTATATTTGTTGCCCCAGGCACAAATACACGCCCATTGTATATCCCACCTCCATGTCGCGCCCGAGCTCAATGTAGTCCGGCGTGGTTTTGAACTCCTTCTGAATCTTCACCTGCAGGATGTTCTTGTAGTTGTCGTCGTTGCGAATGAGCGCAATCCAGTCAATATGCTTCTCAAACACGTTTTCAATGAAGATCTGCGCCATCTGGAACCCGGGCCCCGTGGCAAACACGCTCTCAAACCAGTGATCTTCGTCTTTGATTGCGATTTTGTTGTAATCCAGGAACAGTGCGCCCACGAACGCCTCAAACAAGCAGCCCAGCTTCTTCAGGTTCGTGCGCAGCTTCTTCTCCTCCGAGTGCCGCGAAACGATGAACCACTTGTGCAGGCCCATCTCGTACGCCATGCGGCCGATGGTCTCGTTCTTCACGATGGCGATTTTCTTCTCCGTCATGAAGCCCTCGTTCTCTTTCGGGAAGCGGCGATACAGGCAGTACTTGGTGACGCATTCCAGCACGCCGTCGCCGAGGAACTCTAGGCGCTCGTTGGATTTGGTGCGCAGCGGCATGCAGCCGTCCGGTTTATCCACCACGCTGATATTTTCCGCCGCATTCTCAAACTCGGGGCGGCGAGTGTAAGACTGGTGCACGAATGCGCGCTTATAAAGCTCAATGTTGTGCACCTTAGGGTCGGGAACACCGTATGCGGTGAGAATAGATTGAATCTGACTCAATGTAATCTCGCAGTTTTCGGGGTTGTAGGGGTTGAATATTAAGCCGCCATCTTCGGACGGCATGAATTCCTCGGCGTGCAACAATTTAGACGTGAGAGCCTGGCGTTGCGGGGACCTTGGTTCTTGTTGTTGTTGTTGTTGCGATTGCTGTGGTGTTTGCATTTCCAAGTTAGTTTGAAGTGCGGATACATTTATGTCGCGCAATCGCTTTAAGCCCATTTTGGAATGTCTTACCCCCCATCACATTCAATTTATCACAAATCATTAAATGAAATGAATGAAAAAATAAAATATTTAGACATAGTATAACTCAACGATAACCAAATAAAATGACTGTCGGATATATGTCGGGTTCCAAACGTGCCAAAAATATTCCATCCATCACAAATAATACGTGCATTCTGGGTGGTCCCAAGAAGGGTGGTCTCATCACCATGCAGGGCCGCAATCCAAATCTCGGCAGCGCCATCACGTCTCGTGCTCCTTATTGCGGATGCGGCATCCCTCAGGGTTGCATCCCCGGTCTCGCTTATTTGAAGGCCAACAAGCTCATGACCATGAACCCAACTGGCAGCGGTGGTGTCCCCACTCGCATGTACAGACCCGGTCTGTTTTAAATCGGGGAACTACGTTCAGCGCAGTAGCCTTTGCCCCCGACCCCCTCCTTTCCATTCCAGGTCCAATGCCAGGGTTTAAGGGACGGCACGTCCCTTACTTATTTGTTATTATATAATTACTTAAATGATAGTAATTATGTAATTATAGTTGAATCATTTAACTACACGCACGCATGTTGATACGAGTGGACTCGCGAGAGGATGCATTGAACGACCTGTTGCGATTAAACATGAATAGCGCAGCACACCAGTTACGGTCCGAATCTCTCCCCGTGGGGGACGTCATTCTCTCTTCGTCGGATGGCGAAACCGACTACATCATCTTTGAGCGCAAGAGCCTCCAGGATTTAGCGGCCTCCATCCGCGACGGCCGATACAAGGAGCAGTCGCACCGCTTGCAGGCCGTTCCCGGCATGCACAATCACAACGTGGTTTACATTGTGGAGGGCGACTTTGCGCGATACAACGAACGCTTTAGCAAAATCGGCAAAAAAGCGCTCTATTCGGCCATGTGTTCGCTGAATTATTACAAGGGGTTCAGCGTGGTCCGCACCATGTCCATCATGGAAACGCACGAACTCATACACCACTACGCTGACAAACTGGCAGCATCCCCCGCGCCATACGGGCACTTTTACAGCGTTAAAGCGCCGCAACCCGATCAACCCGATCAACCCGATCAAATAGATGACGCAGCAGTGTCTTACTGCAGCGTGCTCAAGGTGAAGCAAGTCAAGTGCGAAAACATCACGCCGCAAAACATTGGGGAGATCATGCTGTGCAACATTCCGGGCGTCAGCAGCAAGACGGCAGCAGCCATTATCAAAAAATATCCTACGATGCGCGTCCTGATGGAATCCCTTAACACATGTGGAAGCAGTGATTGCTTGGCCGACATTCAATTGGAATCGGAATCAGGTCAAGCACGCAAATTAAGCAAAAAATGCATTCAAACCATTTATAATTTTTTAATGGTGTAATGTATACGCACACTAGACAACACACCGCAACCCACAACACAACACAACCGCATCATGGAAATTGGCATCATGCTCAAATACATTCTGATCGCCGCGCTGATACTGGCGGGATACTACGTGGTTTCAAGCACCGCTTCATTGACTCGGCGCGAAGGGTTTTCGCTGGGTTCAGCATCGGATTCATCCTCTTCGGATGATACCCCTGGTGTCACGGCAAAAAAAACATCCGACCTTCTCACTGATAAGGTAAAATCAATGATTGGGTTTTTGCAAATCAATGATAATAGAACAAATTATGAAACTTCAATTGAGGTCATGGATGCATTGACCCAGGCAAAGGTCATGGCGTCTCTCAACGCGCTGTCTCAGCAAATGCTTGCCGATTCAAAGGATCAATCCGCCATGATGTCGCCCCCCAGCGACAAAACGGTTGCGCTCATGAATTCGCTCATCGCCATGACGAATTTTCAAACCACGGTTCTGCCAACCGCATTAAAATATTTAGATGATGCCAACTAAGTAAGGGATGACATACTTATCATTATGATTCATTGCAGATTCATTCAAGCATTTAAGGTATAAAAATGTCAACTTCCTCACCCGAGTACTTTCCGGCATCAATCAGGCGTTGGGTGTAAGCGTCGCCGCCCCAGTTCGGGTCCATCGGGTTCGCGCTCAAGCCCTTCAGTTTCTTAAGGTGGTCCTTAGGATTCCCCGCATTCGGTTCCATGGGGTCAAATGCGGGATACGAGTTGGCATTCATGGGCGGTTTGTCGGAATCTTCAATCATGTTGGCATTCGCACTCGCCGCCACCACACCCCCAGAAACCACCGGGGGCAGTCCGCCCTGCAGGTCCATCGGACTCGGTCTAATCTTGTACACGGGTTTGCCCTGTGCATCAAACGAGTGCTGCAGGTATAAAACAGGGCACCGAATGCCCTGGCCGCGCTGCCAGTCCGTGAATTCTACGTAATCTTCTAAATTGTTGAACTTAAGCGGGTTTACGCCGGGCACATTTGCCAGTCGGCTGTTGTGCAAATACAGTTCGGTCCCCTTTTGAATGAGGATGTTCGGGCACCGATTTTTATTGGGTTTATCATTTGTGTCGGTTCTGCCCTGAAACGCCTCCTGCACGCTGTTCGCGGTGTGCGTCATAGTGAACAGGAGTCCAATGATGAACATGGCTAAAATGGCCCACGTGGTCATTGTCATGGTCAACATTGCGTGTGCCATTCTTGATTCCTTGTTTATAGTTTGTTTATAGTTTATATTTTGGAAAATCTGTAATATTATATGCACATAATTTAATTTTACACATTTAAATTATATGCAATATATATTAAGCGCAACAAGTATTATGTCAAAAACGCTCAAGCACCATAAACGCAAACAACGGCGTGCCAATAAAACACAGCGCCTGACCGGCGGAAAAGATTCCGTGTTTAATGGCAACCAGAACAATCTGGCTGAGTTGGATGCATTGCTGAACCAACCCAATCATCACGTGCTTGCAAAGCATTACAGCGACACATGCACTCATTGCAAGAATTTAGAACCCGAATGGGAAAATGTCATGAGCAATTTAAAACCAAACTCTGCATTCACGATTGCCAATCTTGATAGGGATGCCACCGACCACATGAACGAGCACCATTATCGTAAACACAATTATGGGGTGAACGGGGTTCCAACCATTGTTTACATCAACAAAATTAAGACCGCGAAGCCAAAGGAATACCAGGGCGAACTAGAGGCCAAAAAAATTATGGATTGGTTCGTAAAGGTCGTGACTGATAAACGCCTTAAAATAACAATTGAATCTGATATGCAAACATCGGACAACAATGACGTCCTTCCCGAATCAGACCTGAATGCAGTTCCTCCACCATCCATGGATTTGGACCAAGCATCCGCAGAACCTGTGTCCGAACCTGTGTCGGCGTCAGCACCAATGTCCGATGAATCAATGGATGCAAATCCGTTTGACCAAGTGCCAGCAGCAGCAGACGCTTTTCCACCAGCAGCAGCAGCAGACGCTTTTCCACCAGCAGCAGCAACAACAGACGCTTTTCCACCAGCGCCATTACCCCCAGCATCCACATTGTCCAAGGCAGCTGACACCATAAAAACCACAGCTGCCGTAATTGACAACAACATAGAACAAGGAGTCAACTCCGTAAAATCTGCATTGACAAGGGAAATTAATATTGGAAACCTATTTTCATCAACCGCGCAAAATCCAGATCTTGTGCCTCCTCCGGTCAATGTTCCGGCTGTGCCTTCATTGGTGGGGGGTGTAAAATCCCGCAGATACACGCGGCGCAAGAATCGCCGATCAAAATCAACCAAAAAATCCAAAAAATCTAAATCTAAAAAATAAATGTAAACTCACTCCACTGCCCGCCCGGCTATATGATTTTTTATAATCAGTCATATTATAAAAAACTCAATGAAAATGAAGTCTAGACGACGACGATCGGCCAGACGGTCTAACACTACATCCAGGACAAAACGCGGTTCTAGCCATGGCCATAATCATAATAATGGCTTTCATTTACCCAAAGAAGGACGCGTCACTGTATATGGCAACTCATCCTGCCCGTGGTGCAAAAAAATGAAACAACATCTTAGACCGAATCGTGACGTGTATGTGGAACTCGCACCCCATTTGATGCCGGCGTTTAAACGCTACATTACGCCTCGCATCCAAGGGCAAACATCAATCCCCATCGTGTTTGTCGGCACAAAATTCATCGGCGGATACGAGGATTATATGAAATTCATTAGAAATTTGAAACAGTAAACAGTAAACATTTGTTCATTGTCGCATCGTCATCTGAATGGCATCATGGCTCTGGTACCCCTGCACTTCAAAATCATTTAATTCGTAGTCGTCTATGTTCTCATGCAGCGCCCGAATGGCGATTTTTGGAAAGTCGTAAGGCTCCCGTTTCACCTGTTGTTGCAGCGCCTCCACGTGATCGTCATAAATGTGCGCATTGCCCAAATAATACACGAACTCGTGCGCCTCTAGACCGCAGTGATGCGCCAAAAGATGGGTCAGCATGCTGTATGACGCAATATTGAACGGCACGCCCAGCCCCACGTCCCCGCTGCGCTGATACAGTGAGCAGGATAGCAGGGTGCCATGTGTCACGTGGAACTGCATGAGCACGTGGCACGGCGGCAGCGCCATTTCATCCAGCTGGCACGGGTTCCATGCTGATACAATTAATCGGCGCGATGTGCGCTGCTCGGGATCCTTTAGCGCATCTATGACCGACTGCAGCTGGTCCACGCCCTTTTTAGCATGGTCGGTTGGAGGATACTCGCCCCCGAAATTCCGCCACTGGAACCCGTAAATCGGACCCAAGTCGCCCTCGGCTCGGTCGGTTAAACCGCGGCTGTCCAGGAACTCGCGCGACGCATTGCCGTCCCAGATGTGCACGTTCTGCGCCTGCAGCAGCGCGTTGTCCGTGTCCCCGCGAATGAACCAGAGCAGCTCCTTTAGGCACGTCTTCCACGCCACCCGCTTCGTCGTCAAAAATGGAACACGGCGATCATTTAGCGAGAAGTGCATCGCCGCGCCAAACACGGCGAATGTTGTGCCGTTGCGACCCTCTTCCTTCGTCCCTTCCGAGAGAATATCTTCAATTAAATGCAGATACTGGTTCTCATCATGCCGCAGGGGGAATTGATTCGTTATCGGTTCCCCGGTGGTCCGGCGATATTTGTTGAATTCTGCTATGCTCTTTAACATGGGTTTGTTGTTTGTCACAATGGATACATCAATTCATGCGGTTGCATTTATGCCGTTTTAATTGCATTTAATATTTATTTAAACATTGTGTTTGTATTTTAATTTTCTCTCGTAATTGTAAATAATAAAGCATATAATAACTAAATTACATGGACGCCATTGAAATAACCGCCAAGGACACCGCCAATGCAGGCGGCGGCTTCTTTAAGCAAGTGTTTAAGCTGAACGAGGACTCCCAAGGCGAGGTGTTGAACATGATGCAGTACGTCGCCATCGGCTTCATTCCCATCATCGTGGTCATCTATATCATCCGCTACTACGTTCCCGACCCCGACGACGACAAGGGCAGCCTCACCATTCTGACCGAGATATTTGCGCAGACGTTCGCCATGTTGCTCGCCATCTACTTCATTCATCGCATGGTCATTTACTTTCCCACGTATAGCGGCATCAAATACGAGCGCTTCCACATCATCAACATCCTCATGGTGTTCCTCATGATCCTGTTCTCTATTAAGACGAAGCTGGGCGAGAAGGCGCAGATCCTGGTGGAGCGCGCGGTGGACATGTGGTCCGGCAACAAGCCGCAATCCGGCCCCGCTCAAGGTCAGGGCAAAGGTCAGGTGCGCGTGACGCAGCCAATCACGGGCTCCATGGCGTCGGGTGTGCCCATGACGGCGCCGCCTCCTCCCCCGCAGCTGACAAATAACCGGGCCCAGATGGGCGGCGGCATGAGCGGCATGGTGAAGGACTTTAATGCCATGTATTCGGGCGGCGGGCCGCAGCAGCAGCAGCAGCAACAGCAGCAACAACAAATGATGGATTTTGAACCCATGGCAGCCAATGAAGCGGGCTGGGGCAATTCCAGCCTGTTTTAAAGGACCTTCAAAAAATAATATTGCAATAATTTATGATTATAACTGACAATCATAAATGTATAAATCTCGTTCAAAGGGCCGAGGCAGAGGCCGAAAGCACACAAGACGGACCAATCGGAAACGAAGAACCACCTCTACAAAATCAATGAGGGGTGGGTTTCAAATCAACGTCCAGCACTCCGATAGACCACACGCCATTGCTTTAGAAGTGGAGGGGAACGTCACCGTCGGCGAGTTGAAGAGACGGCTTTCGGCCCGAGATCAACTGGGCATGCCGGCTGAACATCAGAGCGTCATGTTTAAACCGAACGCCAATGAGGCGTCGCAGATGCTGGCAGATCATCGCACGCTTGCCGACTGCGGAGTTGTGGCGGGAAGTGTGTTGCACATTGTGCCGAATCAGCAATCTAGGAAATCCAATGAACCCAAACGCGATCAATCCGGCCAACCCAAACCACCCAATGTTAAGAATCTGGGCCGAGCCATTTGGTCTTGAACGCTCAGATCGCAGTAAAAATTGATATTCAGTGATTTTTGTTTAAAATTGATTTGTTACATAATTCACAAAGACATTACACATCCCCTATCATGCAAGACACCGGCAAATTTAGAACCAATGCGATGGACCAATTTTACACATCGCCAACCGTGGCCGCATCATGCATTGCGCTCATTTTGAAACATGTTCCGCATGCAAATAAATGCGTGTGGGTGGAACCATCGGCTGGAAACGGGTCATTCCTGCACAATGTGCCGCCTCTAATCAATAAAATTGGAATTGATTTGGACCCGAAATCGCCAGACATATTGAAACAGGATTATTTGGAGTGGTCACCAGCCACATCCGGCACAACACCCATGTTGGTGTTTGGAAACCCTCCATTCGGAAAACAGTCCTCGCTCGCAAAAGCGTTCATCGCAAAAAGCTGCACCTTCGCCGACGTCATTGCATTCATTCTGCCCAAATCATTCACCAAACCCAGCATGTTCAATGCGTTTGATTTGAAGTTTCACTGCGTGCATTCGTCCGAACTTCCGGTCAATTCATTCGTTCTGAACAGTGCACCGTATGATGTGCCGTGCGTGTTTCAGATCTGGCAAAAGAAAACGGTGAATCGCGCCGTTGAAACTGCCGTTCAGCCGATTGGGTTCCAATATGTAAAAGTAAAAGTAAAAGTAAACGTTGATGACGCGGATGCAACGACGTATGATGTCGCATTTCGTCGCGTGGGGGTTTACGCCGGCAGATGTTTTGGGAATGACGGCACGACGAGCTACAGTGCACAGTCGCACCATTTCCTGAAATTTGACGATGCGTGCATGCCATTCATGGACGGCATCATTGAAAAAATAAATGCACACACGTTCCCCAGTAACACGGTCGGTCCGCGCAGCCTTTCCAAGAGCGAAATCAATGTGGTTCTAAATGATGTGGTTGCATCAACGATGCAGTGATTTGATTGGCTGTTGTGGTTGTTGTGGCTGTTGTTGTTGTCTTTTTTTTTTTGAATGTGCGACGACCCGACGATATTTCTGCGCAAATTGAACCGCCTCTGAATGATGCTGCATCTCCCACCGCAATGACTCTATCCGAATTATTGGCAACAAAAGACAACCATTGATTGAAGGAACACTGGAGTCGGCTTTGTTTGCTGTCGCATTTGATGTTTAAGTAAATAGCTGCATCCTTGCCTGCCAATACATGCAGCGAATCTCTCAATGCATACATGGCCTTGTGCTCTTCCGGTGTGGGGGAACGTTTTTGCGGCACATTTTTAATTAATTGAACCAATTCTTCAATGGGGGCGCGCGGAAGATTTCCAAACAGCAACGTGCGCGAGTTGGTTATATCTATTTCCACAATGGATTTTATTTTTTTAGTGTTGGCTTCGTCATTTTGGACGTATGTTATCACCGTTGCATGAATGGGCGCATCGCCACTCACACTGTCATACACTCTCAAACAATCCCCCATGCACACTGCATTGGGTGATCCAGTTGTTTTTATTGAAACATTGCATGACTCAAGCTTATTCAAGTGCGCCGGCAAGTCGTTTGCACATGTGTATGGTATTGATTCCGTGCAGTTATACACATTGCGAAGCATTTCTTTTTCCAACGTAAACCCGTGTTTTTGAACCTCGTTCTTCTTTGAATTCTTCGGATTCTTCTGTTTCTCCTGTTTTTTTGGAATTTCGGAAATTTTAATTGCCTGACACACCAGTTCATTCACCATGGCGGTTGCCACATAGTAGGACATTGGAACCAACTTTGCGCCATGTTTTGAAACGGACATGGATATTATGTTGTTGTGTTTTATACTGAACCATATAATTATTCAATTTTTTTAATATTTTGGAAATACATTTGAAAAAAAATTGATTTAAACCAAATCCGAATCAACCATTATTATCGCGCTACATAG
>Ga0209296_1001238_pt1 | contig 20003 bp, 10 predicted proteins | sample S_130206_EF_Meta_FD_187319 | JGI IMG/M metagenome (GOLD analysis project Ga0209296, IMG submission 187319) | Freshwater microbial communities from Lake Simoncouche, Canada to study carbon cycling - S_130206_EF_MetaG (SPAdes) (version 2) | ecosystem: Environmental > Aquatic > Freshwater > Lake ...
TCACCGCGGGCACCACCGCCAACCTGACGGTCGCCGCCGCGACGACCACCGCCGGCTCGCTGGCCGACACCCTCGCTGTCACGCAGACCTCCAAGGCGGCCGCCGCCGGCCTGACCGACAAGACCCTGACCGGCGTGAACGTCGCCGTGACCGGCGCGGTCTACGACCTGGCCAACGCCACCGTCGCCTCGTCGCTGACCATCGGCAACATCCGCGTCGGTGCGACCACCAGCATCAACGTGGCCAACACGGTGATCACCTCGGCTTCCTTCCAGGATAGCCTAGACGTCGTGGCGACCTCCTCGAATGGCAAGCTGAGCCTCGTCAACCCGGCCAACATCGTCGCTGGCGCCAACCGCGACATCGCCATCACCGTCGCTGACGCCGGCAGCCTGGCCGCGACCCTGACCCTGGCCCTGACCTCCAACGCCAACAGCGTCGCGGACCTGACCAACGAGGCCCTGACCTCGAAGGCCGTCGCCGTCACCGGCACCGCCTACGACTACGCCACCGCTGGCGTCGCCAGCAAGACCCTCGCCTTCGGCCAGCTCCACGTCGGCGCCAACGCGGTCAGCGACACCGTCGCGGTGACCAACACCCTGACCGCGGCCGGCTATCAGGATAACCTGAACGCCACCGCCACCGCGGTCGCCGGGGTCTCCGTCTCGTCCATCACCGAGCTCGCCGCCGGCGGCTCCGCCAACCTGACCTTCACGGCCGACACCTCCACGGCCCGTTCGCTCGGCGGCAACGTCAGCCTTGGCCTGAACTCGACCAGTACGGTCTCCGGTCTCGATGCCAAGTCGCTGAGCTCGGCCGCCAGCTTGGTCACCACCGGTCAGGTCTACTCGGGTCTCTCGAGCTGGAACCAGAACGGTAACGGCTCGTGGGGTACCTTCGCTTCCGGCTTCGGTGTCAACTGGGGCGCCAACCAGGGCTCCGCGGGTCTCGCCGCCGGCTTCGCCAACGTCGACACCGCGACCTTCGACAACACCGCTCTCACCGCTGGCTCCTCCGCCACGGTCACCCTCGACGGCGCGACCCCGAGCCTCAAGTCGGTCGCCTTCAACACGGCCGGCGGTGGTTACACCCTCGCCACTGGCACCAGCGGCTCGCTGACCTTCGCGTCCAACACCGGCACCGCCGCCCTGACCGCCACCGCCGGCACGCACCTCGTCTCCGTCGACGCCACCCTGGCCTCCAACCTCGCGGTCTCCGTCGCGGCCGACTCTCTGGCCATCACCGGGATCGTCTCCGGTCTCGGCTCGCTCACCAAGTCCGGCAATGGCGTCCTGACGCTCTCCGGCAACAACACCTTCGCGGGTGGCACCACCGTCAACGCGGGCAAGCTGACCCTCGGTAACGTCGCCGCCCTCGGCACCGCCGCGGCCACGGTCAATGGCGGCGAACTCGACCTGGGTGGTTTCACCCTCGCCAAGTCCATCACCCTGACGAACGGCACGCTCTCGAACGGCACGCTCGCCAACAGCGCCCTCACCGTCGCCGCCGGCACCATCTCGGCCAACCTTGCGGGCTCGACCACGGTGACCAAGACCGGTGCGGGTACGGCCACCCTCGCCGTCGCCAACACCTACACCGGTGCCACCGCGATCACGGGTGGTACGCTCGCCCTCGGCGACGCCGCCGCCCTTGGCACCTCGACCGTCACGGTCGCCGCCGGCGCGACCCTCGACCTCGCGAACTACAACCTCACCGGGGCGACGCTCGTCCTCAACGGCGGCTCGATCGCCCACGCGGGTAACTTCACCGGCTCGGTCGGCGTCGACGCCGGCATCACGAGCTTCGGCGCGGCCGACCTCACCTCGCTCGACGCCAGCGTGGCCGTCCGCGTCGCCGCCGGCCAGACGCTCGACACCGCTTCGCTGACCCGTGGCATCGACTTCCGCGGCGGCAACCTGGCCAACCTCGGCGGCTACGCCGGCGTCCTCGACGTGAAGGGCAGCCTCAACGCCGCCGCCACCGGCCTGTCGGTCGGCGCGATCAACCTGACCTCCACGGGCAGCATCGCCCTCGGCACCACCGCCTCGAACAAGACCATCAACTACCAGGGCGGCGCGCTCAGCGGCGTGAACTACACCGGCGACCTGGCCTTCTCCGGTTCCGTCACCGTCGCCGGCTTGGTCACCGCGGGCAACTTCACCCTGAACTCGGGCGACACCCTGAACATCGCGGTCAACGGCGTCTCGGCCAACATCAAGATGCTCGGCGGTACCGTCGACTTCGGTGGCCGCACCTCGACCTCCTCGGTGGCCTACACCTCGGGCACCATCGCCAACGGCACCGGCTACACCGGCGACGTCAGCTACGCCGGCTCGCTCACGCTGGCCAAGAACGCCTTCGGTGACGGCCGCATCCTGGTCGCCGCCGGCAACACCGCCAACTTCGGCGCCGGCTTCGCCAACCGTGTGAGCTACTCCGGTGGCACGATCGCCAACGGCGCCAACTACACCGGCACGCTCACCGTCACCAGCGGCGCCACCCTCGACGCCGCCACCAACCTCGCTGGCTCCATCGTCCTGAACGCTGGCACGCAGCTCACTGGCGTCGGCTCCGTCGGTTCCGTCACCGCGAAGGGCGGCTCGCAGATCTCCACTGGCGCCACCACCCCGGGTCTCCTGACGACCGCTGGCCTGCGCCTCGAGACCGGCTCGTCGTTCACGATGAACATGAAGGACGCGACCGCCGTCCGCGGCGTCGGCTTCGACTCCGTCGCGGTCACCGGGCTGCTCGACCTCTCCGCGCTCAGCGGCGCCAATCGCGCCACCCTCCGCCTCAACTCCCTCGATGCCAACGGCGTCACCGGCAACCTCGCGGTCCAGAACTTCGCCTGGAACGACCCGAAGAACTTCACGCTCTTCAGCTACGGCACGCTCAGCCTCGGCGCCGGCGTCTCCATCAGCGACATCTTCTCGATCGACTACTCCGGCTTCAAGGACGCGCACGGCAACGTCGCCCGCGCCGACTGGTTCACGATCTCGAACGACACGCAGAACGGGGCCATCGTCCTCACCGCGATCCCTGAGCCGTCCACCTACGGCCTGGCAATCGGCGCCCTGGCGCTCGCCGCCGCCGCCCTCCGCCGCCGTCGCAAGGTCAAGGCCACCGACACCTCCGCCCAGTAAGGGTTGGGGTGCGGGTAGGGGTGGGTGGTAGGGATTAGGAAGTAGGTATTTGGATGTAGGTGTTAGGGAGTCGGTTTCGGGGTGGGCGCTTGGGTGCGGAGGAAGTCGCCCCTACGGGCTGCTCCCTTGCACCCACTCCCTACGCCCTCTTTCCTGCCGCCCCATTTCCTTATCGTCCTCGGCCGATTTTTCCGACCAATGTAGGGCCGCTTCCATGCACCGCCTTTTCGTCGAGAAAAAACCCGCTTTCCGGTCCGAGGCCGAGCACCTCCTCCGCGACCTCCAGGATTCGCTGCGCCTGCCGGGCCTGAAGTCCCTCCGCATTCTCCAGCGGTACGACGTCGAGGGCGCCACCGAGGCCGCCACCCGCCAAGCCACCCCGACGGTCTTCGCTGAGCCGCCGGTCGACGACGTGACCGAGGCCTGCTTCCCGCTGGCCGCGGGCGAGACCGCCTTTGCCGTGGAGTTCCTCCCGGGACAGTTCGACCAGCGCGCTGACTCCGCCGCCCAGTGCCTCCAGATCGTCGGGGGAGGGGAGCGACCCGTCGTGGCCGCCGCCCGTACCTACGTCGTGAGCGGTGACCTCTCGCCGGTCGACCTGGCCCGGGTGAAGGCCTACTTGATCAACCCGGTCGACTCGCGCGAGGCCGACCTTGCCCCGCCGACATACCTGCACCGCGCGGCGCCGACGCCGCGGCCCGTCGCTTCGCTGCCAGGATTCTTGGCGAAGCCCGCCGCCGAGCTGGCTGCCCTCCGCAAGGAGCTGGGCTTGGCGATGTCCGATGCGGACCTGCAGTTCTGCCAAGCCCACTTCCGCGACCACGCCCGCCGCGAGCCGACGATCACCGAGATCAAACTCCTCGACACGTATTGGTCCGACCATTGTCGCCACACGACCTTCCTGGCCGAGCTGAAGTCGGTGGAGTTCGCCGACTCGCCGCTGCTCGCCCCGTTCAAGGCCTCCTGGGAGCGCTACCAGCGCGTCCGCCTGGGCCTCAACCGCCAGGGTAAGCCGGTCTGCCTCATGGACATCGCGACGATCGCGGGGCGCGAGCTCAAGCGGACGGGGGCGCTTGACGACCTGGAGGACTCCGAAGAGGTGAATGCCGCGTCCATCGTGGTGCCGGTCGAGATCGACGGTCGCACTGAGGAGTGGTTGGTGATGTTCAAGAACGAGACGCATAATCACCCGACCGAGATTGAGCCCTTCGGTGGGGCCGCCACCTGCCTGGGCGGGGCCATCCGCGACCCGCTGTCGGGCCGTTCCTACGTCTACCAGGCGATGCGCGTCACCGGCGCGGCCGACCCCCTGACCCCTTACGACCGCACGCTCCCGGGCAAGCTCCCGCAGCGCAAGATCACCACTGGCGCCGCCGCTGGCTACTCCTCTTACGGTAATCAGATCGGCCTGGCGACGGGCTTGGTGTCCGAGCACTACCACCCCGGCTACGTCGCCAAGCGCATGGAGATCGGCGCGGTCGTGGCCGCCGGCCCGCGTCGCTGCGTGCGCCGCGAAGCCCCAGTCCCGGGCGACGTCATCGTGCTCGTCGGCGGTCGGACCGGCCGCGATGGCGTGGGTGGCGCGACGGGTTCGTCGAAGGAGCACACCGAGACCGCGCTCCAGAATTCCGCCGAGGTGCAGAAGGGCGACGCGCCGACCGAGCGTAAGCTGCAGCGCCTCTTCCGCGATGAGTCCGTCAGCGCACTGATCAAGCGCTGCAATGATTTCGGCGCCGGCGGCGTGTCCGTCGCCATCGGCGAGCTCGCCCCGTCGCTGCACATCCACCTCGACCGCGTGCCGCTCAAGTATGACGGCCTCGACGGTTCGGAGATCGCCTTGTCGGAATCTCAAGAGCGCCTGGCCGTCGTGCTGCACCCGAAGGATGTACCGGCCTTCCTCGCCGCGGCCCGCCGCGAGAACCTCGAAGCCGTCCAGGTGGCCGACGTCACCGACACCGGCCGCCTGATCATGGAGTGGCGCGGCCAGCGGGTCGTCGACATCGCCCGCGAGTTCCTCGACACCAACGGGGTCACCCAGTCGGCGACCGCCTCGGTCGCCGCCCCGGATGCCTCGAAATCCCCCTTCCAGCCGCCTTCCCAAGCCATTTCGGCCGCCGACCTGAGGAAAGCCCTGTCCGACCTGCCCAACGCCTCCCAGCGGGGCTTGGTGGAGCGTTTTGACGCCTCCATTGGGGCCAATACGGTCCTGCACCCCTTCGGCGGCGCCACCCAGACCACCCCCCAGGAGGCCATGGCGGCCAAATTGCCCGTTTTGGGCGGGGAAACCGATGTATGCACCATCATGGCCTACGGGTTCAACCCCGAGGTCGCCCAGTGGTCCCCGGGGCACGGCGCCGTCTGTGCGGTCGTCGAGTCCCTGGCCCGCCTCACCGCGGCCGGCGGCGACCCCGCCCGGGCCCGCCTGACTCTTCAGGAGTACTTCGAGAAGCTCGGCACCGACCCCAAGCGCTGGGGCAAGCCGCTCGTCGCCCTGCTCGGTGCCCTTGAAGCCCAGCTTGAGTTCGGCACCGCCGCCATCGGCGGCAAGGACTCGATGTCGGGTTCCTTCAAGGACCTCGACGTCCCGCCGACCCTCGTCTCGTTCGCGATCGTCCCGGGCAAGGCCAGCCAGGTCATCTCGGCCGAGTTCAAGCAGGCCGGTTCCACCGTCGTCATCGTCGACGTCCCGCGCACGGCCGCGCTGCTCCCCGACCTCAAGGTTGCGCGCGAACGCCTTGCGGCAATCCACGCGCTGATCAAGGCCGGCAAGGTTCGCGCCGCCGCCGCCGTCCGTCAGGGCGGGGTAGGGCACGCCCTCGCCCGCATGGCTTTCGGTAACCGTATCGGCGTCGCCCTCGCCGCCGCGCCTTCGGCCGATTTCCTGCTCCCCGCCTACGGCTCGCTCGTGCTCGAGGTCGCGTCCGCGTCCGACCTCGGCGCGTTGCCGCACCGCGTGCTCGGCCAGACCACCACCGCCTCCGTGCTCGCGTGGCCGGGCGAGAGCCTCGACCTCGATGAACTCCTGGCCGCCCATGAAAGCGTGCTCGAGTCCGTCTTCGCGACCAAGGCCTCCGAGCCGGCCGGCGTGCCCGCCCCGCTTTCCTTCACGGTTCGCTCCGGCCTGAAGCCCCAAGCCCGCGTGGCCAAGCCCCGCGTGATCATCCCGGTCTTTCCGGGCAGTAACTGCGAGTATGATACCGCCCGCGCGTTCCGCCTCGCCGGCGCCGAGCCCGAGATCCTCGTCCTGCGCAACCTCGACGCCGCCGGCTTGGGCGAGTCGCTCCAGGCGCTCGCTGACGCCATCGCCCGCTCGCAGATCCTGATGATCCCGGGTGGCTTCTCCGCCGGCGACGAGCCGGATGGCTCCGGTAAGTTCATCGCGGCCGTCTTCAAGTCGCCCGTCGTGCGAGACGCCACCATGGAGCTGCTGAAGTCCCGTGACGGCCTCATCCTCGGCATCTGCAATGGCTTCCAGGCGCTCATCAAGACGGGCCTCGTGCCCTTCGGCGAGATCCGCGATGTCGACGCCACCGCGCCGACGCTGTTCCACAACCGCATCGCCCGGCACATCTCCCGCTATGCCCACACCCGCGTCGCCTCGGTGAAGTCGCCCTGGCTTGCGCGTCTCGAAGTCGGCCAGGTGCACAACATCCCGCTCTCCCACGGCGAAGGCCGCTTCACCGCGTCGCCCGCTGTCATTGCGGAGCTCGCCAAGAACGGGCAGGTCGCCTTCCAGTACTGCGATCCCGCGGGCGTGCCCTCGAATCGCATCGAGTTCAACCCGAACGGCTCGGTCGAGGCCATCGAAGGCATCACCAGCCCGTGCGGACGCGTCCTCGGCAAGATGGGCCACTCGGAACGCGTCGGCGCCAACGTCGCCAAGAACCTCCCCGGCCACAAGCACCAGCCCCTCTTCCAAGGCGGGGTGGAGTATTTTGCTTAAGCGCCTTTCGGCCGCTTAAGCAAAGTGGGGACACGCTGGCACGGTGACACGTGGGCAAGGGGCGCACCTGTAGCCCCTTCCCTTGTTCCTGTCCCTGCCGATCGCCCCTGACCCTACTTGTCTTTTGTTTCTCCCAGGTATTCCTTGCCCACCGGTCAACGGGCCAGCCGGCCAGCTAGTATCCACCTCTCCCTGGCCCCCTGGCCAGCCGGCCAGCTCTGCATCTTGTCGATTCAGCCCTCGATGCCGCACTCTGTACTCGATTCAGCCCTCAGCCCGCGCCATGCGCGGATCCCCTTACTTCCCCGGCAGCTTGTCGACGTCGACCTGGGGCGGGGTCTTGCTTTCGGGAATCTGTAAGAACACGCCGCGCTTGCCCTTGGGCTCGCCGTAGCCGCCGGTGCTGAGGATGACGCCGTTGCCTTCCACATAATGGTCGAAGTCGGCGCGGCCGAGCTCGGCGGTGGCGCTGGACTTGGCTTCCCGCAGCTGGAGCCACTTGCCCTCGGCGTTACGGATCCAGAGGTTGGCGTAGTGGCAGACGCGCTTCTGTTGGCCCGCGCTGCCGGACCAGTCCTCCACGAAGGAGTAGAGGCCGTCGAGCTTGGCCTTGGTGTTCGGGCGGCGGAAGGAGGTCAGGAACTTCCACTGGCCGCCGTCGACGCGCACGTAGGTCGAGAAGATGGCGCCCGTGCCGTCGGGTTTCACGCCCAGCAGGAACGCGTACGTCTCGTTGTCCTTCCAGGGGTATTCCCAGTGGCTGTGGCCGCCGGAGCCCTCGTGGTCGAAGGCGTAAGCCTGAACCCCGTCGCCCTTGGCGAGCATGCGCACGATCGAATTCTTCAGCTCCTCGGAGTTGGCGCCTTCCTTCTTCACGGCGTTCTTCACGTAGCCGGAGTCCCAGAGCGAGTAGATGAACCAGCGGTCATCGGGCTTGGTGCCGAGTCCGCGGCGTTGGAAACCGAAGTAGCCTTGGCCAAAGCCGAGGACACAGTTGTAGGTGGCGGCGGGGCCAGGGGCGGACTTGGCCTCGGCGTACGCCCAGAGGGCCGTTTCGCCTTTTGGCACGGCGTAGCCGTAGTGCACCGATTGGGCGTTGCCATTGGGCAGGGACCAGAGGTTCGCGTTGGTGCCCTTGCGGAGCAGCAGGCCGTTGACGGTCATCGGCGCCTCGCCGTCGGTCTTGCTGGCCAGCGCGATCAGGTAGGTGCCGACCTTCGGGAAAGAGAGGGTGAAGTCGGCGGAGTTCGCGACTTTGCCTGTGCCCGTCAGGGCGAGGTCGATCACCGCGGCGCGGGTGCGCACGGCTTCCAGGTCATCGGTCACGGTGACCTGCAGCGCACGCTGGGCGCCAGTGGGCAGGTTGAAGCGTGCCGCGAAGGTGACATCGCCGGGCTTTTCGACGACGATGGGCACGAGCAGGAGACCGGCGCCATTGAAGGTGGCGGCGCCGACGTTGCCGCGGTCGCTGAGGTCGACTGCTTGGCCTTCGGCATAGGCGGTCTTGAAGTGCGCGACCGGGGTCGCCGTGGCTTCCTGGTCGAACTTGAAGCCGGTGACGACGACGGCGCCTTTAGGCTCGAAGGCCCCAAGGCTGAGCATGGTCGGTAGGTTGGCGGCGACTTTGGCCACGCCGAGCTCGACCCACTGGGGCTCGCCGTTGCCTTCGACCGCACCAGCGAGATCTTTGCCGGCGAGGCTACCCTTGAATTTGGTCTTGGCGCCCTTCGCGAGTTTGACTTGGACGGAGACGGCGACGTTGCCGCCGGTGGCGAAGGTGAAGCAGGCCATCAGGCCTTTGTCACCGTTGAAGGCCGCGATGCGCTTACCGCCTTCTTCACTGAACCGTGCCCCGAAACGCGCGGGCCCAGCGGACTCCAGCCCGACTTCATTCGCGAGGGCGGGGACGAGCAGGCAGGGTAGGGCGGCGAGAGTCGACAGGAGCTTGAAGAATGGGCGCATTGGGAAAGGCACTTTTCTGGAGTATCCCACCTGCCAATCCAATCCAAACATATGGCGTTTAACGGGCGTGAAGGAGCGGCGAGGACTGGGTGCTAGGGCGTAGGAAGTAGGGTTTAGGAAGTAGGTGAAGGACTTTCTAAAACAATACCTACTCCCCAATACCGAATCCCTAAGACCCAATCCCTACTCCCTAACCCCTACCGCCTAAAACCTCCGCGTGTACCCCACATACACCGAACGGGGCTGGGCGCCAAAGCCGATCCCGGTGGGCGGGGCGCTCTCGTTGGTGAGGTTTTCGAGTCGCAAGGAGACTTCGCTGTGGGCGTCGATGGCCCGGCGAATCCACAGGCGCAGGAAAGCGGCGTCAGGCAGGTCCACGCGTTGGCCCAAGTTCCAATCGAAGTCGACCCGCCCCCGGAGCACCTGGACGGAGGCACCGAAGGTCCACGCGTCGTCGGGCATGATTTCCGTGCCGAAGTTGAGCACGAGGTGAGGGCGGCGCAGTAGGCTTTGCCCCGCGACGGCAATGTTCTGGTAATCCGGCGAGAGTACCTCGGTGTCCAGCAGGGTGGCCGCGCCGAAGACCCGCACCCCCTTGGCGGGGCGCCCCGACGCTCCAATTTCAAGGCCTTGCGTGCGCGCCTTCGCGATGTTGAAGGTCTTGTAGTCATCCGCCGGGTCATAATCGATCAGGTCGGTGAGTTGATTGCGGAAGGCGACCAAGGTCAGGGCGAGTTCGCCGGGGATCCGGCTTTCATACCGGAGTCCGGCTTCGATGCCTTCATTGGATTCGGGGCGTAGTCGGCGATTGCCGGACGTGCCATAGGCGAGGTCGTTGGCGGCGGGCGCTCGGTAGGCGGTGGCAAACTTGATCTCGGCGGCCACTTCCCGAACCAACTGGCGTCGATAGCTGAGTTCCCCGGTCGTCTTGCCGGCGAATTCCGAGTGGGCATCCCTTCGCAAGGCGGCCGTGAAGCGGTCGACCGAGGTCGCCCGCCAGTCGGCGCGGGTCCAGACCCCGCGGCTCTCCTGTTGGTCGCTCCATGCCGTGGAGTTGCCGTCGAGGGAGAGTTGGTCGAAGGCGGTGCGTTCGTACGTAGCCCCGATGCCGACGGTAAGGTCGGGTCGGAACTTCCAGTCGGCGAAGGCGGTGAGTTCGTCGCGGTTGAGCAAGTAACGCTGGAGGTACGAATAGTTGCCGGTGAAGTCGGTGCCGTCGGTCAGGCTGGTCACCGCCGAGCCACCGTGAGACCAGAAGACGACCGCGGTGAGCAAGTCATCCTGGTAGCGCAGTCCAGGCGAGAGCAGCCAGCCAGAGTCCTTTTGCCAGTCGTTGGGGTCGCCTTGGGCCGCCGCCCCGCTGGATTGCCCCGGCAAGCCGGCCCGGGCGAGGTCCGCCGAACCGATGAATTCAAGGACGAGCTGGGGGGTGAGCCGCCATTCGGACTTCACTAACGCATTCGTCGCGTCGCGACCTCCATTGGTTCGCCATCCATCGTCGTGGGTGGTGGTCAGCGCCAGCGAGGTGCCTTGGGTCGCGGCGGCTTTGCCGCCGGCGTTATTTGCCAGCCAGCGAAAGGCCACGGAGCCGCGGCCATACGAGCCACCTTCGGCCTGCCAGAGGCCTCCCGCGGCCTCCGTCAGGGGCGAGGCAAGGCGTAGGTCGACCACGCCGCCCAGCGCATTGGCTCCGTAGAGCGCGGAGGACGGTCCGCGGAGAATCTCGACCGAGTTCAAGCCGAAGAGGCGGTAGCGACCGATCTCATAGGAGCCAGAGAAGCCCGGCGGTAGGCGACGGCCATCGAGCAGCACGGCGCTCTGCGATGAATTGGTGCCGCGGATAAAGAGCGAGGCTTGCGAGCCTTCGCCGGTCTGCTCGGTGGCGTAGAGGCCAGGGGTGGTCGCCAGGGCTTCCGCGAGCGTGGTGAGGCCGGCCTCCGTCGCTTCCGTGACGTTCACGCGGCTAACCGATGGCGAGGCTTCCCCGAGCGGCGCGGCCTGTCGGCTTTCGATCACGATGGTCTCGGGCAGGCGAGTAGGCGCTTGGGCGAGGATCAGGGCGACGAACAAGGCAGGCATGGCGCCGAATGTTTGGTTCGTTCGGCCTTAATCAAATGAAAACGGGCTGGCGAATGCTCCAGCTTTGGGCATCGTGGGTGCGATGGGCTCCGAAACCACCAGAGAACCCGACCACGGTCCGGTCCGACAGTTCTCCATTTTCGTCGAGAACAAGGTCGGGCGCCTCAACGAGCTCGTGCAGTCTCTCGGCTCGGCCGATGTCCACATCATGGCGCTGTGCTTGGTGGACACCACCGACTCCACCATCATCCGCATCGTGGTGGACTACCCCGAGCGCGCGGAGGCCGTGCTCAACGAGCATAATTTCGCCCACGACGACGTCCCGGTGGTCGCGATTGAGCTGCAGTCCGAGGCCCAGCTGAAGGACGTCACCTCGATCTTGCTCAAGGCCGAGATCAACATTCATTACGTCTACCCGTTTCTCTTTCGACCCAACGGCCGTTACGGCCTCGTCGTTCGCACCGAGGCCCAGGAACTGGCGGCTTCGGTCCTTGCAACCCACGGCATCACCGTGATCGGCCGCGGGGACATCGCGAGGTAAGCGAGCGGCGATACAGAGCTGGCCGGCTGGCAGGTGGGCAAGCTGGCAAGGGCGTTGATGGTGCCTATTCATACGCGCTCCGCGCGCCGGTAGCGGCAGCACCGCGTGCTGCCCTAGCCATTGCCCACTTCGACCTAACCGCTAACCGCCATCCCCCAACCGCTCGCAAACTTAGTTCGCGCAGGTAGGGACCAGCGTCCCTGCTGGTCCGTGTCTGCTTGCCGGCCTCTTCCGGTCAACTGGCCAACTGGCCAACCGGTCAACTCTCCGGTGGCTTCATCTCGCGCAGCGATGATGTGCCTGACCTCCTGTTGATGGCCGGCTCAAGGCCGACGGAGGACGTTCAGCCCTGCCAAATACAGGAAAGACTTAGAGCTAGGGCCAGGAGCGCGAACCTAACCCCTAACCCTTGGTGCCTATTCCCTAAAACCTAATCCCTAACACCTGCCTCCCGCCTTAATCTCCCCTTAATCCACCCTTCACATTCCGTTCATCTAAAAGTAACTTTGATAGGCTTAACATCCGCCACGAATAGGCTTTAATCATCTGTACGGAAAGCGCCCTCGGCTTCCGTAAACCCCAAACCAAATACCCCCATGATCAACGCCCGTCTGATCGGAACCCTCGCCCTCATCGCCGCGGCCACGCAGCTCTCCGCGGTCCCCACGCCGCCTCCCGCCACCGGTGGTGCGAACAATGGCCCGGCGCCGGCCCCGATGAAGCTCACCCCCGCACCCGCGCCGGTGAAGCTCACCGTCGAGCCCGACGCCCAGTTCGCCCCGGTGAAGAAGCCCGCGCTGCGCCCGCAGCCGCTCTTCCGTCCCCCGCCGCCGCGCATGAATCCGGCCAAGCCCTTGTTCGGCGACCCGCTGCCTGGCCTCACGACCGCTCAGCTGGAGCTCTTCGTCGACGGCAAGGTGGACTTTGAGAAGTCCGAGGATGTCGAAGGTGGTCTCGGCCCGATCTTCAACGAGAGTTCCTGCGTGGCTTGCCATAGCAGCGGGGCGACGGGCGGGGCGAGCCCTCGCAATGTCACTCGCTTCGGTCGCGTGACGTCGGCGGGCTTCGACGGCCTCGATGCTCTAGGCGGTTCGCTGCTGCAGGATCAGGCGATCCTGCCCGACGCGATCGAACTCGTCCCCCTCGAGGCTAATCTCGTGGTGAAGCGTAACTCGACGCCGGTCTTCGGCTTGGGCCTGATGGAGGCCATCCCTGACGCCGCGATCATCGCCAACGTCCGCAAGCAACCGGTGGATGGCGTGAAGGGTAAGGCGAATATGATCACCGATGTCGTGAGCGGGCAGACCCGGGTGGGCCGCTTCGGCTGGAAGGCCCAGCAGGCCACGGTCATGGGCTTCGCCGCCGACGCCTATCGCAACGAGATCGGCGTGACTAACCGCTACTTCCCGACGGAAAATGCCCCGAACGGCGACGCCGCCAAGCTGGCGAAGGCGGACTTCATCCAGGACCCGGAGGATGCCCCGGCGACGGGCCTGGCCGACTTCGAGAAGGTGGGGAACTTCATGAAGTTCCTCGGTGCGCCCCCCCAGGATAAGCCCACCGCCTCGTCCAACGCTGGCCAGCAGCTCTTCATGACCGCAGGTTGCGCCCTCTGCCACGTCCCGAGCATGCAGACTGGCCCGAGCAAGGAGCCGGCCTTCGACCGCAAGGAAGTCCGCCTCTTCTCCGACCTGCTCTTGCACGACATGGGCTCGCTCGGCGACGGGATCGTCCAAGCTCCGGCTGGCCCGCGCGAGATGCGCACCGCTCCCCTGTGGGGCCTCCGGGTCAGCGCGCCCTACCTGCATGACGGCCGCGCGACCACCCTCGACGCCGCCATCACCGCCCACGACGGCGAAGCCAAGGTCTCGCGAGACCGCTACATGAAGTTCAGCCCTGCCCAGAAGAAGCAGCTCTCCGACTTCCTGATGACGCTGTGAGGGTGGGGTAGGTTGATCCTTAATCGGTTGGCCAGTTGGCTGGAAGAAAACAGCGGTACACCTGGCATTCGGCCGGAGGGCAACCCCCTCCGGCCTTTTTGTTGCCTGGTTGCGCCGTCCTCAAGGTAGGGGCAGCACCGCGTGCTGCCCTAGCTGCCTCCGCTAGGAACGAGCGTCCCGCGTTTCCGGGCGTGCCTACTTCGTGCCCACTGGCAGGACGTTCGCGCCTTGATGGAGCCCCGGGTAAGTCTCTCCCGCCGTCTTCGGGTCGAACCGGAGCTCCAGGGTCAGCGCCATCTTGGTCTCGTCGAAGCGGTAGGCTCCTTCGCCGACCATCCGGCTGCGCTGCTCGGCGTCGGTGTCGCCATTGAAGGACATCCATTTCGCCTGCCACTGGACCAAGGCCATCGGAGGTTCCTTCTCGAAGGCGAAGCGTTTGTCGCCCGCGACGCCACCGAAGAGGTTGCCGTCCAACTGGCGGCCCGCGCAGCGAAACTGGTCCGGTGCGGTGAGTTTCAGCCGCAGGCCGGTGCCCCCGAGCATCAGGTTATGCTGGATCGCGCACCGCTCCGCGCTCCAATTCCCCTCCCGCTTCCGTTCCACCGAGAACTCGACGTCGGCCACCTTCGAGCCGACGAACAGGTTGCGGGCGATCGTCACGCCACCGGACTCACGGGTACGCACGCCGACGCCGTTCTCGATGAGGACGTTGCGCTCGACCACGCAAGGCTTGGCCGGCCCGATCTCGAAGTCGATGCCGGCGCCCTGGCGGAGCACGGTGTTGCCGACAATCCGGGTGTCCTGCCCGCCGCCTTGGTCGCACCAGATGCCCCACATCACGAGGTTGTCGCGGACCAGGTTGCCCTCGATGACGGAGTTATTGGGGTTATGCAGCTTGATGCCGGCGCTTTCCCAGCGCTTCTTGCCTGTGAAACGCAGGCGGTTGTTCCGCTCGACGATGTTACCGCGGATGGTGAGGTTAGCGCCGTTGTAACTCGCCGTCCCGGCGGCGCCGTTGTCGGCCAGGGTATTGCCTTCGACGAGGTGCCCGCGCGCGCCCGTGGCCTTGCCATGGTCGCCTTTCTCGAGGTCGGCGGCCTCGTTGCCTTCGTTGCCGAGGTCGAGCCCGATGCCGTTGGCGAAGCGGAGGATGTTCCCGCGGATGACCCAGTTGCGCCCGGAGCGTGTCCCGACCATGCCGGCGTGTTGCCAGGCGGCGTGCTCCTTCTCCCAGAAGTTAGCGGGGTATTGGTTGCCGCAACGCTCGAAGACGAAGCCTTCTATCGTGATGAAGCCGAGCTGGCGTTGGTGCGGGGCGAAGAGCCGGCGCTGATTGGTGATCTCGACCGCATGCTGGCCGGGCACATCGTCGGGGAAGTGGATACTCAGCGTCCCGTTCTCGTAGCGCCAGGTCTTGGCCCGCTTGGCGTGCGCGGCCGCCTTGGGCTCCTGCTCGTAGCACTCATCGTCGACGAAGACCTGCCCGAGGTTGAAGGAGAGGGTGGGGTCGCTGTTCGGGTATTTGCGCTCCGCCTCAGGCTGGCCCTCGCGGCCGTAGGGGGTGGCGGACAACGGGATGCGGAAGGGGTTGCCGCCATCCGCGTGACTGTCATCGGGGAAAAGCGCCTCGTCGACCTTTCCGGTGTAGGTGCCCGGGGCGACCTTGGTCCAGGTGGGCTTCCAGGGCGTCGAGCCGCGGACGATGGCCCCATGCTTCTCGGAGGAGCGAAAGACGATCGGGGCGCCATCCTTGCCGCCGCGGGGAGGGGCGATCCGCTCGCGGTAGATGCCCGGGGCCACCAGCACCGTATCGCCAGGCTGGGCCATCTCCGCCGCGCGCTGGATGGTCCGGAGCGGCTTGGCCTCGCTCCCCTCGCCACGGTCGTCGCCCTTGACGTTCACATGGAGGGTGGCTGCAGCGACGGACAGGCAGCTGGCACCTAAGAGCAGGGCAGGGCGGAGCATCGTGGAAGCGGTCGTATCTTGAGGACTGCCCCAAGGTCCGTCACGCCCAAGTTTTATTACCAATATTTCACACTGCCGAGGCAGTCTGCCCGGTGCATCTCCCTGTCTCCTCCGCAATCTGTACCCCCTACTCAGAACTCAGTACTTCGTCATCCTCCCTGGTAATTCCCCTCATCTCATTCCCCTTGCCCTCATTCCCTGGCGCTCTACTTTCTTCTCAGGTGTGTAGGCGGCTAAGACCCGCCGAGATTCCTCCTAGGGGGGCGCGAAAGCGCCCCCTTCTTCATTGGGCCGTAGCGTGACCCCGCGCTCTTGGAAAAGTCGCTCGCTACGCGCGAGAATACCCCGGGTATGAGGCCGCCTGAAGAGCAGGTTTGGCTCCAGGTGTTGCTTGGTCAGGTAGGCGAGTAGGTCGCAGAGTTGAAGTAGCGAGCTTTGGCTTGAATCCCTCCCGAATGGCTCATCCACGAGGAGCGATTCGATCGGTAGTCTCGACCTGATTGCGCCGAGCCAGGCGGAGGACGGTGCGGTCCGATGGTCGTCGCAGATGACGATTAGTCCGGCGGCAGAGCAGAGCGGGTGGCCCTGGTTCGAACCGATCTGCGAAGCCGTCGCATGCAGCAATGACGTCCAGGCGGTCTGACCGATGTCACCGGGGCAGCGCTGCTTGTCGATGATGACTCTCAGCGGGGTGAGCCTTTGCTCGCAGCGGATCATCTCAACGGCGTGCAGGATGGCCTGGATACGTTGGTTCCGGCGAGCACCATGGTGTTCCTCACTTCGCCCAAGCATCTCGCTGGCATGCATCTCGGCGGAAGGCGGGTAGGCGTATTTCGCGTGGAGACGTTGGCGCATGCGATGGATGGCCGCCTGGGTTGCATGCCATTCGGCATGATGAACCAACAATCCGCTAAGGATAAAGGTGTTGGTGCCGGATCTTTGCCGGCCGGTGTCGCCGCTTTCATCGACGTAGAGCAGGTGCATGCGTCTTTGGAGGCATGCCGATCGGCCGCCGCAACCACCTGCCCCTAGGGTCCGCCACCTGGGGTCCGCCACCTGGGGTGCGCCCCCTGGATCACCCTGGGGACCCCCCACGAAATCAGGTCGAAATCCCGCCCCGAGCCACTAAGACCTAGGTAACCCCATGACCACCCGTCGCCACTTCGTGCGGAATCTCTCCCTCGGTGCGCTCGGTACTCTCGCGCTCCCTGCCCAAGTCCCGTTCACCCCCGAGCCCCGCAAGGTCCGCATCGGCATCGTCGGCGGCCGCTTCGGCGCGACGTTCCAGTTCCATGAGCACCCCGACTGCATCGTCGAAGCCGTTAGCGACCTACGTGCGGATCGCCGCGCTGTCCTGCAGCGGACTTACCGCTGCGCCAAGGCCTACCCCTCGCTCGAGGAACTGATCAAGGACCCGAAGGTCGAGGCGGTCTTCCTTGCCACCCCCGCGCCCGACCACGTCCGGCATACGCTGCTCTGCCTTGCCGCCGGCAAGCACGTCCTCAGCGCCGTGCCGGCCGCGATGACTCTCGACGAATGCGCCCAGCTCGTCGGCGCCGTCAAGCAGTCTGGCCTCACCTACATGATGGGTGAGACCAGTTGCTGGCAGCAGCTCACGATCTCGGCCCGTAAGTTCTACCAGGAAGGCGCCTTCGGCCGCCTCTTCCACGTCGAGTCCGAGTATCACCACCCTGGGCTCGAGTCGCTCTACTTTGAGAACGGCCAGCGCACCTGGCGGCATGGCCTCCCGCCCATGCATTACCCCACCCACTGCACCGCGCACCTCCTCGGCATCACCGGCGAGCGGCTCGTCGAGGTTTCGTGCCACGGCTGGGGCGACGATGACCCCATCTTGAAGGACAACGCCTATAAGAACCCTTTCTGGAACGAGACCGCGCTCTTCCGCACCGACCGCGGCAATTCCATGCGTGTCGCCGTCTGGTGGCGCGGCGCGCAGAAGGGTGGGGAGCGGGCCCGCTATTTCGGGGACCGTATGAGTTTCTACCCGTCCGACCCTGCCGGACTCGGCGGTCCCGTGATCGTTCGCGCCAAGCCTACGACCGAGAAGGATAGCGGTGGCTTCTCCCGCTCCGCCCAAGTGGTCGAGCGCTACGTCGCCCCCGCCTGGTGGAAGACCGACCTTCTCCCCGAGCCCTTGCGTCACGACAGCAGCCACGAAGGCTCGCACTGCTTCATCACGCACGAGTTTGTCGACTCCCTCGCCAAGGGCCGCAAGCCTCTCGTCGACGTCCATGCGGCCGTCGCCTTCACCGCCCCCGGCATGATCGCGCACCAATCCGCCCTGCAGGGCGGCGCCACGCTCAAGGTCCCCTCGTTCGACTGACGCACCCCGCCTAGAGCCCCTGTTTGCGGGCCTTGCACGGCGTCCACCTTCGTGCCTTGACCTCGTCGCCGGCCCCGCCTATCAAGCCCATCCCCTGAAACAACAGAGGACCTGGAGAGGTGGCTGAGTGGCCGAAAGCGCCCGTTTGCTAAATGGGTATACCCCAAAAGGGTATCGTGGGTTCGAATCCCATCCTCTCCGCCATCTTCCGACGGTGAAAACCCGGAAAACCCCGCAAAAAACGGGGTTTTGCCGCATTCTTGCATTCCACAAATTTCCCAATTTCACACAAATCGGGAGTTAAATTGTCTACAGATTGACTACAGCATTGCGGGGGGTGCGAGGCCCGTGGTTACGGCTGATTCGTCCGGTTCGCGTCTGCGATCCCGCGGACAACGGAAACCACGAATCATGAAGCTCAATCCGATTGCCAAGTCCCGCTCTCTAGAGGGGGGCATCCTGGTCTACAACCGAGATTCCAATAATACATGGATCGTCATGTGGCGGACTTCCCTGGGTCGCCGCTACCGCAGTTTCAAGACCTTGGGCGAGGCTAACTACTTCGCTTCCGAACTCCAGCAGGAGCGCCGGAGCAACGGCGTCCAGCCAGCCCCCAGTCTCCTGTCGCCCGACGAGGCCAGGGTCTGGTATGAGCTTCGCCGGCTGATTGGAGGCACTCCTCTAAGCGAGGTGGTCGAGGCGGTCCGGGAGCGGCAGGCCCGCGAGTCGGGCCGGCAGATCGAGGCCTTGGTCGAGGACTTCCTGCGTATGCGTAAGGAAGAGGGCGTAAGGGGCTGGTTGCTCACCAACCAGACCCTTTACCTCAAGCGCTTCACCCAGTTCATCAACCCCCTCAAACCGGCTAATGCTATTGAGGCCGATGATGTTCGCAGGTGGGTGGGCGACCTCAAGGGTAAGGGTTTCAGCCTTAAGACCATCAAGCACCACCTGTCGGTGATCTCGATGTTCTTTAAGCGGTCCCTCGCCGAGGGCTGGGTCCGTCGCAACCCCTGCCTAGCCGTTCAGTTGCCCAAGGACCAGCCCGCCGGGGAGGTCTCTGTCCTTAGCGCTAAGGATGCCGCCAAGCTTTTCGAGGTGAACAAGGACAGCCGCGTGGCCGTCTACATGGCCCTCGAGGCCTTTGCCGGTCTGCGGTTCTCCAGTGCTTTCCGTCTGTCCCGCTCCGACATCAACCTCGAGGAGAAGACTATCCTTCTCCCTGCGGCCAAGCATAAGACCGGACGTCGCTACCTGCTCGAGAATCTCCCGGAGAACATCTGGGATTGGATTCGCCACGCCGATAAGCTCCAAGATCCGAACTGGAAGAAGCGGCCGTGGCACATGGGGCGCGTGGTCTATGACCGTGAGAAGAACGAAGCGTTCAAGCGGGCCGGCATCGAGCGTAGCCCTAACATACTGCGCCATTCGTTCTGCTCCTATCACGTCGCCATGCACCAGGACGCCGCGAAGACCGCGCTGCTCATGCAGCATTCGAATCAAGCGATGATCTACCGCCACTACCGAGGCGTGGCCTCGCAGGTCGATGCGGCGGTCTATTTTGGCATCCGACCCGGAAAGTTGAAGAATGCTAAAAACGCCTTAAACCCCACGTTTTCTCCGACGTCGTGAGTTAAGGTGTAATCCTGGCGAACAAAGATAAAATTGGGAAAGAGTCCGTGTTTTACATGGGCTCCGCCGGTCGAACCCTTGCGAGCGAACACTCGCAACATGCCCGACCCCAAGCATAGCAGCGATAAGCCACAACCCAACCGCCGCGGCTCTAGTCCAGACAACTGGACCAAGAAGTTCGCAGAAGGTAGAGACATAAGTTTCCGTCTTAATCCGCGTTATGCGCGGATGTTGGCGGAGATTTCGCAAAAGGTGGGCGCCACGCCCAACGACGTCGTCAGGGACATGGTAGTCCTCAGCCTGGAGGTTAGGCTGCGAAGAGATAGAGAGGGGGCGCGCGATGGATCCAACTGATTCCTTCCATATCGCGGGTAAGCAGATGGAGCTGGCACTTCCGCCGATCGCGGTCGAGGCCGTGGTCATCGAGCGGATGGCCGCCGTTATTGCCGAGAACAGC
>Ga0209296_1001239_pt1 | contig 19992 bp, 23 predicted proteins | sample S_130206_EF_Meta_FD_187319 | JGI IMG/M metagenome (GOLD analysis project Ga0209296, IMG submission 187319) | Freshwater microbial communities from Lake Simoncouche, Canada to study carbon cycling - S_130206_EF_MetaG (SPAdes) (version 2) | ecosystem: Environmental > Aquatic > Freshwater > Lake ...
GAAACAGAAGCGAATACTGTTGCAACAACAAACAAGGTATATATCGATCAAGAAGGAGGTAACGTAGATGTTAACATCGTTCAAACTGGTACTGCTAACGTTATCGGTTCTACTCTTGATCCTATTTACCTACGTGGTGATAACCAGAGCGTTATCGCAATACAGACAGGCAATGGAAACCAACTTTATATGGGTGTCGTATCCGATACAGGTGCCCAAGGAATTGCCGATGTAACAATTCGTCAAATCGGTAATCTGAATACCGCAGACATTCGTTGTGGAACTGGACTTACCGACTCCTCGTGTAATCAACTTGATATGAATGCCAAGTTTACTGGTAACAGCAACTCGCTTGTTTTCCGTGGGTCGGGTGCTAATATCCGTAACTCGATGGATTTCAACGGTAACAATAACACAGTAAACATGGATGCACTATCACCAAATGCGACACAAACAATTCTGGTGACAGGCAACTACAATGACTTTGATGTTACACAAACCGATCTTGGTGGAACATTCGGTCACTCACTATATGTAAATCTGACAGGTTCGCTAAACACTGTAACAACACAACAGTATGGCGCATCTGAAACTGTGATCAATATAAATAGTGTGGGATCAAATGGCACGTTTAATATCAAAACTGGCCACTAATCTTCTACTGATTTTTCTGTTATCGACTCCTGCCTTTGCTGGTATTGGGTCGATAACAGATTTCAGAGGAGGTGGTGCTATTAAGCGTGGCGCCAAGACTACAGTAGCATCTAAGGGTGCGGGCGTAGAAAAGATGGACACAATTTCTACAAACTCTCAGGGTAGATTTAGGATTACATTCAATGACTCTACTACAGTTAATATTACAGAAAACTCGCGACTTCTTGTGGATGACTTTGTGTATGATGGTGCACCATCATCAAAAGGCAAACTCGGGTTACGAGTTGCTCTTGGAACAGTTAGATATGCGTCAGGCAAAGTCGCGAAAACAAACCCACGAGGCGTAAACATTCGCACACCGACTGCTACTATCGCAGTTCGTGGCACAGACTTCGTTATGTCGGTTGATGAGGCAGGTCGTTCTACGGTCGTGCTGGTTCCCGAATGCTACAACGAATTAGACATCACAAAACAAACTGCTCAATGTCCGACGGGTATGATTGAAGTTATTACTGCATCTGGCGTAGTTACGTTGAACCAGCCATTCCAAGCAACAGTCGTAGAAAATAACTTTGCTCCTCCTGCTCCACCAGTAGTCATCAATCCTTTGATGAAGGCGTTGGATAACAATGTTCAAATCGTTCCGCTGGAAACAGATGACGGTCAAAGTTTGCTTCAACTTGCTAGAGATAGTTTAAAGAAGTTTACCAATCCTTCTAGAGCAGCATCTGACGACAATAAAGATCCAGATGGTGGCACAAATGATAACGTTGAGCAAGTTGCTGCATCGATGCGTCGACCAGCAACATCACAAGAACTACTAGAAGTTTTTGCTGAATATAATGAAGGTGGCATTCCAGCAGAAACAGTTTATACTAATGTTTCCCCAATATTCAAGAAGAACGTTCAGGTCGGATGGGTATATACTCGTCTATCTGAAGATAGACAACAGGCAGTTACTATCTGGTTAGAGAAGGGCAACGAAGCACAAGTTATATCTGTTCAAAACGCAATAGTAGATGTCTATAACTTTATGGACGACAAGTGGACAACATCGGGAACTGGTAGACCACAAGGTAATATCACTGTGATACAAGAAACAGGTGCAAGATGAAAAATCTAATTGCTCTATTCTTATTATTCTTTGCGATGCCAACATTCGCGCAAGTTACGAACTACGGTTTTGAGAATGGCAACTATACTGGATGGACAGTGAGTAATGGTTCAACTACAGCAAAAACTTCGTGGAGTGATAATGGTTCGGGTGTTCAAGTAACAACTGGTATGACTAACTACTGTCCAGGTGGCGGTAAGTGCTGGACTGTTACTCCATATGGTTCCTACATGGTATCGTTACAAGCAGGAAATGGATCTCCTGGATTTGATGGTGCCATGACTACTTTAGGGTTGTCAGGTTCTACAATTACATCAATTAGGAATACTATTTACTCTAATGGTAGCATGTATCCTACCAATGCGACTTCTATCAGTAGAACAATGTTCCTTCAAGCAGGAACAACATACACTTATGCTTGGCAGTATGTTTCCACGGATTATGTTCCATACAATGATGGATCGATGATCACTATTACTGGTGGCAATGGTACTCCGACAATCAATGGGCAAACTCAAAACTTTGCACTTCTAGGATTCACCAATCAAGGAACTGGAAATTATTCTGTGGGGTCTTACGGTGCTACTGGTTGGCAAGTTGCAGTCTTCACTGTTCCCGCCGATGGCAACTATCTGTTAGGATTTGCCTCGTTCAATCTTGGCGATACCGCATTGTCGCCTATTTTGTTTGTCGATCAGATGCAAGGCACAACCTCCTTGAATGGAGCAACCTTTGCACCAGTTCAACCTAATGCTGGTTCTTCTGCTCCACCGCCTCCTCCGCCCGCACCACCAGAACCAACATTTCCGTTGGCATCAATTAGTGCTAATCAATCATTAAAGATTAATCAAACAAATGCGATTACACAAAACTCCATCTATATCAATGTAACTGGTTCTAGTAATTCTGTTTACATTGAACAGTTCTCTAAGCAAAACCAAATCCGCGGCGTGAATGGTGCGCAAGCAATGATTATCAACGGTAGTGGTAACAGCGTTACTATCAACCAAGGAACGACAACAACTCCAATCGGTAAGAACTTAGCAGAAGTTTCCGTTACTGGTAATAACAACATATTGTCATTGACACAACAACAAGGCAGCAAATATGCCGAGATAATCACCAACGGACTGGGCAATCAAATCTCCGCACAACAAAAAGATGCTGGAGGAAAATCGTTGTTTATCAGTGCTTTAGGAAACTCTAATAATATCAGTACCTTACAGCAGGGAACTGCTAACCATTTTCTGGATATCAGCGCACCATTTGGCGGAGTTACTGCATCAGTTACTCAATTAGGTTCTTCTATGAAACAATTTCAACTTTTACTAAATAGTCCTGGAATTGGTGTAACTGTCACGCAAAATAACTTGACCGCTGCCGACTCTGCGAAAATGGAAATAACATGCACGACTGGACCATGTAATGGATACTCTTATACAAAAAACTAAAAAAGTTCTACTCTCGCCATGGTTGGCATTGATTACTTTTGCGGTATTGTTAGTAGTAAAATTATCAAACCCATACATGGTCGAATCCGCGAGATTGAAGTTTTATGATTATTTGATGCTCGGTTCACCGACGCAATCTGAACAAATTGTAACTGTCAATATTGGGGAGAAAGCAATTGAGAAATATGGTCAGTGGCCGTTTCCACGTGAGGTCCATGCTCAAATTATTAGCGACATTTATGCTAGAGGGGCTACTCTTGTTGGTAGCACTATACTTATGTCTGAGTCTGATCGGATGGGGACTGATCGAGTTCTTGCGGATACCTTAAATCAGTATCCAGTAGTCCTGAGTCAGACGGTAAGCGACTCTTGTTCTCGGGCAAGTGCGACAATTCGGAGAACAGGCGTTGCCGTAATCGGCGATGGAGAAGCAACTGAATTTCTTCCTCAATACCCATGCGTTCTAAGTAATGTCTCAGTTCTTCAAGAATCCGCAGTCGGTGTTGGGATAACGTCAACCCTACCCGAGACTGACGGGGTTGTAAGGCGAGTTCCTCTTCTATCCCAATCATCAGGCGAATACTATCCCGCATTTGCTCTAGAGATGCTGCGTGTAGCAGCAGGAGACTCTTCGTATCAAGCCAAGATAAATCAGACTGGGGTTGAAGCATTACGAATTCCTTCTTTTGAAACTATTAAAACAGATGAATATGGAAGAACGTTTATTAATCCCAATTATGTATTTCCATCTGTTGAATTAGGTTCTGATATTCCTCGTCTTGATGGGAAAATTGTAATTCTTGGCGTAACTGCTGCTGGAATTGCGAACCCTGTAGCGACTCCATCAGGTGCGCAATATCCCCATGTCCTTCAGGCGAGTATTCTTGAAACTCTGATAAATGGAGACTCTGTGTCGATTCCTGTTTGGAGTCAACTTGCGGATCTTGCTGCTTTTCTGGGTCTTGCTCTGGCATTGATTATTCTCTCGCGATTTAAATTCTCTATAATTTATATTGCTGTTATTCTCGGTGGATATTTCTATCTACCTATTTATCTTTTCGCGAGCAAGGGTATTCTGCTCGATGTAACATTTAACGTATTTGCTATTGCTCTCATCTATATTCACATCTTTACCGCGAAGTATATTTCTGAATATCTACAGAAGCAGCAAATTAAGAAGCAGTTCGGAACCTATCTGTCACCAGATCTCGTTGCTCAGTTGCAAAGACAACCAGAACTTCTGACACTTGGTGGTGACTCTAGAGAACTGTCGATCATGTTCACAGACGTTCGCGGTTTTACTACAATCTCTGAGCACTACGGCGAAGATGTTCAAGGTCTTACTAAGATTATGAATCGTTACATGACAGTGATGACAAGAGCAATCCTTGAGAACAAGGGTACACTAGACAAGTATATCGGTGATGCTCAGATGGCATTCTGGAATGCACCGTTGGATAATAACAAGCATGCGTTAGATGCAGTAAGAACTGCCTTTCAGATGCTAAAAGATTTGGAGACTTTCAATGACGAAATTAAAGGAGAAGGTGTACCCGCTTTTGGGATGGGTCTTGGTATTAACACTGCCACTGTGGTTGTTGGTAATATGGGCAGCACTCAGCGTTTTGACTATACTTGCTTGGGGGATGGCGTTAATCTGGCTGCTCGTCTGGAAGGTCAATCCAAACCTTATGGAGTCAAACTCGTCCTCGGACCGCAAACTGCCGAATTGGTTGGGGATGTATACCAAGTAGTAGAACTTGACTTGATTGCAGTTAAAGGTAAGACAGAACCTGCTAGAATATATACGGCATTCCCGTTCTATGATGCCGCTGGTGAATTACAACATAAGAAATTCTTAGGATTTTACCGCAGCGGAAATTGGGAAGTTGCTAAAAAGTTTGCCAGCGACTTAAAGAAGTGCTGGCAAGGAGAGTTGGTAAATTACTATGACATGATGCTCGAGCGCATGGAGGGCGAACCTCCTGCTAACTTCGATGGGGTTTACCGTGCCACGTCCAAGTAAGTAGTGGGTTGTCCTTTTCCTCGTTGAATCGGAAGAATACTGGTTGTTCTTCCGATACTTCTTGTTGTGTCATTTCGGTTTCGACTTTATCAAAATGTTGATCAAGTTCCTGATCGTGAATTGACGTAGACATTAAAAACTTCTCCCAATTGTATGTTGGCAAAATTGCCGAAATAGATCTTCAAAATTGCCAGTCTTGTAGACCCACGCATCATAAAGACTCTGTGCGACAGGAATGTCGCCGCTTGACTTACTGACGTAGTAACCTCGATCTGTGAGTTCTTCAATCAGATCTCGATCATCAAAATCGTCCATGTAAACATCGACTTCTGTAGTAATACTAACCATTATGCTGCAATCCTTTGCTTATATTTAAGACGACCTTCGAGGTATTCCTCGAAAGATTTATAAGTCGGAACACCGTTCGCTTCCAACTCAGAATTGATTTCAACAAAATTCTGCTGTTCATACTGCCACCCGTTCCACGAAACGCCGAGCAGTTCTAGTAATTCTTCTTCGCGCTGGGTAATATCAATAACCATCAAAACCTCCATAATATAATTCACTATACCCTAGTTTATGGGAAAAGTCAAGCCCCTTTTTAATTTCTTATGATATATTTTAAAAGTGGGTTGTCGCGCTTGACACGCCCTTTTCTGAATTCGTATTCCAAATAATTTAATACGGTTTTAACTCCGTCGACATATGTCGTGATTTCGTCGTCGTACGCTCGTTGAAGTTCATAAACCTCGTCTGCTATTTTTTCGTGATTAAACCTTAATCGTTGAAAATTACCTCGTTTACTGATTTCGGATTTGATGCGGTTGATCTCGTCCCTGATTTCGGGGTCGGGAAAATGTTCTTCAAACATTTCGGCGATTTCTAGGTCTTGAAATAAATAATAAAGGTCGGGCATGTTCGTTCTCCTATTATTCCACTATACCTCAGAACATGGTAAATGTCAAGCCCTTATTTTTAGCTTGACATATGTGCCGTAATAAGGTATAAGAGTATGTTGAGTTAGAAAAAGGATTTTGTTATGTCTATGCAACTTATGTCACATGCGTTCACTACCACTAGCACCAAGAAGCGCAAGACTTCTAACAAGGGTGTCACTGCACGGTATTCCCAGGATTGGGTTGAATATAACAAGCAGATGAAGCGAATCGGCAGTAAGACCAAGACATTCGACGAGTATGTCGCCTATCGCCAAGGTAAGTATAATCCTAAATTGCGTGGCACACCTCTCCCTAAATATGAAGTCAGCGACCATCGGCAGAAGTATCCTTCTGGTGCTGGTATTGGTGTAAACTATTCTCGCAAAGAACAAGTTTATACGGGCACACTTATCAAGGGTATCAGCGTTCTACATAAGAGTAATGCTGTTCCTGTTATCAATGATGAACAAATTTTGGAGATTGCGAAAATGCGTCGTGGTTAATTTTGATGTTGTAATGCTTTGGATGCAATATATCCGCAATAATCCAGATAATGCATACAGATTCTCCGAGAACTTTTGGGACAGTCAAATCGAGAGCAAGAAATGGTTGCTCGAACATGTAACTCACATGGATAGATCTATCGTAATTTTCGGTGGATGGTATGGAGTTCTTGCACAGTTTATTGCACACAAGTTTCCTGATGCCAGAATTCTGACCACTGATGCAGATCCTGAATGTAAAAAGGTATTTGATGCCATCGATGAGTGCTATCACGATATAACATTTCGTCAGCACGACATGCAAAATGGTATGCCGCTTAATCATTCACATCCGGATCTAGTGATCAACACCAGCAGCGAACATGTTACACAAGAAGTTTATGATGCGTGGTGGAACTCTATTCCTGGGGGAACTAAATATATCGTCCAAGGAAATAATCTAGTTAATCCTGAGCATGTTCGTCTTGCTGATAATCTAGAGGAATTCTTAAAAATAAACAATATCAAAGAACCAGAATACGCTGGTATGTTGAAGTGTGGACATTTCTATAGATACATGGTAGTGGGTTATAAAAAATGAGTGATGGTGCGCACGAGGAACATAATCTGGATGTTCATTCAGTAGATTCATACTGGAATTTTCTGAAAGAGAAACGCGAAGTAATTAACAAAGTAAGTCCTACCTTCTGCGCTGCCAAGTGGAAACAATCCACAATTCTTCTATATAATGGTGAGACGCATAGTTGTCACCACCCTTCGCGACATAAAATTACACTAGAAGATATTAAAGATAATCCACGAGGTATTCACAATACTGCTGTTAAAAAGGCAGCACGTATTGACATGCTTAATGGCGTACAAACCAAAGAATGTGATTATTGCTGGAAAATTGAGAATCTAAACAAAGATTGGATGAGCGATCGGATATACAAATCTACGTATTCATGGGCGCTCCCGCACATTGATGAAATTGTCAAATCTGGTGATGGGGCGAATATCGATCCTTCGTATCTAGAAGTTGCCTTTGAATCTACCTGCAATTTTAAGTGTGTATACTGCAGTCCAGAAAGTTCTACGAGGTGGCAGGAAGAAATTGAAACGCATGGACCAATAGAACTAGAAGACTTTAAATTACACGATCTTGGATGGTTGAAAGAAGTCGGTAAATTGCCGATTCACAGAAAAGATAAAAATCCATACATCGATGCATTCTGGGAATGGTGGCCTGACCTCTATCCAAATTTACATACGTTTAGAATAACTGGTGGTGAACCTTTACTCAGTAAGCACACATGGAGAGTTCTTGATTATATTGCGGAAAATCCTAATCCTAATTTAACACTGGCAATCAATACTAATCTCAATGTTCCTGATAAATTGGTCGAGAAATTAGTGGAATACATTAATAGAATCTCATGCAATATTAAATTATTTGATGTATATACTTCTCTTGAAAGCACGGGTAAACATGCAGAGTATTCTAGATTTGGTATGCAATTTGATGAGTTTAAGAAAAACTGTGAATATGTGTTAGATAACACACCAAACACGACACGATTACATTACATGACAACTATAAATCTGACAAGCGCTCCAACTCTTCTAGAATATTTACAGTATATCAGAGAAATGCGTTTACGTTACTACAGTAAGATTCATGAATTTAGAGTAAGGACTCATCTATCATATCTTCGTTGGCCTAGAATGTTATGTTTGACATTGTTATCTGAAGAAGATAAACAAAAGTTCGGGGATATATGGATAGACTATGTTGAAGAACATAAATTGACTTCCAAAAAATCCATTCAAGAAACCTTTTATTTGGAAGAAGTCGATCAAGTAAGAAGATTGGTCGATTATATGAGATCTACTAAAGAACCACAATCACTATATAGAGACTTTAGAAACTATACTCGCAGTTTGGATAAACGAAGGAAAACATCATTCGTTGATACTTTTCCAGAACTGTCATATTTAATGGATGATGACTATTATGGATGATAGATTACTTCGATTCAGAGACGGTATACTGAATTCTAAATCTGCATCGTTTTGTGGTGCGAAATGGGGAAATAGTACTCTGTGGTTGGGCAGCGGGGAAACCAGTAGTTGTCATCTTCCTCCTGTTCATAAAATAGATCCAGAGCAAATTTTATTAGATCCAGCAAAACTGCATAATACTGATCATAAAATAAAAATGCGTCAACTTATGAAGGATGGACATAAACCTTCTGAATGTGATTACTGCTGGAAAATTGAAAGTATGGGAACTGATTATATTTCAGATCGTGTATTTAAATCACTACAGTTTACACCAGAAGAAATGCAAGAATGGTTTGATAAACCAGCAGATGCTCGTATTATTCCACCTACTTTAGAAGTTATGTTTGATAGAACCTGCAATTTTGCATGCAGTTACTGTAATGCAAATTTCAGCACAACATGGAAACGAGACATAAAGAAACACGGTAACTATGATCTTGAGACTTCTGGTGGTGGAGCATTTAAACATGATGGCACAAAAAATAATTGTTATGAGAAAACGGAAAATCCATTTATCAAAGCATTTTGGGAATGGTGGCCAGAACTTAGTAAAGAACTTCGCACACTAAGAGTTACTGGTGGTGAACCATTAATGAGTACAGATGTTTGGAAACTGATTGACTTGTTTGCGGAAGAGAAATATCTTTTTGAATTGGGAATCAATACCAATCTTGGTGCAAAAAAATCTATCATAGATAGACTGATCGAGAGATCGCACGACATTAACAATCTTACTCTCTTCACGAGTATGGAAACTACAGGTGCGCAAGCAGAGTATATTCGTGATGGGTTGGATTATGAATCTTGGTGCGATAATGTTGAACGGATTCTTGCAGAATCTAATGTGCAACGTATTGTTGTTATGATGACGATTAATGCATTATGTCTATTCAACATAACTGAAATTATGGATCAGATTATGGTATGGAAACGCAGATATGGAAATCGAATAAGCATGAGTATCAACTTTCTTCGGTTTCCTGCGTTTCAGAGCCTAACTGTTTTACCAGATTCCATCAGGGAAACATCCTACAAGAACCTGAGTGATTGGTTAGAAAAAAATCGAGACAATCCTGATCTTATTGTTACTGAGAAGAGCGATGTTGAACGATTAATTTCTTATGTTAATATCATTGAAACACCGCATTCTTATGACACAGATCTAGAAAAGAATCGAAAAGATTTTAAGAAGTTCTACACGCAATATAGTTCTCGTAGAGACATATCAATTAATGTATTTCCTCAGGAGTTTTTACAATGGTTCAACTCTCTTTAAGGAATGATGGGTATTGCGCCCTGCCATTCAACCACATGAATCTTCATCCTAATGGAAATGTTTCTATCTGTTGTGTTTCTAAGATGGACGGACCTGATAGTGGATTCGCTAAAGATGTAGATGGAAACATACTCAATCTAAAAACACATACACTTGAAGAAATTTTTAATAGTTATTCTACGAACAAAATCCGCGAAGAAATGTTAACCCAACAGTATCCTTCTACGTGCGAAGGGTGCTATAAGATTGAACAATATGGAGGAAAGTCTCGTCGAGTTACTGAGAATAATCGTTGGGAAAATATTGAGAACCCCAAATTAGAATTTCTAGATATTAGATTAAGCAATCTTTGCAACTTGAAGTGTTTAATGTGTTATCCTGACTCCAGTTCTTCTCTTGTAACTGATTACAAAGAATGGTCTGATCAACTTCCATTTATGACAAAAAACAGCGCTGAACATGAATTGTTTCAGTGGTTCGATGAAAGTATTATTGATCAACTATATGACCACAAAGATTCTTTAAAATATCTCTATATCAATGGTGGCGAACCTTTTATCATGCCAATGCATTGGAAATTGCTTGAAAAATTGATAGAATGGGGTGTTGCTAAAAACATACACATTAGTTATAATACTAACTGCACCACTTACAATGACACATTTAGTGATTACTGGAAGCATTTTAAAGTTGTTACTGTCGGATGTAGTATGGATGCAGTCGGAGATAAGAACAAGTTTATTCGGTATCCAAATGATTGGGATCGGTCGAACGAAAATATTATAAAATTATTGGAAAATCCGCATATCGCATCCTTGAATATTACATGCAGTATCCAATGGTTGAATGCACCATTTCTTCCGGAGTTTTATGAGTGGGCAGTTCCACTAACTAAACTTAAACCTCACACAACAATAAATCAAAATTTTATAGTTTTTCCTGAGTATCTTTCATTGAATTGTGCATCTAATAATTTTAAGAATGAATTAAAGGAACTTTATGCAGAATCTCCATATTCAAATTGGATTCTAACGGAGACAATGAAATCGTATCTTCGTGCCGAGACAGAAAATGATGAACGATGGAATCAGGGTAATAAATATCTAGATATTGTGCAACTAAGCAGAAAAATGGGTCCATGGAAAGATATATTTAATTATGCCTATAGATTCTAAAAATAATACGATCTGTTCATATCCATTTGTGCACTCTTATATTGGTTCGCAATATGAGAGAAAATTGTGCTGCATTTCAGATGATATTGTAGAACTACAAAAAACTACTCTTGGAGAATTTTGGAATTCAGATTACATGCGCGAAACTCGCAAAAAAATGGTATCTGGTGAAAAGGTAGATGCGTGTAGTAGATGCTACTATTTTGAAGAAATGAAAGTCCCCTCATTACGAGAAGAAAGTTGCAGGCATTATACGGAAGAAGATCTATTCGAGGGATATGATCCAGAAACTGGAATCATGAACAAAAATCCTACCTATTTTGATCATCGAACAATTTACTGCAATCTACAATGTGTTAGTTGTGGTTATGTCTACAGTTCCACGCACATGTCATTGTATGAAAAAATGTGGAATAAAACCATAGAATTTAAAGCAGACAACGAATTCGAAGAAAATACTGCCAAAGAAATTCTTGATTCTCTTATCAATAAAGAATGTAAAAATATTTATTGGGCAGGTGGTGAACCTATGATGTCAAAGGTTCATTGGATGGTTGTGGAACTGATGGAGAAATTATCCAATGATCCCGAGTATTCGGATTATATTAAAAAAATTGGCGTACACTATAATACAAATCTAACCAAACTTACTTGGAGGGGCAAACATATTCCAGACATGTTGGAATTTTATCAACCGTCTATTCAGGCAAGCATAGATGGAACTAATGAAACATTTGAGTATTGTAGAGATGGTGCACGTTGGAATTTAGTATCTAAAAATTGGGATGAGTATTTTAAGAAATTAAATAAAAATGAACAGTTTGGAATTGCTTCTGTTCTATCTTCACCAGTGTTAATGGATATTGATAGATGGTTTGATTTTTTTGGGCAATATAACGTCAAGGTATATAACCACAAGTATATTTGTCACCACGAATCTTATCCTGATGCCGCACAGGGATTTTTAGACATTAGACTGTTTCCACAACATATTTTTGATAAAGTAGTGAACCATGCGATGAATCGATTTAGCAATAGCAAATTGATCAATGCGCACAAAAGTGTTGATATAATTAATTCATATGTCCAAGAAAAAGAAACACATAAAGAATTCTTTGAAAACACTGATATGCTAAAAAAACTTAAAAAGAATTCTGAGTATCGGGACACGTTTAACAAAGGCAGTAAAACATATCCCGAGTTGTTACAAATAATTAACCCAGAAGCATATGAGTGGTATACGTCTATATGAGTAAAATATACTGTCCTTCAATGTGGAAATCTGCACATGTTGATACTGATGGGTACATAACTCCCTGTTGTTTGTTTATTCATAAAGAGGATAAAAAAACAAGAATTGTTGATGTTTCTCACGCAGAAAAAGTCTTAAAAGAAGAATTCCAAGAATATCGAGATCAACTGTCGCAGGGAATCTGGCCGAGTGGATGCAATCAATGTAAATTTGCAGAAGAAGAAGGTCGTGCCAGTAAACGGCAACAAGATATGTGGGTTATCGATGGTGGATTGATGACAACTATTCCTGAAGAAGTTTCTTTAGAGTATCTACAATTAAAAACAGGAAGATTGTGCAATCTTCGTTGCACCATATGCACTCCCGCATGCTCGACTGCTATCTCAACAGAATTGTTGCGTAAGGGAGAATTAGATAGAGAAACGTATGATCGTCTGAATGAAGAGATTGCTTGGTCTTATGATATAGAACAATACAAAAAGTTAAATCCTGGAAAAAATGGATACTTCAGGATTGATATTGCAGGCGGTGAACCGCTTATGAATAAAACGCATTTTGAGTGGTTAGACCAAATCCCAAATCCAGAAAACACACAATTACTGTATAATACAAATGGCACGCAACGACCTTCTCGAGAAGAAATCGAAATCTGGAAAAAGTTTAGAGGAATATGGTTGTCATTCAGTATCGATTCTTATGGTGAAAAATTTGAAAAATTAAGGGTTGGTGCGAAATGGGATCAAGTTCTAGATAATTTAAAATATTGTCAAGAAGAAATTATAACAAAAGAATTTGATACTAATACTTCTAATTGCTCTATTGTTATGACAGTCAGTAAATTTAATGTTCGAGACGCAATAACATTGTATCAAATAATTGAACAATATGTGACATTTACACACAAAGAACCGTTAAATTTTAATTATCTGTATTATCCTGAGCACATGGCTTGCCATAACATGTCAAAGCGAGAGTTAGAAGAAGTAATTGCTGTATATGATGAACAAATTCCTCTATTACTCAGTGGCAGTAAAATGAAGAAACAATGTATTGATTTGCGCAATAGTTTGGTCTCGTTTCTAGGGGATAAGACTGTTGATAATCCTCGCCCAATAACTACTGACCATAGAGGATAAAGCGACATGAATGTTGCTGGCAAGAAAAATATGGTATTTTTTGGTTGTTCCTTTACTGCAGGGCATGAATTAGCAGACCATGAAATACTGGGAGTAACATTCGAAGAATGCAACAAAATGAAAGAGAAGCACCTTCGTTCTGGGAAAACAAGCAGCGATTTTGATTTGATGTTAAAAATGAAAACAGGACTTACCCACCAACAATATGTAGATATTTCTTCAAAGAAAACATATGCTAGTAAACTTGCAACGAAACTGGGGTTAAGTCATACAAATTATGCGGAACCAGGATTGTCAGTAGAGCATTCTACATTAAAACTATTCGATGCATTTTATGCAGGAAAATTGAATCCTGATACTGATATTATCTTTTTTGGATTAACTACACCACACAGATATCTATATTTTAATGAGATGGGTCATGCATTGACCAGAGTCATGAGTCATGAATTGTTTTTCGAAGAAGATATCATTCATAATGATTACAAAATTATGCATTCATATTATTTTGCTGTTCAAAATTTTATGAATTTTTGTATAAAGCATTCTTTCGAATTTACATTACAACCATCTGTAAACTGGAAAATGTTGTATCCTGACATCGTGAACCCGCAATATGAATTGTATCATAAATTGGATAAAAACTGGCAATATCTTTCCATGTATAAAAAGATGTTAGACGAATTTCTTGAACATACTATAGATAAACATGTGTGGCTCTCTTCATGTTACGATCGCACTATACATGAAAGATGTGGATTTAATCATCCACCTGAGATTGCACATGATATTTACTCGGAGGCATTATATGTTAAAATTATTAATAGACAAAATTAAGAAATACATTATAAAAAGAAAACACATTCAGAGAATGAAGAAAATCAGAAAGGCGGATCCCTTTATCTATGATTGAATGGGGAATATCTGCAGGGGCGCATGATGCTGCATTAACTGTTGTTACTGGCGCGGAGATACTCTTTGCCTCTCATGCAGAGCGATACAGTGGAATCAAAAATGACAAGCATCTAAATGACGATCTGATCAACGCAGCACTGAAGTTCGGTAAACCAGGAAAAATCCACTGGTATGAGAAACCAAAACTGCGAGCAATGCGTAGATTACTTACGGGGCAAGGACTAGTTCGTTTTAGTGTTCGGCGTTATCTAGAAGATGAATTTGGACTCCAAGTTCCTGTTGAATTTGCATCTCACCACGAGTCACATGCTGCAGCAGGTTTTTACACTTCTAAGTTTGAATCTGCAACTGCATTAGTAATTGATGCTATCGGTGAATTTGACACAGCATCTATATGGTTGTGTGATGGCGATAAGATGAAGAAGAAGTGGAGTATGGATTATCCGAAATCGCTTGGGTTATTTTATTCCGCTATAACAGACAGAGTTGGATTGAAACCAAACGAAGATGAGTATATCCTCATGGGCATGGCAGCGTATGGTAATCCCAATAAGCACTACTGGGACATGCGCGAACTATATGAGCGAACTAATTTGCATCGTGGTTGTAAGTGGTGGTTGAAAAACGAAGATCCTGATCACTACGATCTTGCTGCTTCTGCGCAGAAGATTTATGAAGAAGAATTCGATAAACTACTCGTTCGCGCAAAGATACGAGATCCTTTTCAAAATAATCTAGTATTATCAGGGGGTTGCGCACTTAATTGCTCTGCGAATCATATCGCATTGAAATATTTCAAAAATGTTTGGATCATTCCGAATCCAGGAGACGCTGGTAGTTCTCTTGGTGCTATTGCTGCAAACAACCGTAGAAAACTAAACTGGCAAGGTCCATATCTCGGCGAGAATATTAATACTGAATATCCTGTAGAAAAACTATTGACTTCTTTGCTTAAAGAGGGTATAGTTGGAGTTGCTAGTGGAAAGGCAGAGTTTGGTCCGAGGGCATTTGGTAACCGAAGTCTCCTCGCCGATCCTACCAGACCAGATATTAAGGACAGAGTAAATGCAATCAAACGCAGACAAAAGTTTAGACCATTCGCACCAGTCATCCTTGAGCAACATGCAGCAGAATATTTTGACATGCCAGTTGAAGTATCCCCTTACATGCAGTTTACTGCAAGATGTAAATTTCCTACAAAGTTCCCTGCTATCATTCACGTTGATGGCACATCTCGCGTCCAAACTGTAAATGAGCAGCAGCATCCAGGATTGTTTGAATTGCTGACAAGATGGTATGAAGAAACAGGTTGTCCCATGTTACTCAACACCAGTTTAAACGTCAAAGGTTTTCCAATGGTAAATGATGAAAAAGATGCGGCAATGTTTCAAAACATCTATAATGTGGAAGTATTTTAATAAATAGATCTATGGCAGACATACTCAAATTTCCTGATAAGTTTTATGGGAAGCGACTATACCGAATACCGCTGTATTCGGATATGGACATTGATGTTGTTTTATTCTGCGTTAATGCATTCGGTGAAACGGATAATCGTGTAATTATCGACGATTTAATTAAAATGGACCCAGTTGATGTCATGAAATGTATTGACTTTTCGCTTGAATCAGAGTATATTTCTAATACTACGAAAGCGCATATTCAATGCATTCGTAAGTCGATTGAGGAAATCCCCTTTAAACTTGAGAACTAATATATTATGAATATTTTTTACCTTGACCGTGACGTCAAAACTTGTGCTACATATCACAATGATAAGCACGTTGTTAAAATGATTTTAGAGTATGCCCAATTACTGTCAACAGCACATCGTATGCTTGATGGTAAAGAATATATTGATGCCTCTTCTGGTCGACGCATAAAACGTTGGCGTCTTAACGATGACAACATGGAGAATATGCTTTATAAGGCATCACATATTAACCACCCCAGTGCTATTTGGGTTCGGCAGTCTAATAATAATTACAATTGGTTGATGTGTTTGTTGCAAGATCTTTTACAGGAATATACTTACCGATATGGTAAGATTCATGCGACTGATCGTCTAGTATACTGGTTGCGAAAACCACCTGCTAATATTCCTGTTGGTTATTTTACGCAACCGACTCCTGCCATGCCTGACGAATACAAAGATCCTTGCTCGGTTGTTTCGTATCGGAACTATTATATCGGCGCAAAAAAAACTATGGCAAAGTGGAAAAATCGTCCTGTTCCAGAGTGGTGGAGCGACGCAGTTTAATAAATACTTACATGAGAACAAAAACACCAATTCCAATTTCAGATACCGAACTCCCTCGGTAACAAACGGCGACTCCACCTGTGTGGCGTCGCCATTTTTGTATTCACTCTAGTAAGAATAAGGACTGTTCATGACGAGAAGAAAAAACAATCTCCAAGTTGTAACGAATTCTGAACCAAAGGTAACAATTGAAAAGAGTAAACTGTGTAAAGTTAAATATGAGGATCTACGAAATATTCAACCTAAGACACAGAATCAACGACTCTTCTTCGATCTTTATAATCAACAGTCCACTGCAATGCTACTACATGGTGTAGCAGGAACAGGAAAAACTTTTATTTCCATGTATAAGGCGCTTGAAGAAGTTCTGGATCCAACAACAGATTATGAGCGTGTGGTTGTTGTGCGTTCAGCAGTACCATCAAGAGATATCGGACACCTTCCAGGTGACGAGAAGGAAAAAACAGAGGTCTATACTTTACCATATGTTGAGATATGTGATGACTTATTCAATCACATTCAACCCTTCCTGCGCATGCAGGAGCAAAAGACCGTTCATTTCCTGATCACCTCGTTTGTGCGTGGTATCACACTTGATAATTCAATCATAATTGTTGACGAATGCCAGAACATGACTGACATGGAACTCAACTCTATTATGACTCGTATTGGTAAGAACTCCAAGATTATCTTCTGTGGAGACTTCCGCCAAACCGACCTAAATAAAAAGAACGACATGTCAGGATTGCAAAAGTTTATCGCAATTGCTGAGATGATGCCATCATTTAAGACGGTTGAATTTTCCGTGAATGATATTGTCAGGTCGAAACTTGTCAAGGAATATATCCTTGCTCGTTTAGAATATGAAGAAAAACATAATTAAGGGCTTGACTTTTCTGAAAAATTATAGTATAATGGATTTATGATGTTTGAAACGATATATGAATATGAAGATTTTGCCCAATCAACTACGAGCGAAGATGGTGGTAGAGTTTATGTAAATGCCAGTGGCGTAGCATATCCCTCTGCCACCACCGTTCTGTCTGTTCTCTCTCGCGACTCTATCGCTGCTTGGCGAAAGCGTGTTGGCGAAGAAGAAGCAAATAAAATCTCAAGCAAAGCATCAACTCGCGGAACTAAGATTCACACACTAACTGAGACGTTTCTCAAGAACGAAAACGTTGGTGACAAGATTGATGAGGTCAAGGCATCGTTGCTTGATGTTGAAATGTTTAATAAGTTTAAACCTATCCTAGAACCAATCAGCAACATCCATTGTCAGGAACTTGCACTTTACAGTGATCACCTGCGTATGGCAGGTCGTGTCGACTGTATTGCTGAGTATAATGGTAAACGTGCTGTTATCGACTTTAAGACTTCCAACAAGTCTAAGTCAAAATCATATATCGAGAGTTACTTCATGCAGACAGCAGCATATGCTATCATGTATGAAGAACGCACTGGTATTCCTGTTCCTTGGTTGGTAATTCTAATCGCTGTCGAGGATGATGTTCCTCAGGTATTCATCGAAAAGCGTGATGACTGGGTGAAGAAACTTCTTCGCACTCGCGACTTTTATGAAAATGGGTATTATACCAGTGAGTGAACTGTCCGAACAACGGATGGAAATTTGTAGGCAGTGTGAATTTTTTAAAGCAAAACTGTGTATGAAATGTGGTTGTCTCATGCCAGCAAAAACTAAACTTAATCGCGCATCCTGCCCAATAGGTAAGTGGGGTTCAGTAGGAAAAAAACTTCCTTGGGAAGCATAAAACACTTGACTTTCTACGTTATGTATAGTATAAATAATATATCAGTTGTTGACAGTTGACAATAAAAGCGGAAAGACGAGGGTTCGACTCCCTCCACCTCCACCATCTATCAAGTGTTTAGTTTGCTTGGCACGGGAATTGCGTATGTAATTCGGCACTTGATAGTTGATGGGGGTGACCTTGGAATTCGATTTTCGTGTAATAGGAATACCGAGACTGATTGACTGGCAAAGCGCCACAAACTGTAAATGCAAACGATAACGTTGCCTTTGCTCTAGCTGCTTAAGCTAGCATTGGGTTTTTGATAGTTTTTCCTCGAAACAGAATAAAACTATCAACCGTTCGATTAAACGGTTGAACCGAGTCTTGCTGCGGTTCCATACTTATAAATATTTGCATAACCTACTATGCCTCTACTTGAAAAAGCACGCCTAGTAGGTTTTTTTGTCTTCGGGCACCAGTGTGGGGAGTCACTGGTTAATACCCTCTCAAGTTTAACGAGTATTAGGAAATAAGATGACTTCCTTTAACAAGAAGTTTTTCAAGTTTCTTTCGATTTTTACAGTATTAGTATATAGTTTATATGGAATCAATTCATATGCTGAAGATGCTATCGAGAGAGATACAAGGGAATACTCCCTTGGCTTTGTAGAAGTAATCCAAGAGATTAAAGAAGATGCGGCAGAAGAAAAAAAGAAAACCGCATTAAGAAAAATTGAAACCCAAAACATACATTTAGCAAATAATCGCGAATTGAAATGTCTAGCAGACAATATTTACTACGAGGCAGGAAACCAGTCAACTCAAGGAAAGTTGGCGGTTGCTGCAGTAACTATCAATCGCGTAAAAAGTCCCAAGTTCCCGAAGTCTGTATGCGCAGTCGTGTATCAAAGAACTAAGCGTGTTTGCCAGTTCTCATGGGTATGCGAAGGTAACAAGAGCATACGCAGTGCCCAGCAATATTCAGAATCAAAAAAAGTTGCTGAAAAAGTATTGCTTTCTGGGGCAAATCAGGGTATACTTGGACGTAACGTGCTATTCTACCATGCGGATTATGTTAATCCAAGATGGAATCTGAAGCGTGTTGCGAAAATCGGTGATCACATTTTTTATGCAGGATAATAACATTGAACATGGTAATGGATGGTTCTGAAGTAACCAATGAATTTTTAATTACGAAAGAGTATAATACAGCAATAGAGTTCTCTCAATTCGTGGAGAAACAATCATTCGAGAATGGTATTCCTTGTTTGGATATTCTTCTTGATTATTGTATCAAAAAAGATATTGAGATGGAATCTGTTGCTGTATTACTCACCACTTCTCTGAAAGAAAAGATTCGAGCAGAAGCAGAAGAACTAAATATGCTAAAGCGAAAATCTGGCGGGAAATTACCACTTTAATGGAAGCGTATGAAGTTTATCGCCTCTACATGGCACTTAAACTACATTTCACTACTGAGTCATATGACATCACC
>Ga0209296_1001240_pt1 | contig 19978 bp, 20 predicted proteins | sample S_130206_EF_Meta_FD_187319 | JGI IMG/M metagenome (GOLD analysis project Ga0209296, IMG submission 187319) | Freshwater microbial communities from Lake Simoncouche, Canada to study carbon cycling - S_130206_EF_MetaG (SPAdes) (version 2) | ecosystem: Environmental > Aquatic > Freshwater > Lake ...
CCGCCAGTTGCCTGGCGGGGTTTTTTATAAGTAATGAATTACTTAGCTGCTGCCTTCTTGCGACGGCGGCGCTTTGGAGCAGCTGCTGGAGCTGCTGCCTTCTTGCGACGGCGGCGCTTTGGAGCAGCCTTCTTAGCTGCTGCCTTCTTACGACGCTTTGGAGCAGCCTTCTTTGCAGCTGCCTTCTTACGACGCTTTGGAGCAGCCTTCTTTGCAGCTGCCTTCTTACGACGCTTTGGAGCTGCCTTCTTTGCAGCTGCCTTCTTACGACGCTTTGGAGCAGCCTTCTTAGCAGCTGCCTTCTTGCGACGCTTCTTTGGTGCTGCTGTTGCAGCAGCCTTCTTACGACGCTTCTTAGGTGCTGCTGGTGCAGCTGCCTTCTTGCGCTTCTTTGGAGCAGATTTCTTAGCTGCAGCCATGTGTTTATCTCCTAATCGGAAGGGTTCGGATCCGTCACCCAAACCTGTTTCGTGGATAAGTGTGACTGAATATGGAAAGAATTACCACTACATTGTGAGAAAAATTGCACTGCGTGTCGCTAATTATTTATTTAATTTTTCTATGCTCTTTCGCAATTTTGCTAACTATTTTTCTCCCGAATTTCGGTGAATTTTCCCAAAAATGTTAAGTTTTTAATGCAAGAGTTAAGAAATCTCCCGATTTTTACGAATTTCCCGCTCTCGAACGGCGAATTCGTTGGTTTGGACGTCGTATTTCCACATTTTCGGTAAGAAAATTGCCAAAAATGCGACCACAACGACACACATCAACCCTCCAGAAGTTACCGAGATCGACAAGGTAGTAGCAGCGGCCATAGAAGCTGCGCGAAGTTGGCCGGCCAAGGGGCCAACGGAATAGGAAAGTAATTCGATTCCTGCAAGACGACCACGGAAATTATCGGGGATGGTCTGGTTCCAAATATTTCCCCGGAAGAGGGCGCTGACCATATCCGATGCCCCGGCGATGGTGAGAAAGAGGAGAACAAGAATCAGTGAGTGGCTCAGGCCGGCAGCTGCAATGGCAAGTCCCCATCCCATCGCAGCCAGGATGACGGCGCGACCGTGATAGCGATAGGTGCGAGTCCACCCAGAAGTCAAAGTGACAATGACAGATCCGACAGTGATGGCTGCATAGAAAAATCCGAGTGCCCAGGGTGCATGTAACTCATCTGCCCAGAATGGATAGAGCGCCATCGGCATTGCAAGTGTCATTGCAGCAAGATCGATGATGTATGTACCTAATAAATCTTGGCGTTTCAATGCATATTTAACGCCATCAAATAACGCTGCCAGAGATGGCTTTTCAGCCTCCTTTGAAGGAGGGATAGAGCGCACCCGTGCAAGAAAGAGAAGTGATAGAACGTATGTTGCGATATCAACGATGAAACCTGCACTGACTGACATCGTTGAGAAGATGATTCCGCCGATGGTGGGTCCCACAATGACACCCAACTGCCAGCGCAAACTTAAGAGAGCACTTGCCGCCGGCAGATCTTCATGGCTGACAAGCCGGGGCAACATCGCATCCATGGATGGGCGTTGCAGACCATCGACGACGGCAAAGAGAGCTGCAACAAGATAGATGGCAAGAGTTGTCGGGCTGCCAAGGAGAGAGTTGCCAAGAAGTACTAGGACCAAGATGAGGGCGCCGGCCTCGGTTGCCCAGACCATCTTCTTGCGATCGACGGAGTCTGCAAGAACGCCGCCATAGAGACCAAAGATGATCAGTGGAACGATCTCAACAACACCCAGGAGTCCTACTGCAAGGTAGGAACCGGTGAGCTCTTTGAGTTGAAAGGGCATCGCAACATAGGTAATCATCGATCCAAAGTAGGAAATCAGTCCTGCAGTCCAGAGATTACGAAAATCTGGGTACTTTTTTAGGGGAGTCAGGTCGATTGCAAACTTAGCCACCTGCAAAGACTAGTGAAATGTTTCCTTTTCGGAAGGAAATGCACCAGAACGAACCTCGAGAGCAAACTCTTGGCTGGCATCGAAGAGTTCTTTACGTAGATTGCGATATGCCTTGGCAAGCTTGGGAGGATTGGCAGTCAGCCCTGCCATATCTGTCCAGACAAGTACCTGGGCATCGCACGCACTTCCTGCACCGATTCCGATGGTGGGAATAGAAAGGGCTGCAGTAATGCGGGCGGCAAGTTCTGCTGGAACGAGTTCCAGAACAATGGCAAAAGCCCCAGCTTTTTCTAGGGCGAGCGCCGCATCGAAAATCACATCTGCATCATCTCTGCCCTGCACGCGATAGCCACCTAATTGGTGAAGAGATTGCGGGGTAAGGCCTAGATGGCCCATGACAGGAATGCCGACGGATGTGAGCTTTTCAACGGTAGCAAGGTGAGCACCTTCTAGCTTCACTCCCATCGCACCGGCCTCTTTAAAAAATCGAGTGGAGGTGGCAAGTGCGAGTTCTGCAGATGCTTCATAGGAACCAAAGGGAAGGTCTGCAATGACAAGGGCGCGAGTGGATCCACGCACAACGGCGCGGGTCAGTGGAATCAAGTCATCGACTGTGACAGGGATGGTGTTCTCTTCCCCGAGAAAATTATTGCCTGCGCTATCGCCCACAAGAAGGACGGGGATGCCTGCCTCATCAAAGATCGATGCCGTCATCTGCTCATAGCTTGTGAGCATCGCCCATTTCTCACCGCGCTCTTTGGCAGCGCGCAGGTCAAGGATGGTCACGCGACGATGGGATGCACCGCCATAGAGGGTCGTTGATGTGCTCATATTTTCTACTCCTTGCCTCGAAGCCTCATGCGAGGTCCCCGGGTCTTCCAGCCAATGCTACTCCCGATACTCTTGAACTATGAAGTTGCGTTTGGCGCTGGCTCAAATAAACCCCACGGTCGCAGACCTTGCGGGTAACGCTGCGCTGATTACGCAATCTGTCGATCAAGCAGTAGCTGCAGGTGCGCATATCGCAATCTTTCCTGAGATGGTGCTGACCGGTTATCCGGTGGAAGATTTAGCCCTGCGCCCCTCATTTCAGGTGGCGAGTAAGAGCGCACTGACAGCGCTCGCATCCAGATTAGATAAGAAGATCGTCTCCATCGTGGGTTACCTCGATCAGGTCGATGGCAAGCCACAGAATATGGTGGCAGTCATTGCAGGCGGGCAGGTCAAGGCGCGTTATGCAAAGTGCCACTTGCCTAATTACGGAGTCTTCGATGAGTTCCGTAATTTCGTAGCAGGAGATTCCACCCTTGTGGTGCGCATCCATGGCGTTGATGTCGGTATCGCAATCTGTGAAGACCTCTGGATCGATGGGGGAATTACTGCACAGCTGGCAGAGCGCACACCAGGACTCGTCATTGTTCCCAATGGTTCTCCTTATGAGAGAGCGAAGGATGATGTGCGCCTTGCGCTGGTTACCAAGCGCGCTCGCGAGGCTCAAGCACCTCTTGCCTATGTCAATATGACAGGTGGCCAAGATGATCTGGTCTTTGATGGCGACAGCATTGTTGTGAATTCTGATGGCGCAGTTATTGCTCGCGCTCCTCAATTTGAAGATGGTGTGATGATTGTCGATGTTGATGTGAAACCCGGAACATCAACTCCTGATGTCATCATCTCTGAAGACTCTGTGGAGATTGCAAAGCCATCTATTCCTGGCATTGCCCATCGCCTCGGTGATGAAGAAGAGATGTGGAAGGCCATCGTTGTGGGTCTTCGCGATTATGTAACCAAGAATGGATTCACATCTGTACTCGTTGGCCTCTCAGGCGGCATTGATTCAGCACTCGTTGCAGCACTTGCAATCGATGCCCTTGGTCCAGATAAAGTTCATGGGGTTGGGATGCCCAGCAAGTATTCATCCGATCATTCGGTTGAAGATGCACAATTGATGGCTGCCAACACCGGCCTTGGATTTCGCATTATTAAGATCCAGAATATGGTCGATGCATTCGGCGGACAGATGGAGCTCACCGGTCTTGCCGAAGAGAATCTGCAAGCTCGCGTGCGAGGCACAACGCTGATGGGCCTTTCTAATCATTATGGCCATCTCGTTCTTGCCACAGGAAATAAATCAGAGCTTGCCTGCGGCTACTCCACACTCTATGGAGATGCTGTCGGTGGCTATGCACCGATTAAGGATATTTATAAGACAGATGTGTGGGCACTTGCTCGCTGGCGCAATCAGGTGGCAAAGGATGCGGGAGAAGTTCCACCGATTCCTGAACGCTCCATTACAAAGGAGCCATCTGCTGAACTTCGTCCTGGCCAAAAGGATTCTGATTCACTTCCAGAATATGCAGTGTTGGATAAAGTCTTGAAGGCATATGTTGATGATGATTTAGGGCGCGATGCGTTGATTGCTGCAGGATTTGATAAGGAACTTGTGATGCGCGTGATCGCGATGGTCGATAGGGCTGAATATAAGCGCCGCCAATATCCACCTGGCACCAAGGTCTCTAAGCGTGCCTTCGGTAAGGATCGACGCCTGCCTATGACAAGTAAGTGGCGCGAGCTCTAATTTTGTAACACTGCCGTAACTTGCCTTTGGCACGATGGCCCACATGTCCCCAAGTGAGAACATCAGCAAGCAGCAAGAGTTCGTCCTTCGCACCATCGAAGAGCGCGATATTCGCTTTATCCGTCTGTGGTTTACCGACATTTTGGGAACGTTGAAATCTGTTGCTATTGCTCCTGCTGAACTTGAGAATGCCTTTGAAGAAGGAATCGGTTTTGATGGTTCTGCGATTGAAGGATTTGCTCGCGAATTTGAATCCGATATGTTGGCAAAGCCAGATCCTGCAACATTTACCATCTTGCCATGGCGCGCTGAAGCACAAGGTGCTGCGCGTATGTTCTGCGACATCACTCTGCCAAGTGGTGAGGCATCTCCTGCAGATCCGCGCAATGTTCTTCGTCGCACCTTAGATAAGGCAGCCAAGATGGGATACACCTGTTACACCCATCCTGAAATTGAATTCTTCCTCTTTAAGGCAGAACCTGAAAAAGGTGTGGCACCTGTTCCCGTTGATCAAGGTGGCTACTTCGATCACACACCCGCTGTTGTGGGCCATGACTTCCGTCGTCAGGCAATTACGCTGTTAGAAGCAATGGGCGTCTCCGTTGAATTTAGCCACCATGAAGGTGCCCCTGGTCAACAAGAGATTGATCTGCGATATGCCGATGCCTTAAGCACTGCAGATAACATCATGACATTTCGCCATGTGATTAAAGAAGTTGCTCTGAACCAAGGATTCTTTGCATCCTTTATGCCCAAGCCATTTACCGATCATCCTGGCTCTGGAATGCATACCCACGTCTCACTCTTTGATGGTGAGAAGAATGCTTTCTATGATTCCAGTGCAGAACTCAATCTCTCAACTGTGGGTCGCCAATTTATTGCAGGCATCTTGAAGCATGCTGCAGAAATTACAGCCGTGACTAATCAATGGGTTAACTCTTATAAGCGCCTACAAGGTGGGGGAGAAGCTCCATCGATTATCAACTGGGGCCATAACGATCGTGGCGCACTAGTTCGTATTCCTATGTATAAGCCCAATAAAGAGAACTCAACACGTATTGAATTCCGCTCACCAGATTCTGCATGTAATCCATACCTTGCCTATGCGGTGATGTTAGCTGCAGGGCTTAAGGGAATTGAAGGCAAATATGTTCTTGAGCCATCGAGTGATACCGCCCTTCTTCCATCCAACCTTGAAGAAGCGATTCTTGTGATGGAGAAGAGTGAACTTGTGCGCGAGACACTGGGTGAGCATGTATTTGATTATTTCCTTCGCAATAAGCGCTCTGAGTGGCAGGACTATCGCCGCCAGGTCAGCGCCTATGAATTAGATCGTTATTTACCAGTTCTGTAACACCTAATTTCTTCAGCCTGTAGGTACCCTAAATACATGGCTAAAGAGATAAACGCAGCATCTATTCGTCGCTACAACCTCATTGCAGGTCTCTTCCACCTTGCACAAATGGTTGTTGTTCTCATCCTCGCAAATGATTTCTCGCTACCGATCGTGGCTCGCTATATGGCAGGGCCTCCAGGAAGCGTCTTTGCAGAACCTGTCACACTTCTCAATACGCCAGTTGGTTTGGCAGTTGCAATTTTCTTGGGTCTATCTGCCTTCTTCCACTTCCTTGTTATTAGCCCGAAGTTCTTTGCGCGTTATAGCGCAGGACTTGCAGCTCATCGCAACTACTTCCGTTGGGTTGAATACTCGATTAGTTCGTCAGTGATGATTGTTCTCATTGCGCAGATCTGCGGAATCTCTGATGTTGCTGCCATCGTCTCAATCTTTGGAGTGAATGCTTCAATGATTCTCTTTGGGTGGTTGCAAGAGAAGTATGAAGAGCCAGGTAATGGCGGATGGCTTCCATTCATCTTCGGATGTATTGCAGGAATCGTTCCATGGCTTGCTCTCGTCTTCTATATCTTTGCAATTGGTGGACCAGGAGATACAAAGGCTCCAGCTTTTGTCTATGGAATCGTTATCTCGCTCTTCGTACTCTTTAATACATTTGCCGTTGTTCAGTACCTTCAATATAAGAAGGTTGGTAAATGGTCTGAATACTTGCGAGGCGAGAAGACCTACATCACGCTCTCATTGGTTGCTAAATCTGCCCTTGCTTGGCAGATATTTGCCTCCACCTTGATTCAGTAACCCTTTACGCGTTATCCTTAACCCCTTATGAAGCTCCGCGGACTCCTCCTTATCCGCCGTAGCGAGGCCTAACAACCGGTCTCCTCGCTGCGGAGTTTGGTGTTGCCGGTAAACACCCTCGGATTACCAAACAACTAAGGAGCACGTGAAATGAATTTTCCAAAGCAAAAACCTTCCAAGATGCCGGTGCATCGCTACTCACCGTTTATCCCCGTTGAGCTTGAAGATCGCACATGGCCCAGTAAGAAGATGACCAAGGCACCACAGTGGTGCTCAGTCGATCTTCGCGATGGCAACCAAGCGCTCATTGACCCAATGGATACACCCCGCAAGCTTGCGATGTTTAAGTTACTTGTTGCGATGGGTTATAAAGAGATTGAAGTGGGTTTTCCTTCAGCATCTCAGACTGATTTCGACTTTGTCCGCAAAATCATTGATGAAGGCTTGATTCCCGATGATGTCATCATCCAGGTGCTGACTCAGGCTCGCGAGCCGCTCATCCGTCGCACCTATGAATCAATCAAGGGTTCAAAGCAAGCCATCGTTCACCTCTATAACTCAACTTCTACTTTGCAGCGCCGCGTTGTCTTTGGCCTTGATAAAGATGGCATCAAAAAGATTGCAACAGATGCTGCTGCGCTCTGTCTTGAATTAATGTCGACAGTTCCTGAGACTAAGGTTTCTTTCGAATATTCACCTGAGTCATATACCGGCACAGAGCTCGAATTTGCTGTTGAGGTATGTAATGCAGTCAATGATGTGTGGAAGCCAACTCCACAGTGGAAGACGATTATGAACCTTCCTGCAACGGTTGAGATGGCAACACCGAATGTCTATGCAGATTCGATTGAGTGGATGTGTCGCAATCTCACCAATCGTGAGAGCGTGATTGTTTCACTCCACCCACATAATGATCGTGGAACAGGTGTTGCAGCAGCAGAGCTTGGATACTTAGCGGGTGCAGATCGCATTGAAGGAACGTTATTCGGCAATGGTGAGCGCACAGGAAATGTCTGTCTTGTCACCCTTGGAATGAATATGGTCTCTCACGGCATTGATCCTCATATTGATTTCAGCGATATCGATGAGGTTCGTCGCACCGTTGAATACGGCAATCAATTACGTGTTCCTGAGCGCCATCCCTATGGGGGAGACCTTGTCTTTACAGCGTTTTCTGGTTCACACCAAGATGCGATTAAGAAGGGCTTTGAACATCTCGAGCGTGATGCAAAGGCTGCAGGAAAGCATGTTGATGACCACACATGGGCTGTTCCATATTTACCTATCGATCCAAAAGATATTGGTCGCTCCTACGAAGCTGTGATCCGCGTGAATTCACAGTCAGGTAAGGGCGGGGTTGCCTACTTGATGAAGAATGAGCATTCACTAGATCTTCCTCGTCGCCATCAAATTGAATTCTCAAAGATTGTCCAAGCGAAGACTGATGATGAAGGTGGCGAAGTTACTGCAGAGCAGTTGTGGCACATCTTTGAAGATGAGTACTTGCCAACAGATTCTGCTCCGTGGGGAAGATTCCGTCTTAAGGGAATGTCACAAGTTTCTGTAATGGGTGAAGATGTTCAGCTCACCGTCAAGATGACAGATCGCGGTGAAGCAATTGAGTTGGCTGGAACAGGTAATGGACCGATTGCAGCGTTCTGTCACATCTTGCAGAACTACGGCGTTGATGTTCGCGTTCTGGACTTCAGTGAGCATGCACTCTCCTCAGGTGGAGATGCATCCGCTGCTGCCTATCTGGAGTGCGCAATCGCAGGAGATGTCTTCTGGGGAGTCGGAATCGACCCTAATACAACGACTGCTTCTCTCAAAGCGGTCGTGTCTGCAATCAATCGCGCTATTCGCTAACTATCGTACGCAGTATGTCTGCTCATCAATCAAAGCTCTATCGTGATGAGGCAATCATTCTTCGCACACAAAAGCTTGGTGAAGCAGATCGCATCATCACTCTGCTGACAAAAGATCACGGTCGCATTCGTGGTGTGGCAAAGGGTGTTCGTCGCACAATGTCTAAATTTGGTGCGCGCCTTGAGCCCGGTAGCCATGTCGATATTCAGATGCATTCGGGTAAGACTTTCGACACCATCACACAGGTCGAAGCAATTATGAATTACGGTGAAGCACTAACAGAGGATTACCAGCGCTGGACTATTGCGCATGCAATTCTTGAAACAGCAGAGCGCTTTACACAGCAGGAGCAAGAGCCAGCCCCTCAAGAATTTCAATTAGTAGTTGGCGGAATGAAGGCACTTGCTGATAATCGTTACGATTCATCACTTGTGCTCGATGCATTCTTACTACGATCACTTTCTATTGGTGGGTATGAACCTTCCATGACTGCATGCTCTCGCTGTGAAAAGGCCGGACCTCACCGTTACTTCTCATTAGTCGGTGGTGGATCTGTCTGTATGGATTGCAGGCCATCGGCATCAGCAACTGCATCACCTGAGGCGCTATCGCTGATGCAAGCACTTCTTGTGGGAGATTGGGATGTGGCTGTAAAGAGCGAACATCGCCATCGCCGAGAGGCTAGTGGTTTGGTAACTGCTTACCTACAATGGCACCTTGAACGCGGACTGCGAAGTCTGCCGATGGTCGAGAGGGCTTAACTAGTAACTAATGGCTAAGAAGATTGAGATTCCTCAGCACATCGCAATTGTGATGGATGGCAATGGGCGATGGGCGAAAGAGCGCGGATTGCCACGCACTGCGGGCCATCAAGCAGGAGAGAAAGTTCTCTTTGATCTCGTTGAAGCTTGTATTGAATTTGGCGTGAAAGAGGTAAGTGCCTACGCATTCTCCACAGAGAATTGGAAGCGCAGCCCTGAAGAGGTGAAGTTCCTGATGGGCTATAGCCGCGAGATGCTGCGCACCCGTCGTGATCGCCTCAATGAGATGGGTGTGAAAATCAATTGGTTAGGGCGCCCACAAAAGCTATGGAAGTCAGTGATATCTGAGCTTGAAGAGGCAGAAGAACTCACTAAGAAGAATAAGAAGCTCACGCTCAATATGTGTGTGAACTACGGAGGTCGTGCCGAGATTGTTGATGCTGCAACTGAGCTTGCACGTGATGTCAAGCGCGGCAAGGTGAAGGCTGATTCAATTAATGAGAAGACTTTAGAGAAGTACTTGTATTCACCCAAGATGCGCGATGTTGATATGTTCCTGCGATCATCAGGGGAGCAGCGCACCAGCAACTTCTTGCCATGGCAATCTTCTTATGCTGAATTCGTATTTATGGATGTTCTGTGGCCAGATATGACGCCAAAGTTATTGTGGAAAGCGATTGAGATTTATTCAGAGCGCGAAAGACGGTTTGGAAGCGCTTAAAGGGAAGCTACAACGCCCCACATAATAAATACGCCGCAGATTGTTGCAAAGAATGTCCAGCGGGATGAGTGACGTGAATGTGCTTCAGGCAAGATATGAGAAGTTGCAAGATAGATAACAAAACCTGAGAAGAGCGCTAAGTAGAGCGCGAGCATCGAGTCGTTGAGCACGAGGTATGTTCCCACCGCTGCTCCACCAATGCGGGCTACTGCATCAATACCAAGAAGCATGTAACTGGTCTTAGTCCAATGACCGCTCTTGACCATGAGAGAGACTGTGTTGAGGCCATCGCTAAATGCGTGGACAAGAACTGCAATAAATACTGCATACCCAAGTGAGTTACTCACCTTGAATGCAACGCCTAAACCAATACCGTCTAGAAATACATGGCCACCCATAGCCAGTGCACCGAGAGAGCCTGCGATGTTGTGGTGTTCGTGATCATGACCGTAATCTGATTCAGCAGGTTCGTGGCTACCGAATATTCCTTCAATGATGTGAAGTGATAAGAAGCCAATCAGGATGGCAAGTGAGACTGAGCGAATTCCACCGACGCTAGCTGTGTTCATCGAAAAGACTTCCGGCAGCAAATCAAATCCCACAAGTCCTAGAAGCAGACCGGCAGAAAGTCCTAGAACGAGGTGGAATCGATCGGAAGATTTGAGAGCGACATAGCCACCGAAAGTTGTCGCAAGCACGGTGATTGCTGCGAAGGCAATGGCTAGGTTCATGAGGTAAGGATAACGGCATTACTGTTCTCTCATGATTGCTATCGCCCGCTTTGAAGTGCAATTGGCTGAAAGTGCTGCCTTTGAGAAAGATGTGAGTGCTGCCTTTGAAGCACTTGCATCCTGTGCTGGATTTATCGATGGTGAATTTGGCCAGAATCTCGATGATTCCAATCTCTGGGCACTTGTCACTCGTTGGGAAAATGTTGGTTCTTATCGCCGCGCCTTGAGTGCGATGCGCACAAAGCTCGAGGCAATCCCATTACTCGCGCGCGCAATTGATGAACCTGGGGCCTACGAGATAAACTAAGACCACGATTGCAACGACCGTTGTTATTCGCCGACAGCCAGCCGGATGGAGATTTGAAATGGCCGTAGACCGTCTAGAAAATATCGTTTCGCTCTCGAAGCGTCGTGGATTTGTATTCCCCTCATCAGAAATTTATGGAGGCCTTCGCGCATCCTGGGATTACGGCCCACTCGGTGTGGAACTTAAAAATAATGTGAAGCGCCAATGGTGGAAATCCATGGTGATGGGTCGCGACGATGTTGTCGGTATCGACTCATCAGTAATCTTGGCTCGCGAAGTCTGGGAAGCATCAGGTCACGTTGCAACATTTAGCGATCCTCTTACCGAATGTACTTCATGCCATAAGCGCTATCGCGCAGACCACTTAGAGGAAGCATATGAAGCTAAGCATGGAAAGGCGCCAGCATCTCTTGCAGATGTGAACTGCCCCGCTTGCGGCAATAAAGGCCAATTCACAACACCGAAGCAGTTCTCAGGTCTTCTTAAGACATTCCTTGGACCCGTCGAAGATGAATCAGGTCTTGCCTACCTTCGCCCAGAGACTGCGCAAGGAATCTTTATTAACTTTGATCAAGTGATGACAACATCACGAAAGAAGCCACCCTTTGGTATTGGCCAGATTGGTAAATCTTTCCGTAATGAAATTACTCCAGGAAACTTCATCTTTCGTACTCGTGAATTCGAGCAGATGGAGATGGAGTTCTTCGTAGTTCCTGGAACTGATGAAGAGTGGCATCAATATTGGATTGATACACGCATGGCTTGGTATACAGATCTTGGAATCAATCCTGATCGCCTTCGTATCTATGATCATCCAAAAGAGAAGTTATCGCACTACTCAAAGCGCACAGCAGATATTGAATATAAGTTTGAATTTAATGGAACCGAATGGGGCGAGCTCGAAGGTATTGCAAACCGCACAGACTTTGACTTGAAGGCTCACTCAGCTGCTTCCGGTAAGGACTTGTCTTACTTTGATCAAGAGAAGAATGAACGCTGGACTCCCTTTGTGATCGAACCTGCAGCAGGAGTAGATCGTTGCACTCTCACATTTATGATGGATGCCTACACAGAAGATGAAGCACCTAATGCAAAGGGTGAGATGGAAAAGCGTGCTGTGATGAAGTTTGATCACCGCTTAGCTCCTGTGAAGGCTGCAGTTCTCCCACTTTCTCGTAATGCTGATCTTTCACCAAAGGCGCGCGATCTTGCGGCTCAACTGCGTAAGAACTGGAACATTGATTTCGATGATTCAGGTGCTATTGGTCGTCGCTATCGTCGCCAAGATGAAATCGGAACTCCGTATTGCATCACTATCGACTTTGAAACACTAGAAGATCAAGCAGTGACCATTCGCGATCGCGACACTATGGCGCAAGAGCGCATTGGAATTGATCAGGTAGAAGCATGGCTAGCGCCACGTCTACTCGGCTGCTAGATCCGCTTCAACTCCCGCTCAAAGATGGAGTCCATCTAGTAGACCCTCCTGTGGTGCTTGCACCGATGGCAGGAATCACCAATGCTGCTTTTCGCATGCTCTGCCGCGAACAAGGCGCTGGTCTCTTTGTCTCTGAGATGGTGACTGCTCGCGCACTACTAGAACGAATTCCTGAAACGCTGCGCATGATCGAACCTGGCGCTGGTGAGTGGCCACGATCTGTGCAGCTGTATAGCGTTGATCCTCACCACATGGGTGAAGCAGTAAAGATGATTGGTCGCGAAAATTTAGCAGATCACATCGATATGAACTTTGGTTGCCCTGTTCCTAAGGTGACACGTAAAGGTGGGGGAGCAGCGCTACCGTTTAAGCGCAATCTCTTCCGTGAGATTGTCAAAGCTGCAGTAGAGAATGCAAAGCCATATGGAATTCCTGTCACCGTCAAGATGCGTATCGGTATTGATACAGATCACCACACATATTTAGAGGCGGCAAAGTCTGCTGCCGACCTTGGCGTTGCATGGGTTGCACTGCATGCGCGAACTGCGCAGCAGATGTATGAAGGTAAAGCAGATTGGTCTGCAATTAAAAATCTAGTGGAGCACCTGAAACCAACGGGAGTTCCTGTCCTTGGTAATGGTGATATCTGGTCGGGTGCCGATGGTGTTGAGATGGTGCGCCAAACAGGGTGTGCTGGTGTTGTTGTGGGCCGCGGATGCCTCGGGCGTCCATGGTTATTTGCGGACTTGGTGGATGCATTTAACGGTGGAGATAAGCGCGTATTACCTACTTTGCATGAAGTGCGCGAAGTGATGTTCCGCCATGGCGAACTCATCGTGGATTACTTTGAATCTGAAGATCGTGGATGTCGCGATCTGCGTAAACATATGGCCTGGTATCTCAAGGGATTTAGTGTTCATTCAGAGCTGCGTCGCCAATTTGGAATGGTGGGTTCACTGACAGAACTTCGTTCACTCCTTGATCAACTCGATGATCAGCCATATCCCGTTGAAATCGGAGATAAACCACGTGGTCGCACAAGCAGTGGCCGCCCGCCAACTCTGCCAGATGGCTGGCTTAATGATCCCGATGAAATGATTACCCTCGATGTTGAAGATATGTTCTCGGGTGGTTGATGTTTAAGTTAATTCGTCGTGTGATTTCATTGGTGCTTGCAGTCATTGTCATCATTCCAACCTATGCACTCTTTGTGACATGGAATGCTGCAAAGAACCCACACTTTCGCACATCAGCTGAAGTCATTGTGGTGCCCGGTGCTGCGCAACTAGACGGTGCACCGGGGGAAGTGTTGCTTGCGCGGTTAGTAGAGGCAAAGCGCATTAAAGATAAAGGATATGCACCACTGATGATTACTGTGGGAGCTGGCGCTCCAGGAGATCGCACGACAGAGGCGGCAGCAGGAAAGTATTGGTTGACGCATCACGGAATAGCGAAGAGCAAAGTGATTGCACTTCCTGTTGGTCGAGATACATTGAGCCAAACACAGGCATATATCAAAGAGATGCGATCACGAAAGATTTATAACGTCATCATCGCAACTGATGCCTATCACTGCCAGCGAGCAATGACTATGGCAAATGATTTAGGTGCTGTTGCTACATGCTCGCCTACCCAGACGGGGCCAAATACTCTGGAGAATTCACGCTATCGCTATCTCATCCGTGAAGCAGGTGCCTATCTGGCATACATCACCTTGGGGCGCAGGGGCATTCACATCTCAGATCATCTGACCAATAGTGGACTTGTAAGGTATGTGCATGAGCTCATCTAGTAACTACAGCGCCACAGATCAAGAGCGCTTCCTGGATGAGCCAGCAAAGCGCGCAGGGCGCACAGAATTTATGCGCGATCGTGCACGCGTTATTCACTCAGCGGCGCTTCGACGACTTGCCGCAAAGACTCAAGTAGCTGTTCCTTGGGAGAATGATTTCCAGCGCACACGACTTTCACATTCACTCGAATGCGCACAGATTGGTCGCGAACTCGGTGAATCATTGGGCGCAGATCCTGATCTTCTAGAGACAGCGTGTCTATCACACGATATGGGCCATCCACCTTTTGGACATAATGGTGAAGAAGCACTTGCTGAAGTTGCAGCACCCTGCGGTGGATTTGAAGGCAATGCTCAATCATTTAGATTGCTTACTCGTATTGAAGCAAAGACTGTCGATGGCAATGGCAAAAGCCTGGGACTAAATCTAACTCGCGCATCTTTAGATGCTGCCACCAAATATCCATGGGCTCGTGCTGAAAATCCACGCAAGTTTGGTGTGTATGACGATGACGCAGAAATCTTTCATTGGGTTCGCAAAGGTGCTCCTGCAGGTCGCAAATGTATTGAAGCCCAGATCATGGATTGGTCTGATGATTGCGCATACTCAGTCCACGATTTAGAGGATGCGATATTTGCAGGACAAGTCACGGTGAAGAACTTTGATCGAGATTTCGACATTCTCTATTCGGAGATGGTCAGCGGTTATGGCAGTGATGCAAGCAAGTCAGAAGTGGAAGCAGCTCTTACCCGACTACAGAGCCTTTCATGTTGGCCTGCAAGCTTTGATCGCACTCACCGAGCCCTTGCTCGCTTGAAAGATACGACCTCTCAACTCATCGGTCGCTTTGTGTTGGCCGCAGAACTTGAAACACGAAAGGTCCACGGCGATGGCCCCCTTACTCGTTACAGCGCCAACCTTGAAATTCCACGTGAGCAGAAGATTGAAGTCGATTTCCTCAAAGCTATTGCAGGTCACTACCTCATCAATGCAGCCGCATCACAAGAGCGTTATGCAAAGCAGCAGGTAGTCATTCATGAACTTGTGGAGATGCTCTTTGAGGCGGCGCCTAAAGAACTTGACCCCATCTTTGAAGATGATTGGAAAGTTGCAACCAATGACTCAGAGCGCCTACGCGTAGTTGTCGACCAGATTGCCAGCCTGACCGACCCCGGTGCATATGCACTCCATGCACACCTTTCGGCGCGTCGGTAAGGTAGGAACATGAGCGGTCGCATTAGGGCAGATGACATTGTTTATGTGCGCGAACATGCACATATCGATGAGGTAGTCACTGCAGCTGGAGTTGCTCTGAAAAATGCTGGCGGGGGACAGAAGAAGGGCTTATGTCCTTTCCATGATGAGAAGTCACCATCTTTTCATGTGACTCCATCAAAGAATTACTACCACTGCTTTGGTTGTGGTGTGGGTGGAGATGTCATCGACTTTATGATGAAGACAGATCACCTTTCCTTCACAGAAACTATTGAACGCCTTGCATCACAAATTGGATACACACTGCGTTATGAAGAAGGTGGGCCAGCACAACCCACATCACAGCGCTCACGTCTCTATGCTGCCCACGTTGCAGCCGCAAAGTTTTATCAAGAGCTACTGAACTCATCTCCTGATGCATCCCATGCTCGTGATCTTCTGACCAAGCGAGGATTTGATAAGGCTGCATGTGTCGCATTTGGTGTGGGCTATGCACCGAATGGGTGGGATGGACTTACCAAACATCTGTGCGCAGCAGGATTTACGATTGAAGAGTTAGAAGAGGCCGGAATTTCAAAAATGGGTGAGCGCGGCCCGATTGATAAGTTCCGCAATCGCATCATGTGGCCGATTAAAGATATTTCAGGAGACATCGTTGGTTTTGGTGCTCGCAAGTTAGCTAGCGATGAAGAAGATCAAGGACCGAAGTATCTCAATACCTCTGAGACTCCTATCTATAAGAAGTCGCAGGTGCTCTATGGCCTTGATATGGCGAAGAAAGATATTGCGAAAAATCGCCAGGTAGTAGTCGTTGAGGGCTATACCGATGTGATGGCCTGTCATTTGGCTGGAATTACAACAGCTGTCGCCACATGTGGCACTGCATTCGGTGATGATCACATCCGCATTATTCGTCGCCTGCTCATGGATGCCGACACATTCCGCGGTGAAGTGATCTTCACCTTCGATGGCGATGCGGCAGGGCAGAAAGCTGCGATGAAAGCTTTTGGCGATGATCAGAAGTTTGTGACGCAAACATTTGTAGCCGTTGAACCTGATGGCCTAGATCCGTGCGATCTGCGTCAACATAAGGGCGATCTTGCTCTGCGTGATCTCATTGCAAAGCGAGTTCCACTCTTTGAGTTTGCTATTCGCACAGAGCTGAAAAAACATGACCTGACAACAGCTGAAGGTCGCGTGAACGCGCTCAATACTGCAGCTCCACTCGTTGCGGCTATTCGCGATAAATCACTTCGCCCTGAATACATTAAATCGTTATCAGGCTGGCTTGGCACAGAGACTGAAGTAGTGACAGCGGCAGTCAATACTGCGCTGAAAAAAGTCACTACAAGTGCAGCACCTGTTGAAGCTCCCACATCAGATACTGCATGGCGTCCAAATCCCAATGAACCCACCTTGATGCTTGAGCGTGAAGTATTGAAGGCAAAGCTACAGATGCCAGGACTTGTCCTTGATTGGAAGACTATTGAGGAGGATGCATTTACTCATCCTGCTTATCGCGAGCTTCGTCGCATTATTGATTCATTTGGAACAGAGCCAGTACTTCTTGAAAATGTGAGTGATGAGAAAATGCGTCAGCTCTTCACAGAGCTCTCTGTTGAACCCGTGCGCACAGATGGTGCAGTCTCAGATAAATATGTTGCAAGTATTGTTGCTCGATTGCGTGAAGTACTTGTCAGTCGCAAGATTGCAGATCTCAAATCGAGTTTGCAGCGCCTGAATCCTGTTGAAAACCAAGAGCAATACAACGGTGCATTCGCTGATTTAGTAGCCCTTGAAACCCAGAAACGTGGGCTTCATGAACTCTCGATTGGTTCGCTCTAACTTCGCGTATTTCTCCCTCATTTTGGCAGGTGTTAGACCCTGCGGTAGAGTTGCGCCCGTTACATTCCCTGATAGCTCAACGGCAGAGCAGTCGACTGTTAATCGACAGGTTCTTGGTTCGAATCCAAGTCAGGGAGCCACAGGTTTAATCTTCATCTGGCTCACCGAGCGTCTTCATGAGATTCTCAGGCATGGGATTTAACCTCACCACATGAATTCACTCCAAAGCATCTCCCGTGGCGCCGTTACTTCATGGCGTTCCCAATCTAACGCCCTTCGCATCATGCGCCTCTTCCTTGGAGTGACGTGGATTTATGCAGGTTGGGATAAGGCAAGTGATCCTGGGTTTCTTACTCAAGGTGCACCTACTTATATAGGAACGCAATTAGCAGCCTTTGCACAAAGCTCACCTATTGGTTTCTTGCTTAACCACACCATCGAACATGCAGCGCTCGTCGGTGCCTTCGTCATGGTTTCAGAGTTCGCAATTGGATTGGCCACATTACTATCTGTTGCACCTAACAGCGCCGCCTTCGGTGGCTTTGCTATGGCAACGGGGCTCTGGCTCTCTAGTTCTTTCCACACAACTCCATACTTCTTAGCAAGTGATAGCGCCTACGCAATATTGTGGCTGGCATATCTTCTACTACTGATTGGAAATCGTCGTATGCCATCTATCAATTTTGAACGTCGTGGTGCTATTCGCACAGGCCTTGTTGGAGTATTTGCTCTTCTTGCATCCGCTGCAGGTCGCACATTTCCTAAGGCAAGTGCAGCATCATCTTCTGCAAAATCAACATCTAAGGCATCAGGCAACCAGATTATTAAATTGGCAGATCTCAAAGTTGGTGGAACGTATAACTTCACACATTCATCACAAGGCGTTCCTGCAGTGCTCTTTCGCACCAAAACTGGAGTCTTTGCATACTCTGCAATCTGCACACACCAGGGCTGCACAGTTTCCTATAACGCAACATCAAAGCGTTTGAAGTGCCCATGCCATGGAGCAGAGTTTGATCCAGCAAATGGTGCAAAGGCATTTGCAGGTCCAACACAGACTCCTCTTGCAAAGGTGAAGGTTGCTGTGAGCGGGGCCTGGGTCGTTGAAGCCTAAATATTTCCACAATCTATAACAGGAAACTCTCAGGAATTAGAGGCAGTATTGCAGCCATGAGAAAAGTCAAAATAAACGTCAGGGTAGTTGCTGCATTTATTGCAGGAGCAGCACTCGCAGGTTCGATTGCAACTGCTGCAACAACTCAATCAAGTGGTTCCATCAAGGCCTGTGCTGATAATAAAACCCAGGCACTCTTTCTCTCCACAACAGGTACCTGCGCATCTAGTCGCACCTTGGTTGAAATCGGTGGCGCCGGTATGAATACCAAAGCGATTGCATCCCTTGTTACGCCATCTGTCGTCTCAATCTCTGTCACCACTGCAACAGGTGGTGGCACAGGTTCAGGTTCTGTCTATAAGACAAGCTCATCATCTACCTACATCATCACCAATAACCACGTAGTCAACACATCTGGAGCTGCTTCAACAATTAAGGTTGAGCTCTCCAACGGAGATCAATATCCTGCAAAGATTGTGGGACAAGATCCTGGTTATGACATTGCAGTTCTTCAGATTCAATTAGGCAATCTGCCAGTTGTAGCCCTTGGGGATTCAAGCAAAGTCAGCGTGGGAGATCCCGTTCTAGCAATTGGCTCACCTCTAGGTCTTGCCAGTACTGTGACAAGTGGAATCATCTCAGCACTCAATCGCCCAGTATCGACTGGAACAGCTGATGCGCAGTCTTATGTGAATGCAATTCAGACAGATGCTGCAATTAACCCTGGTAACTCAGGTGGCGCACTTATCGATGCGCAAGGCCGCATCATTGGAATTAACTCAGCAATTGCAACTCTTGCAAGCGGATCGGCAAGTGGCTCTATCGGTTTAGGTTTTTCTATTCCCATCAATGAGGCAAAGCGTGTGATTGATGAAATTATTGCTACAGGTAAATCAACACGACCTGTTCTTGGTGTCTTCTTTGATCCAACCTACACAGGAGGCGGTGCAAAGATTGCAAAGCTCAGCGCAGGTGAAGGAGCTGAGAAGGCTGGCATTCCTGTTGGAGCAATTATTCGCAGCATTGACGGAATAAAGATTCCTGATACAGATACTGCGATTGTGCGAATCCGCTCCTATCTTCCAGGTAGTACGGTCACAGTCGTCGTAGATATGCCAACAGGTGGAAGTAAGACATTTAGAGTCACCTTAGGCTCTGCTCCATCAATCTAAATTTTCCTTAAGAAATATGCCCGTTACCTAAAGTTCATAGGTAGCGGGTATCTTTCTTCCATGGCTCTCTTCACACTGCAGGTGTCTCTTCCTGATCGCCCTGGCTCACTTGGCATGCTTGCATCTGCAATAGGAAGTGCAGGTGCTGATATTCGCGGCCTCGTTGTATTAAAAAGTGAAGGTGGAACAGGTTATGACGAGATTACTGTTGCTGTTCCTGGAACAGATCCCTCTGATTTGGTTGAAATTCTTAACTCCATCGGTGGAGTTGAAGTTCTCTCGATTGAGCCAGCTGCCAACTAAAGTTAGTTAACTAGAGTTGCGCTAGCTCCAGCACTGGGAAGTGATGTAAAAAAGCGGGGCTGCTTAAAT
>Ga0209296_1001242_pt1 | contig 19972 bp, 14 predicted proteins | sample S_130206_EF_Meta_FD_187319 | JGI IMG/M metagenome (GOLD analysis project Ga0209296, IMG submission 187319) | Freshwater microbial communities from Lake Simoncouche, Canada to study carbon cycling - S_130206_EF_MetaG (SPAdes) (version 2) | ecosystem: Environmental > Aquatic > Freshwater > Lake ...
TACGATGCTCGCCCTTTACTTGAGTCAATCCAATTGCAAAAAGTATGGCCCAAAAAACAATTTGCAATACTTCGTTTTTCGCCATTGCATCGATTACACTAGTAGGAACAATATGCTCTAAAACCCCGCCCAAAGTTGTTTGCTTCGATGCAAATTCAGCGCCATCTTTTGCAGGAACATCCAATGAAACCCCAACACCAGGTTGAAATAGATTCACAGCAGCAAGGCCGATAACCAACGCCAACGTCGTAACAATTTCAAAATAGATTATCGACTTTAATGCAATCCTGCCTATCTGTTTTAGATCATCTCCATGGCCTGCAATTCCAATAACTAAGGTTGCGAAAAGTAGAGGTGCAATTAGTGATTTAATCATTCGTAAAAATATTGAAGACATTGGCTTTAGATTTTGCGCTGTTTCAGGAAAACAATAACCAATCAAAGTACCAACAACCATGCTTATTAAAATCCAATGGGTAAGAGAAAGTTTTCGAAAAAGATTAAACATAATACCCGCTTATAATTAAAAACAATGAGTTAAAGATTTATATGAATACTAATTGATTTGATCTGAATAAAAAGAAATTACTTCAAGATTTGGGCGAACTCTTTTTTAAAGCACCATCAGCAGGGCCATTTTTTCCTTTACCCCAAATTTTTTGCATCAAACCATACCCTTGTATATCTTTTTCTTTGATTTCTTCTCGCGTTCTCGGTACCGATAAATGCTTATCCAAATACGCAGTGGTAAGTTCTGCAAAATATTCCTTATCACTTGACATCAGGTAACTTTTTAATTCAAAACACTTTTGATTTTTAGCATTTTGATAAGCATCTTTTACAAGTTCATGATTCCAACCCAATACCTGATGATGATAACAGTGTGCAAGTTCATGAAGTAAAACCAAGGTTGCTGCATTGTTAGGCTGAAGTTTCTTATCATTGTTTTTTTCAGTAACAAATTTCATCCCGTTGATATCTATGCAGTTGAAATGCGTTCTAGGGTCGGAAGGTCCCTTAGGGCCTTGTGAATAAAGACCCAATGCACCAGGTTTATTCCAATCCACAAAAATGAATGTCTTATGGAACAAAGACTTGGCGTTTTCTGGATAGACTTCATTAACCTTACGAAGCGCCCCTGCCAATAAATCAATAGGTTTGTTTGTCCATTTGGAATCAGAATTTTGTTGCATCACCTCATCAGAGATAAAGCATTTGAAATTTTCGATGGAATAAGTAGAGTATTTTTTATTACTATTTTTCTTATTATTTTGCTTGTCTTGCGAATACCCAGATTCATGACAAATAAATAAAAAGCTACATATAAGAAGGAGGAACGGAGCACCAAATTTGTTCATGATAATTCTTAAAATTAATAGGGATCAAACAAACCGAAAAAGAAGATAACCGCAGCGTACTTAGGGTCAACTCCCTTGGCGCTTCCGATATTTCTGCCATTCTTTCGAACCGTTCCATCTTTTTCAATCTTCCCAACATTTGAACCATCCTTGCGAACAGTACCGTCACTATCGACTTTCCCAACAAACCTGCCATCAATGTGAATGGATCCACTGGAATCAACTTTCCCAGCATTTCTACCATTAACGCGAATAGAACCATCTTTATCGAATTTACCAACATTACTTCCACCAATTCGAACTGTTCCATCACTCCCTACACTTCCAGCATTCCTACCTTCTACACGTAAGTCCCCTCCTGCAAAAGAAATGTTGGAGCAAAGAAAAATACAAACCAAAGCATAAAATCGAATCATCTATTACACCTCAAAAAGATCAATAATTTAATTATTTCTATCTGAAACCGAAATATTAACTCTTTAAATATTAATTTAGATTATCCTCTTTAACAATTCGAAAACCCGCATTAATGTTGATATTTAATAAGTAAACAATAACAACACGAAAGAAAAACAACATGAATGTAACAATACTAATGGCGTTATTTTTAAATTTCACCCCAATTGGCCAAAAACCAATGCATCTCGATTGGGTTACTCTCACCCAAAAACCTTACAAAAATGCAATAATCCCGGATATCGGCCTCACACCACTACTTAACCAAAGCATTCGTACTAAAGAACAATGGAACACCAGAAGAGCTGAATTAAAAGAACAATGGATGAACAAGATTGGCGTTTTTCCAAGAAAACCAAATAGTCTTTCAACAAAAATAGAAGGGACAGAAAATTTAAAAGATCATAAACGAATTTTGCTTAGCTTTCAAAGTGATGAAAATGACCGTGTCCAAGCTTACCTATTAGTTCCTAATAATATTGATAAAACTTCCAAAAACGCCGCAGTTGTAGTATTTCACCAAACCACAAAAGACACAATCAATGAGCCGGTCGGGCTTGGTCCAAATCAAAGTCTTGCAATTGCAAATCATTTGGTCGGCAGAGGGTACATTGTTCTGGCACCAGAATGCTTCATCATGAAAGGTAAAGGGCCTCAAGCACAAGCAACAGAACTTGCGAAAAATTCTCCAGAACTTACCGGCATGGGAAAATTGACCTTTGATTCCAGTCGCTGTATTGATTTTCTGGAAACTCATGAAAATGTCGATCCTTCAAGAATCGGATGTATCGGTTTCTCGTTAGGTGCAAAGGAAGTACTGTATGCGATGGCATTTGACCCCCGATATAAAGCTGGAGTTTTTAACGAAGGCGGTATTGGGATCCGCATGAGCAATTGGACTGATCCGTGGTATCTAACTTCAAAAATGAAACCAAATATTCCAGCAATGGAACATCATCAAGTGCTTGCGCTCATAGTTCCAAGACCGATATTAATCATGGGAGGCAACAGCGCAGATGGCGATTCAAGTTGGCCATTCATACATGCAACATTACCTGTATACCAATTATTTAACGCAGAAGAAAAAATTGGGATTATAAACCATAAGGGGAAACACACATTCCCTGATTCTGCCAGAGAAACCGCATACCAATGGCTTGACCATTGGTTGGATCATAAATCAATAAAAGACGTAGCAGCCCCAAAATAAATAAAGCGAATTAAACTAGCTCTTGCTGTCAAGTTTTTGCTCTAGTTCTTGCCAACGGTTGTATAGCAACTCGATTTCTTTTTGAGCTTTCTCAAGAGCATTACAAGCATTGGTCAAAATCAAATGACCCGCTGTGGCCGATTTTTCCACTTCGTCATGAAGGACAATAATCTTCTCCTCGGCTTCCATAACCTTGGCTTCCATCTGGTCATATTCCTGCTGCTCTGCAAAGCTTAACTTTTTGCGTTTTGCATTTGAAGGGGCAGATTTAGCAGAAGAATTCACGGTGGTATTACCTGTGTTCTTACTGGAAAGCTTCTGCTCTTTGGCTGCAGCTTTTTCAAACACATTCAACCACTGTTGAACCGTGGCATACATTGCAGAACCGCCCCGACCATCCAACCCAATAACCTCGGTGCAAATCCGGTCTAATAATTCGCGATCATGACTAACGATCACCAATGCTCCAGTAAATTCAGACAACGTATCCTCAAGAACTTCCAGTGCAGGAATATCCAAATCATTGGTAGGCTCATCCAAAAAAAGCAAATCAGCAGGCTGTTGCATCATTTGAGCCATGCGCAAACGAGCTTGCTCACCACCCGAAAGAGCACCAACTAACACATCCAGTTGCTCTACTTTAAATAAAAATTGTTTAGCCCATGCAACAACATGAATCTGGCGATCACGATAGGCAACCATATCACCATTAGGGCAAAGAGCCTTTCTCAAAGTAACATTATGATCAAGAGCAGTTCTACCTTGTTCGAAAATAACTTTTCTTAATCCCTCAGCCTCGGTGACAGTTCCGACATCGGGCTTATGTTCCCCCGAAAGCACTTTAAGTAGCATACTTTTACCGCTACCATTTGGCCCGAGTAAACCAAGTTTAGTTCCTGGGCTTAATTGAATATCAATACCTGAAAACAAATCTTTCCCAGGAAAAGATTTGGCTATACCAATAGCATTCATAAGCTTGCGCGTCTGCCTACCTGTGCCAACAAAATCCAAACCAGCAGAGCCAGAATCTGCAGTCCGATATTGAAGCTCTTTAAGTTCACCCCTTCGCTTGGCAGCTTCATCGATGCGTGAGGTAGCCTTACAAGTACGTGCAGCGGCCTTACGCCCCAGCCACTCGGTTTCCCTTCGAACTTGGTTAGCTACAGATTCCTGCATACGAGCCTGACCATCGAGAAAGATTTCTCTGTGCTCAAGAAATTGATCATAATTGCCAGGGGCACGATAAAAACCACCTGGATACACCCGGTTGATTTCAAGGATCTCATCAGCAACACCACGCAAGAAAGCCCTATCATGGGTAGCTACCAAATACCCAAAAGGTGAAGCGCGGAGAAGCTTTTGCAACCAAACTATCCCAGGAATATCAAGATGGTTGGTTGGTTCATCAAGTAAAAGAAGATCTGGTTCTAGTGCCATTTCTCTGGCAATACCAAGCCTTTTTCTCCACCCGCCAGAAAGCAAATGAGCAGGCTTATCAAAATCATCAAACCCAGTACGAGTTAGGACTTTACTAATGCGTGTTTCTTTTTCATGGTCTTCAAGCGATTCGCTATCCAACCTAGCCCTAATAATATCTTGAACGGAAAGGCCTTGAGGAAAAACATCATCCTGGGCAACAAACCCCATTTTTGTAGCTCTACGTAATGATCGAGTTCCTGAATCCAATTCTTCTTTACCTGCAAGAATTTTCAATAGTGTGGATTTCCCAGCACCATTAGGGCCGATCAGGCCAACCCGTTCATTCGCAGAAAGATCAAATGTTAATTCGGTAAATAAAGGACGCACGCCATAGGATTTTGTAAGCCCTTGTACACTAAGCAACACAGCCATGAAAACCTCAAATCAAAATAAACAGAGCGATTAAATAAACAAGAAAACAAAAACTAATCTTTGTTTTCAAGAGAATAAACATGCGTTTTAGTACGAACAATAATGTTTTTTCCAACTGCAGCGGGAGATGCCATACAACCATTTTCCAACTTATTGGTAGCAATTAATTTCCAATCTTTTCCCGCTTGAACAACATAACCCGATCCTTGCTCATTAAACAAATAAATGCGCCCATCAGCAAAAAGTGGGGATGTCCAAAAAGCGCCAGCCAATCTGTCGGTCCTAACGACCTCGCCAGTTTCTGAATCTAGTTCAGAAAAAATACCGTCTTTACTTACCATGAACACCTGATTTCCAACCACCAATGGTGTTGAATACTGAGGCACATTTTTAATCGTTTTCCAACTTACATGCGTAGTACTTACATCCCCTTTGCCATCTGGTCGAACCGCAAACAATTTCCACCCGCCATCCCCGGTCGTTACAAGAACCTTTCCATTAACCATAATGGGTTTACAAGATGCATTCATACCACCATGATGAACTTTCCAAAGTTCTTCACCGGTTGCGGGATCATAAGAAACAGTACCAACTGCTGCAGCACTAACTAGTTGGTTTTTGCCATCAATTTTAAATACAGAAGGAGTTGAGAATGCTTTTTTATTGTCGCCATTATCAGTGCCGTAAGTAATGGACCGATCTTTCTTCCAAACGGTTTTCCCAGTAATTTTATCCAAGGCAATGAGATACTGAACATCAAAACCATCAAAGGTAAGAATCAAAAGGTTTTCAAAAATGATTGGGGAAGAAGCTGGCCCACGATGATGGTTACAAGGTATGTCCTGTCTTGCCCAGATAGTTTTTCCAGTATTAGTATCAAGGCAAACTGTACCCGCACTGCCAAAATGATGGTATACCCGACCTTCTTCAATTACTGGAGTAGGCGTAGCATAACTATTCGCTGGAAGAGTAAACATCGGTTTTTCAATAGTAAACAAAGGAATATCAAAAATCACTTTGCCTGTATTGATATCTAACGCAATGGCACTTAACTTGTCACCCTTTTCGGTAGCATTGCTTAACCAAACCTGATTGCCCCACACGACAGGCGATGCCCACGCCTTACCAGAAACAGAAGTTTTCCAACGAACATTTTTTTGTTCATCCCATTGAATGGGCAAACTCGAGGCATCAGAATGCCCATCACCATAGGGACCACGATAACTAGGCCAATTCGCATCCTTGGCAGGAAAAAAAGCAAGAAGGAGGAAAAGTAACTTATCCATTAAAACCTCTAATTCAATTGTTTAGCATAACCAAAGCCAATCCCAAACTACGAATGATATACTTATTTAAATTTTACGGTAATACAAAAGTAAATGTAAGTGTATAAGAGTGAAAAGATAAAAAAGATAAACCTCAAATTATTAACTTAAACAAAAATCACTTGTCTATTAATAAATGACGACATTGATGGGCTTGTACTGGGTGTTTTACTTAGCATAAGTAGACCAACATTATTAAACCAAAACCTGAAAAAATATGTGCTTCATGCAATAGACCTTTTTCTTGGCGGAAGAAATGGGAAAAAGTCTGGAGCGATGTAAAATACTGTTCTGAACGCTGCAGAAGAAATCGGAAATCATCTCAATGAAAAAATCAACCCAAATAAGATCACTGTACTTGGTTCTTGGGGATCAACTTACAACAAATTCCTCTTTCTTTAAAGATTACGATTCATCCAAAGATTTCGTATGGATGGCTGAAGTAAAAGAGGAAGCGACCCATGTTTGGACCCATAAAGCCCGTATTGTAATGTTCCTTAGCGCCATGCGACATTTCAAGACAGAACTTGAAAGCAATGGGATGCGTTTTTCATATACGGAAATGACATCAAAAAGCCCCTCCTCTTCTCTAGGATTAGAATTGTCCAAGTTTTTAAAATCAACAAAATGCTTATCAGTTAAAGTTAGAAAACCGGGAGAACACAGAGTTGAGATGCTTTTAAAACAAGCAGTAAGCGAAAATGGTTTAACCTTGGAGATAATTGAGGACGACCATTTTCTTAGTACCATTGAAGAATTCGCGCTTTATGCAAAAGATCGCAAGCAACTTCGAATGGAATATTTCTACCGAGAAATGCGTAAGAAACACAAAATCCTTTGTAATGACGATAAACCTGAAGGTGGAGAATGGAATTATGATTCGGAAAACCGCAAGAGTTTTTCAAAAGAAGGCCCAGATCTACTTCCGTCACCGATTTCTTTTCCTCCGGATAAAATCACCAAACAAGTTATCAAACTAGTTAATGAGCTCTACGCCAGTCATCCCGGAGATCTAGATTATTTTGACTGGCCCGTAACTGCCTCTCAAGCTGAAGATACGCTTAAAGATTTTCTCGATAACCGATTGAACCAATTCGGGGATTACCAAGATGCGATGTGGACAAATCAACCTTGGTTATACCACTCCCGCTTAGCTGCTGCGATGAATCTACACATCATCCACCCTTTTAAAGTTATCACCCAAGCAGAAAACTATTTTAAATCAGGCAAAGCCCCCTTGGCCTCTGTAGAAGGCTTCATCAGGCAAATTCTTGGCTGGCGCGAGTATGTCCGCGGAATTTACTGGCTTTACATGCCACAATACCTCGAGCGCAACACCCTTAATGCCAATCACGATCTTCCTGCTTTCTTCTGGACAGCAAACACGGATTTAAATTGCCTAAACCAAGCTATTGGACAAACCCTAAAGCATGGTTATGCCCACCATATCCAACGACTCATGATTACTGGGTTATTTTGCCTTTTATATGGTGTCAAACCAACGCAAGTTCATGAATGGTACCTCGCCGTTTATGTAGATGCAGTAGAGTGGGTGGAACTACCGAACTCACTTGGGATGTCCCAATACGCAGATGGGGGCGTGATGGCTTCCAAACCTTATATCGCATCAGGAAAGTACATTGATCGCATGGGTAATTACTGCAAGAAATGCAAATACGACCCAAGTAAGTCGGTGGGAGAAGATGCGTGCCCCTTTACCACGATGTATTGGGATTTTCTTATGCGCCACAAAAAACTTCTTTCTTCAAACCCTAGAATGGGAATGCAAGTCAGAAATCTCAACCGCCTAGGTGATAACGCAAAAGAAGATATTAAAGAACAAGCCAATGCATTCAGATTATCATTGAAAATGACTTAAAGAACTTTAGACAATCTAACTAACCCAGTTTTATTTAGATCAAAAAGCGATTATTTCCCAAACTTATCCAGAGCCCAATTTCTAAATGCGCCTTGAGCTTTGCCACCTTCACCAGGATACCCGCCATGCTGAACCATCCATACCAGCACAAGGCCCTTGCCCGATCGTATTTCCATATTGGTTGCTTGGGCGCCACCATGACCATAACTATCAGGGCTTACCGAAAAACCTAAACCATAACTTTCTTTGATTGCGGGTGGTGTTTGCCTTTTCGAAAGCTCTTTAATCGCGTTTTCACTCAAATAACGCTTCCCATCAAGTTCGCCATTATTTAGCAACATCCTGCAAAAAAGGGAAGTATCAATTGCAGTAGAAAATAGTCCACCTGCGGGCATCGGAAACCGATGAACTCGGTCAGTTAAAGGATAAATAAGTTGGCCAATAGGAAATTCAGCTAGATTCGTCTTTGAAGCATCCGGGCGATAGGATTTTGCAACCCGCAACGATTGCGCCTCATTAGGCCAGAACGTAGTGTCTTTCATTCCAAGTGGATCAAATAATTTTTGTTGCATGAAATCTTCGTACTTAACTTTCGCAACAACTTCAATTAAACGGGCAGCCGTGTTTATACCAGCATTCGAATACCTGTATACAGCGCCAGGTTCACTCAAGAGAGGTGTCATTGCATAACTTCGAACTGCGGAAGAAAGCGAAAGGCCATCCAAAGTCGGTTCTTCAATTACAGACTTAAATGGCAAACCACTTGTATGATTAAGTGTTTCACGAACGGTAATTGGATGTTTAGGTTTTCGTAGAACAATGTGCTCATTATCTTTTTCAGCAACAACCATTTGTCCACGAAATTCAGGAAGGTATTTCTCTATCGGGTCATCAAGCGAAATTTTACCATCATCAACGAGCATCATTACAGCAACTGCAGTCATTGGTTTTGATTGAGAAGCAATCCAGAAAATATTGTCTTGCTTCATGACTTTTCCAGCAGCAATATCAGCGAATCCTACCGCTTCTACCGAAAGAACCTTGTTTTTATCAGCAACCAAAGCCACTGCGCCAGCGAGTTCGTGTTTATCAACAAAGGGCTTTAAAATAGCAGAAGATGTTGCCGGTCCTTCTGCAAAAAGCAACTTAGAAAGGAATAATGCCGAAACAAAAGTGATCGTAGATAATTTAAACTTCATGAACATCTAAGCCCCTAATTCTAACCCCATTACAAGAAAAAAACACCATACATTACAAAGTTCTCAGCTACAACAAAATAGTCCAAAAACAGAATCAAGGCCCAATCGACAATCTTCTGAATAAAGATTGAAAAATCGAGTATTTTGCTATCTAAAGTTTTGCTTTACCTTGACAATAAACAAATCAACAGCACTTTCACAAGGAGTTCCAATGCAAGATTTTAACGCAGATATATTACGTTGCACAACCGCTATTGAGTTAAACCCAAAAGATGTTAGTGCCTACCTAGCTCGAGGCAGAGCGCATCGCTTTCAAGGTGAAAACCAAGAAGCAATTGACGACTATTCAAAAGCTATCGAACTTTCGCCAAAAGATTCTTCGGGTTATTCCAACCGCGAACAAGTTTACCGATCCATGGGTAAAATCAAAGAAGCTGATGCAGATTTTGCAAAGGCCAAACAATTACAAGTAAAGCGCTAAATAAGCATTAATTAAGGAATAACTAGTCGCACTGCCTTCAAAGGTGATGAAGGCAAATGCGCAAAATATACCCTGAATTAAAAACCATAACCTCAGATAACAGTGATTTACTGATTAAATTAATTCGTTATTCTTTGCAGGAGTTGCAATTAATGCCAAACAAAAAGGGCAAAGACACCCTTTCTCCTGCCATTCTCTTCGAGAAAACTCACTGACTTTTGTAAAATTCATACACCAGCAACTTTTAGCACCTGTGCTAATATCGCAAATAAATGGCCCAGAACACCTAGGGCAAACCAAATTAGTTACAAACTTTAACTCCATAAATATTTACACCTCAACTACAAATCTGCAGAACTGTTTCCATTAAATTGGTAAATCAAAAACACTTTAAATCACTAACTATTTTGGATTTTGTGTTCACTAGAAAAATACAAAAAAACCATTGCACATACTAGCCACTACTGCTAACATCAAAATCATTGATTGTATTTCTTTGGAACTGACGCTTAATTAATTTTTGTTTTTGCACATGTTCTAACTTAATACCTTCTAAAAGGTTTGCTAATTTTAATACTTTCAGGACATACCCACACCTGATAAATATAGGGTGTTTGAATATTCAAGAATTGTTTTAGTTACTTATATGTTGTAGGTAACATTTTTTGGTAATGAGATTTAGGAGACTTTATATGAATCTTTTCCGCATGTTTGCTGTTTGCACACTAGGCTTAGGATTGGTAATCGGCAGTATTCAAGCTGCAGATGCAGTTAAGTCCGGACCACAAGTTGAAGAAAAAGTCCCTGGCCCATTTCATCCGCTGAATGTTACTGGTGAAAACGCTGGCCAAAAAAGCTGCTTGTTCTGCTCCAATGGCGATAACCCTGTAGCTGTGATTTTTGCTCGCAACCCAGATGAATCCCTTACAAAGCTTATCAAGAAAATTGATGAAGCAACTGCCAAAAACAGCTCCTCTAAAATGGGTAGTTATGTTGTTTTCCTTTCTGATTCACAAGATTTAGAAGCCAAGTTGAAGGCAATGGCTACCAAGGAAAATGTAAAGAACACCATCCTCAGCATTGATAATCCTGCTGGTCCAGAAAGATATAAGATTAGCAAAGATGCTGATATTACCGTTCTGCTTTACACCGGTAGAGTTGTTAAAGCTAATCATGCGTTCAAAGGCGCTCTTAAAGACGCTGATATCGAAAAGATCACTGGCGATATTTCAAAAATCACCAAGTAAACACTTGTGGATTTAGATTTACCAATAAAAGCTCGGCCTTTTCTAGGTGCCGAGCTTTTTTATTTACAACAAGCAACAGACAGTACCCGCCCCTTCCGCCTATCTTTAACAAACTCGCAGTCGTGCCGGTTTTTCAACTGTAATTAACAGCAATTCTCGAAGATTAATCGTTATTCCTTGACAAAATTTAAAGACTGCCTCTAAAATAAAAATATGAATTTTTACAGTAAAACTATTGGTCGAAATGTACTTTTGTCTTTTACGCTGATTAGCATCGTATTAGGTTGGTCAACCCCTACTATCTCTTGTGCCTGCGCCAACGCCTCATCAAATATTTCAATTACTCAAAAACTAGAAAATCTCGAATCATCCTGCTGCTTAAAATGCAAGGAAGTACAAAATTGTTCATGCTGTACAAATGATGAAGATCAGGTAGTTCCAATTTCTAAGATTATGAGCACCACTGGTTGCCAATGTGTATTGCACTCAAATGGTTTACTTGGAACAAAAATGTTTATTTCAGAAATCGCAGATACACTCAATTTAAAACCACAAATAATTAATGGTGCCAACACTTTCTCATTGAACACAAACTTAAATCAAACTTTATCAAGGAAAATTGACCACCGCTCTTTTAAAAATAAAGATTCAACTTCATTAATACTCATCTACTGCCAACTCAATATTTAAATTCCAGACTTTTACTTAATTTCTGCCAAACATATTAACTAACTTGCAATATAAAACGATCTAAGCTTTTTTGAAGGAACGAATCATGGAAACCCCCAATAAAAACGGATTGAGTTGGTTTCAACTACTTGTACTAACACCCCTTGCAAGGCTTCGGTTTATTTTAATTCTTGGTGCAATAGGTTTGGCCCTCGCAAAATGGGAGACTCTTATTGCCATAGGCCAAAAATGGTCATGGAACCGTCAGGGAACTGACGTTGCAGGAGAAGGTTTTGAATATTTCTGCCCCATGCACCCAAGTTTTACTACTGAGAAAAAAAACGAAAAATGCCCCATATGCTTCATGGGTTTAAGCAAACGAAAAAAAGGACTTTCATCTCCTGATGTACTTCCACCAGGCGTAGTCAGTAGAGTTCAATTAACCCCATACAGGGTGGTACTGGCAGGGGTTCGAACTCAACCAGTATCCTATGCGCAACTCATCAAAGAAATCAGCACTGTTGGAACTGTGGAATTTGATGAACGAGAACTAAAGCATGTTGCCGCCCGTGTTAAAGGAAGAATTGAAAAATTGGTGGTAAATCAAACAGGCCAGATGGTTCATCAAGGTGATGAGTTAGCGGTTTTATTTAGCCCCGACATGATAATCACGGTGCAAAACCTTCTCGATGCACGCAGATCAAACAATCCTGGTCTCGAAAAAAACTCACGCGAACGCCTAGAACTATGGGGCGTCGGACCCATCGAAATTGAAAAAATTATCCGCGATGGTGTACCTGTTCAGAGAATTGCAATTCGTTCGCCTATTAACGGCCATGTGTTAAAAAAATACCCTAAGGAAGGGCAATATGTCGAAGAAGGCGGCCCCCTTTATGATGTTGCAAATCTTGAACGCGTCTGGGTTCTAGCTCAACTTTACGAGGATGACCTTGGTTTTTTTACTCCAGTGAATCATCAATTAGGCCAGGAGAAAAACAACACCAACCATTGGAAGGTATTTGCTACTAGCAGGGCTTACCCAGGAGAAAAATTCGAAGGAACTCTTTCTTTTATTTACCCCCACGTTGATCAGGAAAGCCGGACTCTCTCCGTTCGTTTTGAAATGGCCAATCCCGGAAACCGCTTACGTCCAGGAATGGCAACAAAAGTTGAACTGCAAACCAATGCTTCGGAACTTGCAAACTTCAAGCGAGCAGATGGTAAAGCACTATTCCCTTTTCAAATCAAAGGCGAAAAAGTCCTATCGGTAACCGAAGATAGCGTGATTGATACAGGCTCTTCTCAAGTAGTCTATAAGCAGGAATCACCCGGCGTTTTTGTAGGCGTAAGCGTTCAGCTAGGCCCACGCATGAAACTTCCCAATGGGCAATCAGCTTTCCCTGTATACTCAGGAATCAAAGAAGGAGACGATATTGTTACTCAAGGCTCTTTCCTTGTTGATGCTGAAACTCGCTTAAATCCTGCTTTAGGTTCGATTTATTTTGGGGGCACCGGATCAAGCAAGGCTGCAATCCGCCCCTCTACACCCGATGACGAAGAAGCAACCATTGCTGCAAATCTTGCAAAACTATCACCCGCAGATAAGAAGTTGGCCCTAGAGCAACTGTTATGCGCCAGCCAAGAAAATTCAAAACTTGGCTCCATGGGTGTACCCATCAAATTTACCATTGAGGGCCAGACAGCTTTCGTTTGCTGTGATGGATGTTTGAAAGAAGCAAAAACAGAATCAGCAAAAACCATAGCACGATTAAAAATGCTCAAAAGCAAGAATCCTGCACCGAAAGAAAAAGCAGGAGTCACGCCATGATCGGAAAATGGATTGAATTCTCAATTCGGAACCCTTTAGTAGTAATCATGATTTCCTTAGCCCTTGCTGGCTGGGGAATTTACGCTGCATACGATACCCCAATTGATGCAATACCCGATCTTGGAGAAAACCAAGTTATTGTTTTTGCTGATTGGCCAGGTCGCAGTCCCCGCGAAATCGAAGATCAGGTTACCTACCCGCTTTCGAGAAAACTTCAGGGTTTAGCGGGGGTTCGAACACTCCGATCTTCTTCTGAATTTAATTTCTCAATGATCACTGTCATTTTTGAAGACAAGATAAATTTCTACTTTGCACGACAACGAGTATTAGAGCGCCTAGCTGAAAATTCAGATAAACTTCCTGCCGGAGTTACCCCCTATCTAGCACCTGACGCTACATCATTAGGGCAAATCTATTGGTACACAGTAGAGCCATCCCCGGGCACAACGATTGATTCATCAAGATTATGGGGGCTTAATAAATTCCTGATCGCACCACAGATAAATTCCGCCCCGGGCGTTGCTGAAGTTGCAAGTGTAGGCGGTATGCCAATGGAATATCAAATCGATGTCAACCCGGAAAATCTTCGCGCCTATGGCATCAGCTTGGGTGAACTTTTTGACTCAGTTTCTCGATCGAACCAACCTGCAGGCGGGGGCGTTATTCAAAAAAACAACGCTGAGTATATCGTTCGGGGCATAGGTTGGATTCGCGGAAAAGAAGATATCGAAAACACCATCATCAAAGAGGTGGAAGGCACGCCCATTTATGTAAAAACAATTGCAACAGTTCAAACAGGGACCCGATTCCGGAGAGGCGTTTTCGAAAAAAATGGATCTGAAGTTGTCGGTGGAGTTGTTTTAATGCGTTACGGCGAAAACCCTCTTGCGGTTACCGCGAGGGTGAAAGAAAAAATACGATTACTGCTTCCTAGCCTTCCTGCTGGCGTTCGTATTGTTCCCGCCTACGACCGTACAAGGCTTATCGAGGGCGCCATTAACACCTTGGCCGAGGTTATGTGGCATGAAATGGTTATCGCTGCGGTTGCTATAATTTTAATTCTTGGTCATATTCGCAGTGTTTTTGTAATCTGCATCACCCTACCCCTTTCAGTCCTTTTCTCATTTTCAATGATGTGGGTACTTCGCCACCTTGGAATCATTGATATTCAAGCAAACATCATGTCACTTGCAGGCATCACAATTTCAATAGGCGTATTGGTCGATCAAGCAATCGTTATGGTTGAAAATGCATCACATCACCTTAAAGAAAAATTCGGTAACAATAATGTCTCCGGAGACAACACAGACCTTATTGTAAAAGCATGCATTTCCGTTGGCAGGCCAATCTTTTTCTCAATTCTAATCATGCTTCTTTCATTCATCCCGGTATTCCTTCTCTCAGGAAGAGAGGGGAAACTATTTCACCCACTCGCATACACTAAAACTTTTGCCCTGATTGGAACTGCCCTTTTTTCAGTAACTTTAGTTCCAGCACTTATCCCGCTTTTAATCCGCGGGCGCTTGCGTTCAGAACAGGAAAACCTCATTGTTCGAAGTTTCATATCTATTTACAGACCATTCCTATCTTGGTTTTTGCCACGAATTAATCTTGTTATGTGGATGTTCGCAGCCCTACTTATTCTCGCAGCGGGAATTTTTCCCCTGCAGGCATTAGTAGGGTTGGGCGCTTCAGAAACAGCTTGGCAAAATATGTTCCTTGCTGTTCTAGCAATAGTTACAAGCATTACCGTAATGTCGACGATGGGTGGAATGAATCAAATTTTTTCACTTGTCACACTGATTGCCTTGGGAGTCTGTGCCCACAGCTTCCCAAAAATCGGCGTAGCATTCATGCCTGCACTTGATGAGGGCACAACCCTTGATATGCCAGTGACCGTGCCTAGGGCGAGCGTAACCCAAGTTATCGATGACCTAAAAGCAAGGGATGCTTTAGTCCGTGGTTTTCCTGAAGTTGAAAGTGTGGTTGGAAAAGCAGGAAGGGCCGATACCCCGACCGATCCTTCACCATTAGATATGGTTGAAACCTTCATTAATTTTCGGCCCAAGGAATTCTGGCCAAGGCGAGTACTTAAATACAACGATGGTATCAAGCAAGCAACAATCATTCTTTCGACCTTGGAAAAAGCCGGTTTTGTTTCAAAAAAGGTAACAGCAGATGACAGGTCCATCATGCTGGTGGAATCAGCTCAAAAAGCACTTGAAAGATTCGATGAAGTTCAAAGAGAACTTGCAACCAGAAGATTTGTTGAAATGGAAGCCTCCCTTGCTGCACTCTGCGCTAAAGAGTTCACAAATCAATCGCTCAATCATTTTGCAAACGGCAGCGAATGGATAGGCCCAAAAACCCCACTTCCAGAAACAAAAATGGCTGAATTTGAAGCAAGATTGCCCACAAGTTTCGGCCTGGCAATAGCAAGGCATACTTCTATAGGGGAAATCGAAAAAGAACTCCGCTTGTTTGCCGATTTTCTTGCATCAGAAAAATTGATCAACAACCCTGTCGCAGCGATGAAACCATTACCAACCTTGATCGAAAGTATAAACGAAAAACTCACCGGAAAAGCGACAACTCTTGCTGATCGTATCACCTCGCAACTATTAAAAATACAAAACCAATTCTGGCTCAAAGAAGTTCAGCTATTAGATCAAGAATTGTTTTATCACGGAACGTCTGCCTTTATATGGTTGGCCATTGAAGAACTTTTTACCTACTCCAGGGATCATGGATTTCTAGAAAATGGAACTGCAAGCGATTCTGCTAATGCGCTTATCGACACAACTATTTCAGCACGACTTGGCAACGAACCACGAACCAAAGTACCTAAGGAATTTGAAGACCTCGTTAAAAAATTAGAACCAGATTTTCAGAAATGGGTCTTACTCTGGAAAAGAATGGGTGGACCAAGAGGGGATCTTGTTGACGACGAAATGGGCAGGGTTTTACAAGTCCCAGGCTGGAGCAATATTTTCACCCAACCGATTATTAACCGCATAGAGATGCTTTCTTCAGGGATTCGCACCGATGTTGGCATAAAAGTGTTTGGCCCAGACTTAGCGACCATTGATAAACTTTGTAAGGATGTAGAAAGATCAGTAAAGGCAGTCCGCGGGGCTCGCGATGTGGTCGCTGCGCCGATTATGGGAAAAGGTTATTTAGAAATCGAAATAGACCGGGAAAAAGCTGCCCGTTTCGGGGTAAGCGTTGAAGATGCACAACTCGAAATCGAAATTGCAATCGGCGGGCGCGTTGTAACCTCTACTGTTGAAAAACGGGAAAGATACCCTGTAAGGGTTCGATACTCTCGCATAGAGAGAGAAGACGAAAATGCTGTCCGCAAATTGCTTGTTGCAGGAACTCGTTCAGCAAAAATGAATCGCGATACCGAACCACTAAATAAAGTTCTTCCAGGGGGCGACATCCACAAGGCTGGAGGTGCTCATCTGGGGGGCGGACTTCGCGTAATTCCACTTTCTGCATTTGCTGATATCAGGGTCACTGAAGGGCCCGCCATGATCAAAAGTGAAAACGGGCAAATGATGAACGCGGTTACATTAAATGTGCGGGGGCGGGATATGGTTGGCTTTATCGAAGAAGCCAGAAGAGTGGTCGAACACAAAATAAATTTACCAGAAGGATATCATCTTGAATGGAGTGGCGAATTCGAACACCAATTACGGGCTGCAAAAACACTATTAATTGCTTTCCCTGCAGTAATCCTACTAATATTCCTCATCCTCTACTTCACTTACAAAGATATTGCAGATGCTTCACTAATCATGCTCACACTGCCCGAAGCCCTAGCAGGCGGCGCATTCTTTCTATTCTTCTTCCCTAAAATTCAAAACGGATGGGATTCTCCGCCTTTTGATTTCAGCGTTGCTGTTTGGGTTGGATTTATTGCATGCTTTGGCATGGCTGCAGAAACCGGAATCATCATGATGGTTTATCTCCGCGAGGCAATAGAAAAGCGAGGCGGCCTTGAAAACATTAAATCTATTGAAGAACTTCGGGAAGCTGTTCTCGAAGGCGCAGTTCATAGGCTTCGCCCTAAATTACTAACCGAAGGCGTTGCAATCCTTGCGATTTTCCCCATGGTTTTCTCACAAGGTGTAGGCTCAGAAATTTTAGCACCTATGGCATTACCCGTTCTAGGGGGCCTACTAATTTCAGATGAAGTTGTGGATTTGTTTTTGCCAGTAAGATTCTTCTGGATTCGAAAAGCAAGATGGCAAAAGCTGCAGGAACAAAAAGCAAGAAATCTTATTTGATCGTTTTTGCAACCTCAGCGGTCGGTACATTTGCGGTAACCCGATCGAGAGTTGCTTTCCTACGGAATGCTTCCGCTTGTGCTTGATAAAAACGATCTCGAGCAAGGTACATTTCTTTTTGAGCTGCAACTAAGGTCAAAAAAGGAATTTTCCCGGAGATGTAAGAGGTTTGTGCCTCACGCACATTTGCCTCTGTAGCGGGCAGGGTTGTTTTTTTAAACAACTCCATGATCTGGGTACTTTCTTTCAGTTGTTCAAAAGCTTCCTGCACTTGAAAATTGATTTGGTCTTCAAGCTTTTTGTGCTCAGCTTTTCTTTGGGCCAACTTCGATTGCGCCTCTGCCAATGCTGCGTATCTTCTACTTCTTTGCGAAGGCAGATTCATCCTTAAACCAAGCTGATATTGCATCTGCTTGTCCATACCCTGCCAAAAACTATCGTAAGCAGCGAGGGCCTCGTAATCAGGCGAAAACTCACGCCTTGCTAGCTGAACTGCAGCATCATCTGCCCGAATTTTATCTTCCAACGAACGCAAATCTGGCCGATTAGCCCTGGCCTCTTCACGTAACTGTTCGCCATTTCGGTTTTCAATTTCCAATGGGATATCGCGAGAAGAAGGTGGCAAACTTAAATCAGGCTCCAAGTGCAGCAGGGTATTGATCCTTGCCTGAGTCACCTTGCGCATACGATTCAGCGTTATAGATCGCTCCTTTTGCAAACCAATTTCAACATCGGCCTGAAGTACATCCTGCTGAGGCACCTGCCCATTCCTATATCGCGTTTCAGCATTTTGCTTGAATTCACCCAATAACTTCAAGGAGCTTTCGTTTACTTCGATAGCCCTATCCACCAAATGAAAATCAAAGAAAGCATTCTTAGCATCTTCGGTTAGTTGAAGCCTTACATCTTCAATATCTTTTTCCGTTGCACTAGCCTCAGCTTGGGCCTTATCGCCTCGCAGTTTAAGTTTCCCACGGCCTGGTAATTTCTGCGCAAACTCAACTCGCAATGCAAAATTAACTTGATTCGAGCCTATGGTCCCAGGCGCAAACCATCCCCCTACATTTGGGTCATCCAAAGATATTGCTTGCGGATACTTGGACCATGCAGCTTCTGATGCTGCAATCATTGCGGTTAATGTCGGATTTCGATCTAAAACTTCCCGTACCAAATCTTCTGCGGTCAGGTTTTTTAAAGTAGAAAACGCTGGGGCTTTTCCGGGCCCTTCATCAATCTGATTTTCGATTTTGCTTTCAGTTAGTTCTTTTGGAGTGGTGTTTTTAACAACTGTGGAAAGCTCATTTCTTTCAACCGGAACAACAACGGGGGTCAAATTATCATCCACTCGCGGAAAAAGTACGCACCCAGGCAATCCCAAAATTGCAGCAAGATACAAACTTTTTATTGCATGAGTTCGAATCTTCATTACGCTGATAACCCTAAATTGGAATTCCGGAATGCCTCTACAATCTTTAATAAAATCGGCGTAATTTGATTACTGACTTAAGATGAAATGCGGATTATCCCAATTTTAACGGCAACATATATAACGCACCATTCAAAATGGGTTGTTTGCGACCCTTAGGAGCCAATCTAGCTGATTGCGAATCGGAAATAAGTAGTACTTAGAGGTACTATTTTAATCAGGCAAACTTCCAATGATAAAAGGACTGAATTACTTTCTGTGACTCATCAATAACTAATTGGTCACGCCAGTGGGTATATTTGGTACCCAAGATTAGGGCGCCATCGCCTGGACAGATTTCAATTACATGCACCTTACCATTTTCATCTTCAACACAAAGAGGCCATGGTTTGTTAATATCAGAAAAAGTGCAAACGCTGAGGGTGATATCAAGGCCCGGCCTATCCTTATGCTTTTTTAGATCAGAGCCATTAAAGTAAATACGGGTGTAAGAGTTTTCGGGGATGATATTTTCCCATCCAGTTTTTTGCTTGATCAAAGGAGTAAGGGCAAGAAGCACCTTTTCATATTCTGGGATCCGTGCCAAACCAAAGGAGTTCCCATAATGCGGATCATTACCCTCAAAATTTAATGCTTGTTTAGCGCTATAGCTCAATGCAATTTGATTGAGTTGCACACAACGAAGTTCATCAAACAATTTGGGTAAAAACAAAATCATTGCAACTCCTTGATCATTGATTTTAAAATCATG
>Ga0209296_1001246_pt1 | contig 19927 bp, 23 predicted proteins | sample S_130206_EF_Meta_FD_187319 | JGI IMG/M metagenome (GOLD analysis project Ga0209296, IMG submission 187319) | Freshwater microbial communities from Lake Simoncouche, Canada to study carbon cycling - S_130206_EF_MetaG (SPAdes) (version 2) | ecosystem: Environmental > Aquatic > Freshwater > Lake ...
CCCGTAACGTGCAAGACGGTATCTCCGTTGTGCAAACTGCTGAAGGTGCATTGAACGAAGTTCATTCGATGCTCACCCGTATGCGTGAGCTTGCTGTACAGTCTGCTAACTCAGGCACAATGGATGCTGACGCTTTGACAGCTGCTCAAGCTGAAGTAGATGCTCTAGTTGATGAAATCGATCACATCTCTGACGAGACGACTTTTGGTTCAATCAAGTTGCTAGACGGCACCTACGGCGGTACTTTCCAAGTATCACAAGCCTCAGGCGACACCGTCACGGTTTCGATCAGCGACACCGACTCTACCGCTTTGACAGTTCAAGCGTTGACAATGTCGTCAGCAGGCGCTGCTATCACAGCAATCGATGCAGCCATCACCGCCGTCTCCACAAAACGTGGTGACCTTGGTGCGATGCAGAACCGTTTCGAGTCAATGGTGAACAACTTGCAAGTTGGCGTAGAAAACTTGACAGCATCAGAGTCCCGCATCCGTGACGCTGACATGGCACTTGAGATGGTCTCTTTCACAAAGAGCCAGATCCTGCTCCAGGCCGGCACAGCAATGATGGCTCAAGCAAACAACGTTCCACAGAGCGTCCTGCGTTTGATGCAATAAACTAAACGACCTTCGGGTTGTGAGAGAGAGGCCTCTGGGGAAACCCGGAGGCCTTTCTCGTTTACAGAGTTGATAGCCGGGCTTGCGTCAGGGTTGATAGCCAGGTTTATAACTGGGCTTAGAACTGGGCTTAGCACAGCCCGGTAATGGTCTTTCTGACTAGTGGTCTTTCTGGCTATGCGCCTAGCTGTCTAGAGGAGGGAGAACTTGGCTAGAGGGGCGGAGCTTGGCTAGACGGGGCTGTTTTCATCACATTTGTCGAAATCGTGTGAGGAGTTCCGATACTCGAAATAGTCGCAAGTGAGACCCTTGACGGAGAGTTAAAGGGGCGCACCATGCGATGAGCGGCTATAAGTGGTCGCACGGAATGTCCAACACGGAAAAGCCAGGAGGCTGTCATGAGAATCAATAATAACATCGCTGCGTATAACGCTTACCGCAATGTTTCTGGAACAAACAACCAGATGGGTAAGAGCCTTGAAAAGCTCTCATCTGGTAACCGCATCAACCGTGCAGCAGATGACGCTGCAGGTTTGGTTATCAGCCAGAAGCTACGTGCTGAGAGCACAGGCTTGCGTGCCGCTATTCGTAACGTGCAAGACGGTATCTCCGTTGTGCAGGTTGCTGAAGGCGCACTAACTGAGATCCACTCGATGCTCACACGTATGCGCGAGCTTGCTGTACAATCAGCTAACACTGGTGCAAACGATGCAACCGCAATTGGTGCAGCTCAAGCTGAAGTCGATGCACTTGCAGCTGAGATCACACACATTGGTGCATCAACACAGTTCGCTGGTCTTGACCTTCTTGACGGCAGTTACTCTGCAAAAGCTTTCCAGGTCAGCGCTAACTCTGGTGACGTTGTAACAATCAGCATTGCAACAATGGACGCAGCTGCATTGACAGTTGCTTCTTTGGCAATGACAGTCGCTGCTACAGCCATCACTGACATTGATGCTGCTATCGATGCTGTTTCAGCAGAGCGCGGTGCCCTTGGTGCGATGCAGAACCGTTTCGACTCGATGATCAACAACCTTCAAGTATCTGTTGAGAACTTGACTGCATCAGAGTCCCGTATTCGCGATGCTGACATGGCTGCTGAAATGATCACTTTCACGCGTAACCAGATCCTCCAGCAGGCTGGTATGGCGATGCTCGCGCAAGCGAACAACGTTCCACAGAGTGTTCTCAAACTCCTTCAGTAAAATTCGGACTGGACATCCAACAAAGACCGCTGCCTTTGGGTGGCGGTTTTTGCGTTGACGGGTCTTTCTCGCAACATGGACAATCGTAATTCTCTGCGCACTGTGTGAGACGAGACTAAGGCGAGAGCTGATGCTGATATCACTGTCTTTTGACAGGATTAGGTATCAAGGAGGAGATTAAATGTCGAACATAACATCTGCAGTGGGCGCTGGCATGGGCGCAGGTTTTGACATTAACGCCGTTATCGACGCCACGATGGCAGCAGAACGCGCGCCGATCAACCTCATCTCAAAAAAGCAGGCGGCCATACGTTCTGAGATGACAGCCGTGACCGCTGTTAAAAACCGCATGGAGTCCCTCAAGACTGCTGCAAAATCTCTAGACACTACCGCTGGTATCCACCTTTACACTGGAACTAGTAGCGACGAGACAACTGCTGTCGTTACTGCAACCGGGTCCCAAGTAGACACAGCCAGTCTTTCTTTTCGTGTAACGCAGGTTGCTAGTACGCACCTGTTTCGTTCTTTGGGCACTGCTTCTTCTAAAACTCTTGCAGGTGGCGCGACGACAGAGACAAAGCTGGCGCTGCTTCGCGGCGCTGGATCGCTAGGTGTGTCTTCAGTACGGTCTGACGCAAACGCGGCTCTTGGTGAGCTCTCTTTACGCGTGTCTAGACCAACAGTGAAGGCTGTCTTGACGGGAGGAAATCTGTCCTCATCCAATGTTGTGGACGGGTCAAATGACACACTAGCCCTCACTGTTAATGGCGAAGCAAAGAACGTAGCAATCGCGCATGGTACGTACGACCGGGCGGCTCTAATCACCGCTGTAGATGCTGCGCTTGCTGCTGCAAGTGGCGCTGGTGCGAGCGCGAGTGGTACTTCTATCTCTATCGCTACCACGCGAGAGGGCAGTAACGCAACGCTCTCCGTCACAGGTGGAACTGCGCTCTCTCTTTTGTCATTAACGCAGGGATCTGCTGCTGGTGTGGATGGCGAGCTCTACGTTGGTGAGACACGTTACGCGGTATCTAGTGCTGGCGAGGGTGAGAGTTTGGTTGCTGGAGCACACACCGTTAATTTCGCTGGAGGTTTAAGGCTCGGGAAGGCTACCGGGAGAGTTGTTTCTACAGGTGACGGAAGTTTGTCGAGCGTCGTGTCTGCTGTTAACGCTACTTCCGTAGGTGTTCGAGCAAGCGTCGTTGGCGTTGGCGCTGCCTCTCGCCTGCAGCTTCAATCTGACAAGAGCGGCGTCGACTACGCGCTCAACGTCGATGGATCGGTGTTCGACGGTGTAGGCGGGATGGTACAAGCCCAAGGAGCAGCAGACGCCACTTTGACCATTGGTGAGGGAGCTGGCGCTTACTCACTGTCGGACTCAGACGGAGTGTTTTCTAGTCTCGCAGAAGGTTGGACAGTCACAGCGAAGAAAGTCTCTACCACCCCTGTCACGCTCAGTGTCGCACGAGACTCTGATGCGGTGGCTGACAAGATGGAACAACTTGTTAAAGCTGCCAACGACGTCTTGAAAGAAATTAAAACACAGACCTTCGTGAGTACAGCGAAAGGCGGCAACAGAGGAGCACTGGCTGGTGACTCCACCATCAAGAGCATTGCCGCAAGCATCAGGAGCGCGTTCTCTGGTGGGGTGGGACGCTCCAACGTGCCAGGTTTGAACTTTACGCGAGACGGAGTTATTGAGTTTGACAAGGCAGTCTTTAAAACTAAATACGAGAGTGACCCTGCAGCAGTCTCGAGTGCGCTCAGTAAAGCAGGTACATCTACTGGAGCTGGTATTACTTTCGATAGCGCTACGGCTGACACCATAGCAGGGACCTACAACGTAACAGTTTCGAGTCTCGGGACGGCGGCAACTTCTAGTGTTTTATTCTCTGGTGGAGCGAGCAGCAACACCACTATAGGAGTTCGTTCAGGCACTCTTGTAGGGCTCTACGCCGTGCGTAACGGCGATACAGCAGCATCCATAGCAGCTGGGCTGAACGAGGCTTTGGAGGCGTCTGGGATCACCGCTAGAGCGTCTGTGCCTGGTGGTGGTGTCGTGATTTCTAGTGAATCTCCGGGTGCAAGCTCCTCTTTTGAACTCACGTCAGACTACGGGACTGCCGCTTTCAGTACTTTCTCTGGCACTAACCCAACCGGAACCATTGACGGTGTGGCAGCAACTGGTAGTGGTCGCTACTTGAGCCTTCCTACAGACAGCACTTCAGGCGCTAAGGGATTGAAGCTCTCCCTTGGCTCAAGTACAGACGCCTCTGGAAGCGTTTCTTACTACGGAGGTACCGCTGGGGTGGTTGCGGCCCTAGCCACACGCCTACTCACGTCAGGCAACGGGACATTAGCGGTCTCCTCCACAAGCCGTGAGAGCCGCATTAGCACGTACGACAAACAGATCACGCGGCTAGAGGCACGTATGACGCTCCGCGAGGCCGCCCTAAGGCGTCAGTACGGAAAGCTTGACTCCATCATGGGTGGGCTCAAAGGCCAACAGACCTATATGACCAACCAGATCAGTAGCCTCAACAAGAGTTAGCTCCGTGTCTCTCGTGGGACGACACTTGTAACGGCTCCACAATAGAGTGCAGGCTTTAACAAAGGCCGGACTGTGTGGAGACAGCCATGGATGGCGGGCCCTTGTGGTCTCAAATAGGAACACCTAACCAGACACCGCGTTGCGGAGAGGATACATCCAATGGCAAACACAATAGACCAATCTGATATCGATAAAGCTGAAGCGCGTGAGAAGTTTGCTGACGTGTCGAGTACAACTCTCACACCTGCGCGCATCGTTGTGATGTGCTTTGAGCGTATCGACAGAGACCTACGCATGGCGGAGAGCGCTATCTCAAGAGGCGCTGGCGCAGACGCGCACCAGTACGTAGGGCACGCTCAAGAGATCATCAGTCATCTACTTGAAGGGATCGTTGTATCCGACTGGGAGGGAGCTGAAAAACTCTCCTTGATTTACACCTGGTCCTTTGGTGAGTTGCTCTCAGCCAGCGTCAGGCTTGACTCTTCGCGCATCTCTACAGTCCGCACTCTGCTAGACACGATCGGTGGGGCCTTCACACAGGCAGCAGCAGCCGTCGCAGTCGCAGCAGACACTAACGGCGTTACGCTCGCTGCTAAAGCATGAGTCAAGCGCACCCTTTGGGCGCGCTTGGTGAACAGCTCGACAACTACCTGGAGTTGTATCAGCAGGTGACGCAGGGCGACAGCACCGTAGAGGTGCCTGCTTTTGTGGAACCTGGCAACTTGCACGAGCTCTCAAAAGACGACGTTGGTACACTGGTAGAAATGCTCGCCCAGACAACAGAGCTGATTGCTATCGTAGAAGCACAGATGAACGAGATCGCAGAGACGCTGCGCACGCTGCCTGTTGCTACAACTGGGCCTGAACGCTCTGGCTTGCTAGACAAAAAGGTCTGAGAGATGAACTTACTCGCGGTTGTGATGATTGTAGGCGTAGCGGTGTCTTGTACGATCGCGTACTTGTTGATGTTTGACGAACGAACAAAAGAAGAACTACCAGACCAACAATCCATTATCAAACGTGTGCTTGAGAGTCGTACTACTACTTTGAGCAACACGTCACGACAACCCGCTGTGTTGGAAAATCCTCTTCAAGCAAAACCTCAAACTCCTGCAGGTGGTACCTCTCAAGCAACGAGTGCTCTTGGTGCAGTACAGCATGGTGAAGTTGAGATCGACGAGCGGAACATCACCGTACTTAAGGCTCGCGACAGCGCGCGTACCATGGCTGATAACCAACCAGAGCGTGTTGTAGCTATTTTGCGTCGTTGGCTTAGTGAGGACGACAGGAAGTTCCGATGAAGGATTTCGATTGGCCAGAACTCCGAAAGTCAGGATCTAGCACTGGGGCTGCGCTATCACCTGGAGCTTCTCTACAAGAACGCACTGCCAGAGCTGAGGAAGAAGGATACGAAGCTGGGTATGCGCGAGGAGAACAAGCAGCAGCGTCCGAACTGGCCCGTCAGAGCTTGGCGTTAGAAACAGAACGTTCATCTGTTTCCAGCGCAGTCGCTGGTCTGCAAGCGGCGCGTACGGCCTTAGAAGCAGCTGACGCACTTGGTGCTCAAGAAGCACAGAGAGCCTCTGTAGAGCTGGCCTATGAACTATGCGAGACAATACTGGAGCGCGAGATGCAGCGTGACGGTGTGGTTTTAGAGACAGTCTCACGCGCCATAGCACTGCTTCCTAGTCGAGAAGCTACAGTTTTGCGTGTCAGCGAGAAGGACTACCCGTTAGTTGCTTCTCAGTTTGCCGGGGGGAGTGTGCGTGTTATCACCGACAGCGAGGTCGGACTTGGAGGGTGCATTGTTGAGGCAGGTGCCGCTAGAGTCGATGCGCGCTGGGAGACAGCTCTAGCGCGCGTACGCGAGGCGATCGGTCTTAATTAATCCATAAAGAGCCAGATGAGCGTTCCGATGCTGTGTCCAGTCATATGGCGCGGTTAGAGAAACTGCGAACAGTGATTAACGAAGTGACAGCGCCGAGGATACGGAGCTGACGATAGCCAGGACGGCGACTACCTTTAAGAGGAAGCATGATCCTACCTATATCAGACGTCAGCACACGCGCACTTCAAGCTGCGCTCAAAGGACTCGATGAACGCCAACGCGTCATAGCAGACAACGTAGCTAACGTCGAGACGCCTGGTTTTCATGCTGGTGTCGTGAACTTTGAAGATTCGCTACGCACAGCCCTAGCCGAGGGTAGTGACGTCTCGGACACAACCGCTACTGTCACATCAAGCCAGGCTCCAACCCGCCTCAACGGCAACAACGTGAACTTAGACATGGAGATGGTCGCCCAGAGCGAGTCCCTGTTGCGGACACAGCTGGTAGTTGCCGCACTTAACAGCAAGTACTCAATGCTCAGAACAGCTATCTCGGGACAGTAAGGCCATCATGCAGATTAACAGTATAGGTTCAAAAGCGTTTTCGACTTTCGGCATCAGTGCTTCAGGGCTCGGAGTACATAAACTCTGGCTTGACGCTGTGGCAGATAACGTCGCGAACATCAACACAATCCGGCCGACTAATCAACCGGCCTTCCAAGAACGTTTCGTGACAGTGGAAAACGTAGAAGGCGGCGGTGTTCGCACCGCTGGTGCTGCTTTTGGTAACGCAGAGGGGATTTTGGTGTATAACCCAAATCACGCGATGGCCGACGAGAACGGTATGGTGCGTCAGCCTGACATCAACCTCTCTGACCAGATGGTATACATGATCGAAGCACAACGTGCCTACCAAGCTAACGCTGCCGTGTACGAACGTGCTCGGGCTGCATATGAAGCTATGTTGACGATCGGTCGTGGCTGATGCGCATTAACGGAATCTCGCCTATCACTAGCGGCATCACGAAAATACAATCCCCGAGCCTGGATAAAGCTCTATCTGGCACCAGCGGTACTGACGGTGTGCAAGGTGGCGGGAGTTTTGCGTCAAGTCTCGCAAACGCGCTCAATGACGTTCAAGCATCTCAGACTGAAGCGGCGAATCTCTCATCGCTTGCTGCAACTGGTGATGTCACGCCTGCAGAGTTCCTCACTAAATCAACTGAAGCTCAACTGACGCTACAACTAGCCGTTGCAGTACGTAACAGAGCTGTTGAAGCTTTCAACGAGATCATGCGGATGCCGGTGTAATCCATGAACTCTACACTTGATAAAATTCGCAGACTTTTAACTAACACTAACCCTGTGCAGCGGATCGCTATCGGGGCTGCTTTGGTAGCTGTTATTGCTGGCGCATTACTGCTTGTCACTTCAGGCGGAGGTTCAGGAACACTCTCGCCTTTATACACAGACTTGAGCCAGGGTGACGCTGCTTCAATTGTGAGCGAGCTAGAGAGCCGCGGGATCTCATACGAACTAAAAGACAGTGGTGCAACCATCATGGTGCCAACTGACTCGGTGAACCGTACTAGACTCGCCATGTCAGAAAAAGGTCTTCCTGAATCTAATGACGGTTATGCACTTTTAGATAAGCAAGGGATCACAGCTAGTGAGTTTAGGCAGCGCACTGCTTACCAAAGAGCCCTAGAAGGCGAGCTAGAGAACACGATCGAAGAGCTTGACTCCATCGAGGGTGCTGTTGTGCATTTGGCGTTACCTGCTCAGAGTGCGTTTGTAGACGAAGGTGGCAACCCGACAGCCAGCGTCCTTGTACGCACGCGCTCAAAGCTCTCTGAAGGACAGGTGCAGAGCATTGTGTATCTGGTCTCTTCAAGTGTGCGAGACATGAAGCCAGAGGACGTGACGCTTGCTGACTCTGACGGAGTGATACTGCATGCCCCGGGTGCTGGTGGATTCGCTATGGCTTCTGGTGGCGGTAAAGAAGCGGACTTTGAAGCTTCTCTTGGTGCGAGCATCAACCAGCTTGTGGCTCGTGTTGCAGGTCAGGGTAAAGTCGCAGTCCAAGTACAAGTGGTTTTGAACATGGACGAACGCACGAGTGTGTCTGAGACCTACACCAAGCCAGAAGGTTCAGGCGAGGCCAACACTGGTCTTGTTGGAACCGAGAACGCCAACGACGAGACGTACAACGGTGTCAACTCAACTAACAGCAACGTCCTTGGCCCAGACGGAGTCCTCGTCTCACCTAACGTGACAACACCTATCACTGCGCCTACTACGACTGTTGTAGGAGCACCGACGACCGTAGCTGGCGCTCCTACTACTACTGTCGCTAGAAACACAGCCACTGTTACTGGTCCAGGATCCTCTACGGACTACACCAAGAACGACTTCACGCGTGACTACAAATACAACAAAGTTGTGGAAGAAGTTAAAGACGCACCAGGTGCGATCGAACGTCTCAGTGTCGCAGTCGCAGTAGACGACGTCGCTGTAACTGCTGAGGTTGTTACACAGATCGAACAACTCGTGCGTGCGGCGGCCGGTATTGACGACGCACGCGGTGACACAGTCGTAGTGACTCGTATGCCTTTTGCTAAGAGTGGTGACGAGTTGCAAACCCAGATGGACGAGACCGCTAAGGCCGAGAGCCAGGCGCGTTTATTCACGCTCATTCGTGCGATTCTCCTTGCCATAGCTCTTGCTGTGATGGCTTTCTTTGCTTACCGCAGCGTGCGTAAGTCACGTACTGTGATCGTAGAGAGCATTGACATCTCAGGCTTGAACTTAGGCTCTGACGCTAGCCCGACAAACGTTACGAGCGTTGTCGTGGAGGGCAACACTGACGAAGGGGCATACGCTAGCGAAGCTGAAGCACAGCTAGCGCGTATGTCAGAGATGCAGCCTGACGCAGTAGCGCAAGTTCTACGTACTTGGCTCTCGGAACCGAGGAGGTAGTCGTGGCTTCTGAGAGTATGAGTGGTGCGCAGAAAGCGGCAATTTTGCTGATGTGCATGGGACAAGAACGCGCTGGGAAAATCATGCAGATGATGCGCGTAACAGAAGTAGAGGAACTCGCTACTGAGATCGCTCGACAGCAGATTGTACGTAAAGACGATGCTGAAACAGTGCTCGTTGAGTTTTCGGCGATTGCCAAAGCTCGCGAGAGTTATGCCTCAGGTGGTGTAGAAGTAGCAGCACAGTTACTCCGCTCAAGTCTTGGTGCTGACAGGGCTGCTGAGATCATCGACCGTTTAGCTGCTTCTATTGCAGAAGCGCCGTTCGAGTTTTTGCGTAAAGCCGACCCTAAACAAGTTCTCTCATTTCTACGTGAAGAACATCCACAGACGATTGCTCTAGTTATGGCTTACATGCACCCGAACCAGGCCAGCATGGTTATTGGCGGACTCGCTGACGAAACTCAACGCGAGGTCTCTGTGCGTTTAGCTCGACTAGACCGCACGAGCCCTGAAGTCGTGGCTTATGTTGAAGAGGCGCTCAATCGTAAATTTGCGTCAATTGTTGGGAACCAGATGTCAGACAGCGCGAACCAAGATGGTATCGCACTGCTCGTAGACATTATGAACCGTAGTGACCGCTCTACTGAACGTTCAATATTTGAAGGACTAGAGACACTCGACGCTGCTCTCGCTGAAGAGGTGCGTGCTCGCATGTTCGTATTTGAGGACATCGTCAGCCTTGACGATAAGGCCATCCAGTTGATCTTGCGTCAAGTAGACCCGAAGGATCTCGCAATGGCTTTGAAGGGCGTACGCAACGAGGTGAAGATGAAGATCCTCAAAAACATGTCCGAACGAGCTGGCGAGAACTTGCAAGAAGAAATCGTAGTTCTTGGAGCTGTGCGAATGAAGAACGTAGAAGAAGCACAGACGGCCGTCGTACGCGCTATTCGAACCCTCGAAGAATCCGGACAGATCGTCTTGGCTCGCGGTGGAGATGAGTTCGTCGCGTGAGTTCTCTGCCAAGCCTCCTTTCACAGATGCGCATCAAGGATGCGGCTAGGCCTCAGGTCACAGGATGTGTAGAACGTGTCGTGGGTCTGCGCTTTGACGTCTCTGGCCTTGACGCAGGCGTTGGCGACGAAGTGTGCATAGAAAGCAGCGGCCTTCGAGGCCAGGTCGTAGCCCTTGACGGTGACCTAGTTTCCTGCATGCCAATGGGTGAGACCCACGGGATGCGCGTAGGAGACCGTGTGGTGACCACAGGAGAGATGCCTACGGCTCCCGTTGGCTGGTCCCTTCTTGGGAGAGTTCTAGACGGATTTGGCGAACCTCTTGATAAGAAACTACCTCTTGGTGATCTTCGCGCAGGACTGCACGAAACGCCTCCACATCCTTTGGACCGCAAACTGATACGCGAGCCGCTCGTACTTGGTGTGCGGGCGTGGGACTCTATGGCTACGCTTGGTAAAGGCCAGAGAGTTGGAGTGTTTGCTGGCAGTGGCGTTGGCAAAAGCACACTCATGGGCATGATTGCTCGCAACACCAAAGCCCAAGTAAATGTCGTGGCGTTGATCGGTGAGCGCGGTCGCGAGGTTCGAGAGTTCATCGAGAACGACTTGGGTGAAGAAGGTATGAGCCGTACAGTGTTGATCGTCGCAACGAGCGATCAACCTGCTTTGGTTCGTATCCGCGCGGCTTTCGTTGCTACGCGGATCGCGGAATGGTTTAGAGATGAAGGCGCAGACGTCTTGTTAATGATGGACTCACTCACTCGTTTTTGTATGGCACAGAGAGAAGTAGGTCTGTCAGCAGGCGAGCCGGCTGCGACGCGCGGCTACACACCGTCAGTTTTCGCGATGATGCCCAAACTCTTAGAGCGTGCAGGCGCGAGTGACAACGGGTCGATAACAGGTATCTACACCATCTTGGTAGACGGCGACGATCATAACGAGCCGATCTCTGACGCGGCACGAAGTATCCTTGACGGACACATCACACTCTCTCGCGCTTTGGCGCACAGTAATCATTACCCGGCTATCGATGTGTTAGCGAGTGTGTCGCGAGTGATGAGCAGCGTCACTGACAAAAACGAGAGAGAGCTGGCCGGGAAACTAAGGAAACTTCTCTCAGCTTGGCGCGACGCGAAAGACCTAGTTGAGATCGGAGCCTATGTTCCAGGTACCAACGAAGTTGCAGACGAAGCGATTGCTAAACGGAGCGCGATCGAGAGCTTCTTGCAACAAGATGTGGAAGAGCAAAGCGATTGGGAGTCAACTTGGGAAGCTCTGCGTGAGGCTTTGTCATGAGAGCAACACGCGCAAAAGACCTTCTACGTATTCGTAGTCTCCAAGAGCGTGCTGCTCTTGGGTTGTGGGCCAAGCAACAAGCTGCACGCATAGCTGCACAAGAAGCACTTTTAGAGTACAAACAAGAAGTTACGCGCTGGAGCCAAGAAGTGGCAGGCCGCACCATCTCGGCAGTGACGCTCGCTGAACGCGGACTCGTACTAGCAGGCAGCAGGAGAGGCGCTATGCGTCAAACACTCGCAGTAGAAAACTTGGCGGGACTAGAAGACCAGGCACGTTCTAACTGGACCGACGCACGTATCCGCGAACAAGGGCTATTAAAGCTCCATGAACGCCTCTTGGTAGTCGAGGAGACAGAGGCCCTGCGCCTTGAACAGATCGAGTCTGACGACGTAGAAGTACGCAGGAGGCTCTCATGAGGTCTGACGCATTTCTAGACAACCAGGGAGTTGCGCTATGGAGGTGACCGCATTGACCAGAATCAGCGCAACAGAACCCACCGGGCCCAATCTAGGGAGCACTAGTGACGGCTCTTTCCAGGATGCCATCGACCGGGCAGCGGAAGGGTACAAAGAGCCAGAAGTCACTGACACGGTGCTCTCTGACCCTAGCGCGTTGGTGCCTACTGCGCCTGTGGTAGTACTGACCGTCCTACGTGAGCGTCCTATTGTTAAACTAGGGCCCGCAGCCGTCGCCGCAAGCGGCGCGCCAGACACTGTTTTGAAAGCAGTACGAGACGCTGGAGAGCGGGTCATGAGCGTCCTGCGTTCTGCTTCTGGAGCTTTGTCCGTTGACAAATTAACAGCGACAACTCCTAGTGAAGTAGCTCTAGATCCTACGATCACAACAGGTGCTGTTCCTGGTGGCTCGACAAGAGAGCCAACTAACGATACTGTAGGCGTTGCTGGTGGCACCACACTGGAAGCAACAGATAGCGCAGTATCGAAAGTAGACGTCACTCCTGTCACACAAGAAAGTGCTACGGCTGACGCAGCTATCTCTTTGAGTGACAAATCCCCCGAAGCGCTCTTAACGGGAACACGTACTGAAGGGTTGCTCGCAGATTTATCTATAGAAAAATCAAGCAAGGACGCTGCCTCTGCGCAGGACGTTAGCGGTGAGGACACTAAACCAGTAACGACGGATGCTTCGCAAAATAGTACGGACTTAAATAGCGGGGCCGAAGTTAAGAGTTCCATTAGCAGCACCATCGCGGCACCCGGCGTTCAACGCGGTGCGAGCAGGCCTGTTTCTGGTGAGAGTGCCTTAGAGAACTATTCTAAATTTGAAACAGCTCAGGGTGCATGGAAACCATTATGGATAAGCCGTGCCAATAAATCTCTGAGCGCGCGGGTAGAGACAAGCGTGGGGCCTATAACGATGCGTTTAGAACGCGGAATCGATGGGAACGTCACCGACGTCGCAGTACCAGAGGTGATGCGAGGAGCTATCGAGAGAGGCTTAGCTAGCGACGCTAACGATCTCTTAGATAAAGACACACAGTACAGATGGCGTTACGTAAGAGAACACAACGAGCAACGCGAGAAACCTCGCCAACAAGAGTCAGGAGACGAAAATGAGTAACATCAACGCAGTATCAGGGGTTGGATCCGTTCCAGGTTGGGACGCCGCGGTTGCAAAACCAGGGGCTAACCAAGAGATGGACAAAAACACGTTCTTGAAGCTACTCGTAGCCCAGCTGCAAAACCAGAACGTGGCAGACCCCATGGATCCGTCAGAAGTGATGCAACAGACTTCGCAGCTCACAATGGTCGAGAAGATGAATGAGCTAGTGGAGTCCCAGAAGGCCAGTGCTTCTGTGACGAGGCTGTCACTTGCTTCGTCTCTTGTTGGGAAGAACGTCTCTTACATGTCGGGTAGTTCGAAACTGTCTGGAGCCGTCTCTGAGGTGAGGCTCGTTGGAGACTCACTTACACTGAAGGTAGGCAGCACCGACATAGCCGTTGGCGACGTCCTCTCCGTCTCCTAAAGGAACACTCGCGACAGAACGTCGCGGGGCCGAACCTTGTATATCTAGATATACAGACCCCAAGTTTTCACACAAACAACCACCCCAGGATTACCACCGGCACGGACGCCGTTTTCGCTTTGAAAGGCTCCGTGATGATTAGATCAATGTCCTCCGCTCTCTCTGGTATGCGTGCACACCAGGGCATGATTGATGTTGTGGGAAACAACATCGCAAACGTATCTACCGCTGGTTTTAAAACCAGTGGAGTCGTTTTCCAAGACGTTCTCACCCAAGTAGTGGCCGGAGCTGGTGCTCCGACGGTGCGTACTGCTGGTACAAACCCCTCCCAGATTGGTCTGGGAGTACGTATTGCCGGTATCACCCAGTCAATGGGCCAGGGCGCGCTCTCGCGTACTGGTCGCGCAGGTGACATGTCGATTCAAGGCGATGGCTTCTTTGTTCTAGACCAGAACGGTGCAAAGACTTTCACACGAGCCGGAAGCTTCACGATTGACGCACTTGGTCGCTTGTCTAGTGTCGAAGGCGGACTCGTACAAGGCTGGCAGGCTAACGCGACTGGCGTTATCAACACCACAGGGCCTGTTGGTCCTATGGTGCTACGCGTAGGCGACCAGCTCCCTCCAAACCAAACTGAAGAAGTTCTCCTCGGTGGCAACATCTCTAGTGGCGCGATTGTCGGCGCTACTGTCCAGACAGCCGTTGCTGTGTATGACCAGCAGGGTAATGAAGTGCTTTTGCAGGTGACCTTAACCAAGACGGCAGCTAACGCTTGGACTGCAACTGCAACCTACGGCAACCCAGCTGTAGCTGTCGCATTGACAGACGGCGCTTTGACTTTCGACGCATCAGGAGAGCTCACGGCGCCTGTTGACCACAACATGAACATCGCAGGTGGGTTGATACCTGGATTCCCGAACGCAATAACGATCGACCTTGGCGCTGCAGGCGCTCCAGGACGTGTTACACAGTACGCTGGGAGTCAGTCGATGGTCGTCACAGAGCAAGATGGTTTCGCAGCTGGCGTGCTACAAAGCTACAGCGTCTCACCTGACGGACAGATTGTCGGTACATACTCCAACGGCCGCACACAACCGATCGCCCAGGTTGCCCTGGCTGTCTTTGCTAACCCAGAAGGCCTCGAACGCCTTGGTGGTACATGGCGCGAGACAGCAAACTCCGGTCTTCCGCAAGTTGGTATCGCTAACGCTGGTGGTCGTGGCCAGATCAACCCATCTACGCTCGAGTTGTCAAACGTAGACTTGGCCCAGGAATTTACGAACCTCATCGTCGCACAACGAGGCTTCCAGGCGAACTCGCGAGTGATTACGTCTTCAGACGAGTTGCTGCAAGAAATCGTCAACTTGAAGCGAGGCTGATCTAAATGGCAGCAGTACGCAAAAAAGGTCGTGAGAGGGTCGTTAGGCCTTTTGACTTCAGGCGTCCGAACAAACTCAGTCGAGAACACGTACGTGCTTTGTCGATCGTACAAGAGGCGTTCACCCGCGGCGTTGGTACGCAGCTGGCGAGCGTTCTGCGTGCCGTCAGTCAGATGCGTACAGTCAGCATCGAGCAGAAAACATGGGACGAGTATCTCGCACAGACTGCTTCACCGTGTTACGTGGCTGTGCTCTCGCTATCGCCGTTACCTGGTGCGACGCTCTTGTGTCTCCCTCTTGAGGCGGCTTACACCATCGTTGAGCTACAGATGGGCGGATCGGGTCTTGTTGGACAACAACATCCTGAGCGTGCGCTATCTGAGATTGAGAATGGGGTGCTCCGCGGATTCATCGAGCGATTGATGCCTGAGCTGCGCAACTCATTTGTCAGTCTCTCTAACATCACCCCGCGCATCTTGGCTGTGGAATCAAGTCCGCAGTTTGCGCAAGTAGCAGGGCCCAACGACCCTGTAGTGGTCGTTCAGTACTCTCTGACTATAGATGCAGTCTCTACAAGCGCGAGTTTGTGCATTCCGTACTCGAGCCTTCAAGGAGTGCTAGACGAGAACACAAACGCGGTGAGCCTGACGAGCGTTCAGTACGACGCAGCTGCGACGCGGCGTAACATTCTGGCACAAGTCCAAGGAGTCCCGGTTTCAGTCTCAGCGCGCTTTGCTCCATGCCCTATGTTGGCCACCGACGTGCTCAATTTGAAGGTAGGCGACGTGGTGCGGCTGGGTTCTTCCACCAACGCCCCTTTGACTCTATACGCCGAAGAACAGCCCACCCACCTTGTAAAAGTGGGTAAATCCGGCAGGAAGATCGCTGTTGAAGTGATCGAGTCTGTGCTGGTGGCTAAAAACTGGAATTACAGCACAGATGGAGGGCGATGAACGAGCTACTGGAATCCGTAACAATTGTTGGAGCCGAACTAGGCCTGAGTGGGGCAGCGTCGCTGACGGGGGCAGGGTGGCAGCCAAACGCGTCTGATACCATCGTCTCTGCACAAATCAGCACACCAGGCGGTGCCTACGAAGTAGCCGTTATCGGCGACGAGAAGTTGATCACTAACCTGGGCGGCAGTGACGAAGGTCTGAACAAGATCGCGGCATGGCTTGAATCTCGTGGAGCTGTTATCGCATCCTCCCTTGGCGGCTCTTTGTCTGAAGAAGCCAACTTGGGTGTTTCTTTACCTTATCTAGAAGGCGCTTCTATCAGCGGTGACGCTGGTACTTTTTCTATGATCCTCGCTGGAACAGCACCGACTGCAATTGTCGAAGCCGTACGCACAGCAGCTCCTGTCATCGCGCAGTCTGCTGGTATCGGACTTTTAAACGACGTACCTTTGGTTGTTACTGCTGAGTTGGGACGCACCTCTATGTACGTGCGCGACTTACTCAATCTTGCTCCTGGTACCGTAGTTGAACTAGACCGCCTTGCTGGTGCGCCGATTGATATCCTGGTTAACGGGAAGATCATTGCACGCGGCGAAGTTGTTGTTGTTGACGAAGAGTTCGGGGTCCGTGTAGTCGAGATCGTCGACGCAGACGCGAACTGATCAGGCAGTCAAAACGCCATGATGTGGAGTCTCTTTAAAGCAATCGTCGTTACCGGCATGATGCTCGGTGTGTTGATGATGGCGGCTAAATCCGCCAAGCAGGGACGCTTGACGCGGTTTGTCGGCAGATTTCAAGGTGGTACATCGGGTGATGGCTCCGACTTGAGCGTAGAGCGGCGCGTCATGCTCAATAAAGACACACAAGTTGCTTACATCAAGTGGGGCAACACAGACCTCCTTGTCGGCGTGAGCACAGGCGGCGTCAACGTTCTTGATAGGCGAGCACACGTCGCTGCGTCTCAAGAGACTACATTCGAAGAGGCTTTTGAGAACGCTCGCGTAGAACGTGGAGTAGAAGACGGACTAGCGGAAACTTTGCTGTCGACGAGCGCGATAGAGCGACTCCGTCATATCACTTCACGCATCGGCGATCGGCGCTGACGTGAAACGCTCCGTACGGCTTTTAACAGCCGCTTTCTTCTCAATACTCGTCGGCGTCATGTTCGCTAGCTCCGCCCAAGCTGCGCCAGCGCCTCCTGTTCCGCCGACGATCCCTTCTATCGGATCCCCAGCGGGTGGGCTAGACGGAAACTTCACTATTAGCGTCCCTGATTTACAAAACACAGGCGGTGGGAACGCGATCGTCATCGTGCTTGTCCTCACTGTGCTCTCAATAGCGCCTGCTTTACTTGTGATGCTGACTAGCTTCACACGCATTGTTATCACGTTCTCTCTTGCTAGGCAGGCTCTAGGGTCCCCATCTGTACCACCCAACCAGGTGATTGTTGGTATTTCATTACTGCTGAGCTTTGTCGTCATGGCTCCCACATTCTCCAAGATCAACGACGCTGCCTTACAGCCACTCCTTAACGACAAGATCACCATCTCAGAAGCCGTCGATCGAGCTGAAGACCCAATGCGTACCTTCCTGCTAAAAAACACGCGCGATAGCGAACTCTCCTCAATGCGTAAAATAGCTGGAGAGGACCCTGACTCTGCTGTTTCAACTACTGGCTTTGTGCCATTAGCTACTGCGTTTGTACTCTCAGAACTACGGACGGCGTTCACGCTCGGGTTCTTGATATACGTTCCATTTTTAATTATCGACCTTGTCGTTGCGTCGATTTTGATGAGTCTCGGATTGATGTTCCTGCCGCCATCTTTCGTCTCTCTCCCCATCAAACTTTTGTTATTCATTCTGCTAGGCGGGTGGACTCTCATCGCGGAGACTGTTGTTAGGAGCTTCGCTTGAACACCGAGCAAGTCATAGAGATCACGAGAGCAGCTATTGCCTTGGGTGCCAAACTGGCGGGACCGTTCCTCATTGTCGTTCTTGTCATTGGTCTCCTCATTGGTCTTTTCCAGAGCCTCACACAGCTCCAGGAATCCACCTTGACGTTCGTCCCTAAGCTGATCGGTTGTGCTTTGGTGCTAGCTCTTGCTGGTAACTGGATGATGTCAGAACTCCTCACTTTCACGCGTACGTTGTGGGAGAACGCCGGAACGTACATCGGGCGCTGACGTGAAGATCCAGTTCGAAACCTGGTATCTGCTTGCCTTTTCAGTCTCGTTTTTGAGAGCTTGGGGGTTTATTCTCATTGCTCCACCTTTTGCAAACCAGTCACTACCTGGGCGGGTCCGAGTTGCGCTCTCTGTCGTGTTTGCTTTTGCAGGAACTAAGCAGAGCGCTGTTGAGGGGATCACGACGAGCGGGGACTTCATTGGGGCACTTGTCGTTAACTTGCTGCTTGGATTCGTGCTCGGGTTTCTTTTGTACATGCTGTTTGCGGCTATCGGAATCGCTGGTGAGTTGATCGACGGCGCTATCGGGTACTCAAGCGCCCAGGCACTTGACCCGACGACTGGTCTGAATGCCGGTCTAGTTTCTCGCATGTACAACTTGGTAGCCGCTACACTTTTATTCGCTAGCGGAGGCTACGTGTTCATCGTGCGAGGCTTCGTACGTAGCGGTGATGTGCTGACCACTATCGACTCGAAGAATCTCGCCCAGACAGCGCTAGCAACGATGGCCGTGATGATGGTGGCGGCTTTCGAGATCGCGCTGCCCGTCGTTGCGGCTTTACTTTGTGCGGAGATCGCGCTAGCCCTTTTAGGAAAAGCCGCGCCACAGTTAAACGTCTTCCAGCTTGGCTTTGCTGTAAAAATCTTCATAGGACTCAGCCTTCTGGGTGTCGTTGTTGTTGCGCTGCCGTCTCAGACCGAAGCGCTTTTGAATAAGTTTCTTGAGATGATGGGCGCTTGACGTGGCAGGTAAAGGCCAGGGCACTGAAGCACCTACACCAAAACGAAAGAAAGAGGCCCGACAAGAGGGGCGTATCGCACGCAGTGCAGAGTTCACTGGTTGGTTGTCATTAGTGGTAGCTGGGGCCATGATCCCAGGCAGTGCGGCCTCTTTGCGTAGCATGGTCCTCTCGCAGTTAAGTGCGGTCCGTGTTGTTGAACCACAAGAGCTGCCATCACTGTTTGGCAGGAGTCTCCTGCAAGGAGCTATGGCGGTCCTGCCGCTGTTTGGCATGCTCTGGATAGCGGCCTTTGCTGGCACACTCGGACAGGTTGGTTTCATGCTGAGTGCGAAGTCACTTAAACCCAAATTGGAGCGCGTCAGTATCCGCAAGAACCTCCAGCGCATGATTGGAATGCGCGGAGCTGTCGAGTTGCTCAAACAAGTCGCTAAAGCCACGATCGTTGTGTACTTGTGCTATGCCACCGTCACGCGACTTGGTAACTCCCTAGCAGAGGGCGCCGGCCAGGACATCCGCGCTGGTGTTGGTGAAGCTTTAGCGTCTATTTTCTCTATGGTGCGGAAAGTAGCTACAGCACTATTAGTTCTGGCAATGCTTGATTATGCTTATCAGCGCTACACGCTTAGTAAAGACCTACGCATGACTAAACAAGAGATCCGCGACGAGATGCGTCAATCCGAAGGTGACCCGATGATCAAAAACCGCATCCGGTCCCTTCAGAGAGAAGCTTCAAGACGGCGCATGTTGAGTGCTGTTGAGAGTGCCACAGCAGTTGTTGTAAACCCTACGCAGATCGCTGTAGCTATCCGCTACCGTCCAGGCGTAGACGTGGCGCCGGTCGTTGTTGCATCCGGTAGAGGTCTGATGGCTAAAAAGATCAGAGAGGCAGCACTCGCTGCTTCAGTACCAGTCGTACGCTCAATCCCTCTAGCACGAGCTCTGGAAAAGAGCTGCGAAGTTGGTGGGATGGTCCCACCGGGCCTCTATGACGCTGTGGCGCGTTTATTGGCGTTCTTGGCTCGCGTCGGGAGAGGCGTCTCCTGGGCTGGCGTGCTTGACTTGCCATACGCCTACACCGTTGCGATACCCGATCTCAAGCGGAGACGTACTAGACGCTAGGTGCAGCCAATCTAGGCAATAAAAAAACACCCGGAGTGACCCGGGTGTTTTTTTATGAGGAGGAAGA
>Ga0209296_1001247_pt1 | contig 19912 bp, 27 predicted proteins | sample S_130206_EF_Meta_FD_187319 | JGI IMG/M metagenome (GOLD analysis project Ga0209296, IMG submission 187319) | Freshwater microbial communities from Lake Simoncouche, Canada to study carbon cycling - S_130206_EF_MetaG (SPAdes) (version 2) | ecosystem: Environmental > Aquatic > Freshwater > Lake ...
CGTTTCATTCAAGTTAAAGGTGGGCTATCGGATGACCAGATGGTTTCGATGGAGGATTCCGAGGCGGATCGGGCTTACTTGTCCCATACAGCAAAGGCAGATGAAACTAGGGCAGCGTCGGCCCAGGATGCCGTCGTATCGGTTTCACCAGGGATCGAGAGGCTTGTCAGCCTGGATAGTAAATCACTCGTTGGAGAGTACGCTGATGCAGTAACCGCCGCCGAAGCTGGCGACTCATCTGATCTCCGCGATCTGAATTTTAAAGAGCTTGTTCGGATGGGAGCTTACCACTCTACGAAGGAATTCCTGACGCGCATTGCTGACCCCAAAAACGGGGCCCCTAGGGATATGCAGATTCGGGCCAAGGCATTCCTCGGGCTTGAAAAGCGCGGGCTGAACTTGGCTAACATCGAGGCTCAGGTTGCGAGTTTCACAAAGGCCGGAACTAAGGAGCGGGCCGCGTGGGGCGGTCTCCTAGGGCGAAACGCGGATAGCACGGCATTTGGTATCTACCTAAACCTAGACCAAGCGCATGATCGGGTTACTCCGGTTCAAACATTTTTACACGAGCTTGCTCATGTCACGACCATTGCCAAGGTCAATGGCGCAGTGAAGACAACAGCCGAGGAAGATCGTATCATCAAAGACCTCGACCGTATGCGGCGGGCGGCAGTTATCAAGGCGGGGGACGCGAGCCCAGTAATCAAGACTGCGGCTGACGCTGCGGGAGTCTCTACGCCAGAGCAAAGATACGAAAACTACATTAAAGCTTTCAGTAAATTGATCGCTCAAGGGGCGGAAGGGTCTCGTAAATATAACGGGCTTCAAAACCTCAACGAGTTTGTTGTCGAGATGACGGGGAGCCCTGACTTTGTGAAGCTCCTGTCTCAGCTTGGATTCGGAACTGCGAACCCAGAGAAGCGTACCTTCACGGGGCTAATCCGTGAAGCCTTGAACTCGATTCTGAAACTCATCGCAGGAAACATCTCTCCATCATCGGAGATTGGAAAAGCCTTCAGTGATTCATGGAAGCTCACCTACAGCGGTTCAAAGTATAAAGTTGAACCGAGTGCGTTGCTTGAGTCTGTCCGTGGAGTCGTAGCCGAGGAAAAAGCTAAAGAGGAAACTAAGGCCAAACCAAAAGCAGAGCCGAAGGCGAAGGTCGAGAAAGCTGCAAAGGCTAAGGAATCCTTACCAGTCCAAACGCCAGAGGGTAATAACCCTGTAACCAAAACCGAAGAGGTTAAGGCGGAGGGGCCGAAGCGTGGTCGTGGTCGCCCTAAAGTGGCTCGCGTGCAAACCGAGTTGCCTACTAAAGAAGCGTTTGAGAAAGAGATGGCTCAAGGGGAAATGACGCCCGAGGAACGCGCTGCTGAGTTTGCAAAAGAGAAAGCGACTCAGAGCCCCGCAGCTTTTAAGGCCCCTCATGTCTTACACAATGTTCGAGACGTTGAAGATATTCCCGCAATTCTGAACGGTCTCCGCAGTGGAACTAACGTCACTATAGATAGCACTAAGCCTAATCAATCTATAGGCGCAGGAGGAGTTACTTTAGTAATAGACCCCCAGTCAATCGCCTATAAACCTAAAGAATATAATAGCAACGAAGGGGTTGCTTTAAAAACATCAAGGCCCCGCGTTGTAGAGATTTTAGTTGATAGAGATGGGTATGGGCAGTCGGGCGTTACCCAAGGCGATATTGATAAGGCTCAAGACAGAATGCTTGAGCGCATACCGCAGCTTGAAAGTGCTTGGGAACAAGCCAAAGCTGATTATGATACAGTGCGTTCACGGGTTGACGCATCGGCGGCAAATACTGGCAGGGTATCTCAAGAGCTGGCTCAAGAATTAAAAGCCGCTGAACGGAAAAGTGCCCAAGCCGAAAGGGCTTATTGGCAAGAAACTAGAGCTCTTGAAATGAGCCCGCAACCTTCAATTAGAGCAGAAGACGCAATACGCGAAGAGCTTTCGGAGTTGATTGGAAACTACCCAGTCTACTCATACGATACCGACGAGAATGGGGACGCGGTGAATTTTCAAAAAATTGAAGCGACTCAAAGCCCAGCAGCGGACGCGCCTCAGAGCCCAGCAGGGACACGCAAGACTCCAGCTTCACCCTTTGCAGCGGGGGAGCGTGAAATGGCCGAGGTTCGCGCAACGAACCACTCTGATGTTTTGTTCTATGCAGGCATCAACGAAGAGGCTTTTTACAGCGCCGTTGGCAAGGGGGATTTCACTACTGAGGAGTTAGAGCGCGGGGCGGTCAGGAATGTTTCAACGATGTTGAACAACATAGCCGGAGACGAATCCTTGAGCGCACCACTGCGGCATGTAGCCCAGATGCTACTCGACCTAGGGCACGATTTTTCAGGAGTAAAATTCCGAGTGGCAAGAGAAGGTGATACGGATTGGGCGGGCCTTTATACCATTGGTAAGAACGCCAGCTCCGGCGAGATCGCTATCAATGTTGATGCCTCGCATCGCGGAGGAGTGGCTCAGACTCTAGTTCACGAAGCTCTCCACCACGTTTCATTTTTCAAATTAAAGCCTGGCTATCAGCTTAACAAAGTAGAGCGGGCAGCGTTGCGGGACTTGGAAAAACTTCGTAAGCACGCCGAGCGCGTCTATCGCGGAAAGAATCTGGCAGAGGGTAAGAGTAGCTCATCGAGGGCCAGCACGAATGAGGGCTACTATGGATTGACGAACATCGACGAGTTCCTCACTGAAATCCTCTCTGACCAAAGTTTTCAAGCGTTCCTCGTGGGAATAAAACCCATGAGCGGAATAGCAAAGAAAGGCGGACTGATCCGCAATCTTCTCGACCAAGTATTTTCTTACTTGAAGGACTTTGTTTTTGGAGCCGATGTGAGTGGAGATAGCCTCCTGACTCAAGGGCTGGACAATGTTATGACTCTCATCCAGACGCCTCAAGATGATTTGATGGTTCAGGCTATGGCTTCAGTGATGGACGAGAGGAAGTCTATGCCGAGTCGCGGCGCGGTTGGAGTGGGCGGAGTTAAAGAAATTCAGCTTAAAGGTGGAGACATGGATAGATTGTTGGAAACTCTTGGCGGAAGTCTCTATGCGAAAAACATAGCTGGCACTGTAGGTAAAGAGGTACTCCAGAACTCAGTTGATGCAGTGATGAAAAATCAGACTGGGGCCACTAAAGCTATTTTTTACGGGAACGAGGGCAATTCTTTTTATCTTGCCGACACCGGCGTTGGGATGGACCCAAATTTGATAATCGAAGTATTTTTGAGGGCGGCGGTCTCAGGAAAAGACATTGGGGAGGGGGGTGGGTTTGGGTTTGCTAAACTGGCTTTTCTAGGGTCGGCTAGGAAATTTAAGATTGTTAGCGTCGGCCAAGACGCAGAAGGCAACAAAGTAAAAACTACGCTGCAAGGGACGGGGAAGGCGTTTATCCGGTTTAATAGCAACCCACCAAAAGCATTTCTCCTGCCTGATACTAAAATTGATTTAGCCCCAGGATTTGTTGATCCGTTTACAATGGAGTTTACTTATGTGGATCGCGATACCCCTACCGGAACCGCATCTCAATTTGAGTTAGACGAAGATGCCTACGAGGCGACTTCCATAGTTGATTCAGGGAAAAAATTTATTCAAGGGGTAAAATTTATAAGGGTCACCAATTATTCCGGTATTGCCGAGAGCGCAGATGACGATGTTAAAAAAGCGGCGGCTCTTTTAAAAGAAGTTGGGGCATACCCCAATGAATACTCATTTTCTGATGGCTACACGGCACCAGATTTCACTATCCTGCACAGCTTCTCAACGGAAGCTGCCGATGTTGAAATCATTGCGCCTGTCGGTGCAAAAATAGCTAAAACGCAATATACTTATCCTGTTATATTAAACCGATCTATTATTCAGTTTAGCACAGACATTAAGATAGCAGAAGAAGTGGCACTTCCTGAAGGGATAGCGGTAAATATTAAAGCGAAGGTAAAGGCTGGAACAGTAAATTACCCATTCACAACAAATCGCGAGTCTATAACGGAAGAATTAAAAAAAGAGATAGGCCGATTTTTTACGGAGGCGGGCTCAAAAGCGATTACAAAGTTAAATGATAAGTACAAAAACGCCTTAACATCAGCGGTAAAAGTTTCAAACTCTGAAAATGTTATATTGGACGCGGGGTCTTCAGTACCAGAAGATTATATGAATATGCTTGCGTCAAACGACAGTGTCGCAAGAGTTTTAGATGACGTTAGAAATGTTCAGAATGCCATTTTAAAAGTACTAGAAAGGCGAAGGGCGAGGGCTTTTGAAACACTAAATGATAGTTCCTATGGGAGAGCCAGTTTTGCAGGTTTGCTAATTGGAGCAAAAGCATACGGGGTCCACTTCGGAAAGGGAACCTCATCTTGGAGCAACAGCAAGTCAACTGATCCAACATACATATACCATGATGCTTGGAAAGAAATGAAGCTTGCCTATGATGAGTTTGGCTTTGACTCAAATGAAGGCCCTGAAAGAGAATACATTCAAAATTTTTCAATCGAAGAGCAGATGGGAGAAATATACAATACATTTCTCCGAAAAGTGGCGGGAGTTGCGTTCCACGAAGCTCTGCACCAACAAATTAGCTCTGAAGGAGAATCGCTTGCAAGAGAGTTGACTTTTAAGGCTGGAGATATTATAGATGCGGTGGTAGCTTTACTTGAGCCCAAACACTCTCCAAATGAAATCACTAGAACAATCAATGACATACTCGGACAAAAAGAAGAAATTGATAAGTTTAGCAATGAGGAGGAAGCAAGTGAGTTTGTTGTTTCTCAAGGGGGATATGATGGCTATGCTTTGGCCGAACGAAGCAGACCGGACAAAGGCAAAGCTGGAGATGGAGGAAATCGTGAGACAGGAGAACGAGAAGCTGAAAAACTTGCTTATGTAGGGCAAGCGGTTATGTCGCCTGCGGGTGACATGGCAACAAAGGTTCTCAAGCTCACGGGCGCAGCGGAACACACGACATTTAACGACGGCGTCTACAAAACTGGAGGCTGGCTGTCTCCTGACGGAAAGCTAGACCAGAGAGCGGGCGACAAGTGGAGAGACTCGCGGCATAAGATCGCCGCTACAACACGTCGAATTGACGCCCTCTCTCGCCGTCTAGTTCAGGCGGTAAGGTCTTCTAAAGGGGCTACAACTGCGCTGATGAACACGGCTCTCGGAAACCTCGACAACCCGCTGACTCAAAAGCAGCGCGAAGAAGTGAAGCTGATGCAGGTATCCGATGAGAACGGAGCAAACGCGATGGAAGCGGCGTTCATTGCCAAGAATCGTGAAGCATACAAAGTGAAGCAGCGTGCCGCTCTAGCGGCCCTGCCAAAGAATGTGGCGGAGGCAATCAGTGAGATGACAGAACATATCTCCGAACTCTCGTCCTCACTCAAGGCGGCGGGGTTCCTTGATGCGAAGATCGCTGCCACTGTGGACGCTAACCTTGGAATATATCTCCACCGCTCATACCAAATCTTTGACGACGAAAAATACGTCGCAGAGGTTCGGAAAAATACGAAGGTCATGCAAGCCGCAGAGGGTCTCGTCAAGAGACAGGTCGAGAGCCGCAATGCCGCTGAACTCATTCGTCAGATTGAGGATGAGGGCGGGTTTATATCTAAGGCTGATGCCGCCGAGCGCACGAGGGGTTCCGCAAAAAAGGAAGACATTGATAAGGCTATGGACTCGCTTCTCTCGATAGGAGAAGAGGGCATGGGTGCAGTCATACTTCGCGGAAGAATCCCTGGTCAAAAGGATTTGTCTGTCTTCGACGCTAGGGGGAATATCGCTCCTGAGATTCAAGCTCTATGGGGTAGGTATGAAGACCCGACAATCAACTACGGCAAGTCGGTAATGAAGATGGCGACACTCACGGCTAACCATCAGTTCCTATCCGATCTTAAGTCGATGGGGGTAAAGGAGGGCTGGCTCTATGAAGGCCCTGAAGCAAATCGCCCTAGGGGCTACCTGAAGATTTCTTCTGACAACAATAAATCACTGGCTCCCCTTGCAGGGCTTCACGGAAACAGGCTTCTTGTCGAAGCTCTCTATGAGATGTTCCCGCAAAACGGCGTGTCGGATAACTACGCGTGGGTGCGGTTTTTCTCCAAAGCGACGGGGCTGGCAATGGCGGCGAAGACCGTTCTCTCTCCCGTGGCTCAGGTGCGAAACAACCTCGGCAACATTCTATTTGACGTAGCCGCAGGAAACTTTGGGTTCTCAGACATTTCAAAAATCAAAGGACGGGCAAGCACGGCATTTAATATGTCATTCAAGGCGGCGTTCAATAAGTTCCCGAAGGAAGCCGAATTCAGAAAAGAAATGATGAGTGCCCTAGAAGACCTCGTGAGTCGAGGTGTGATCGGGGAGTCGCTAGTTGGAAACATCCTTGGCGATCTCATGGGGGCAAAAAGACTTTCTAAGAGTTCGGAAGAATTCTCAGACCGCCTTATGAGTGGGTTTGGCAAGGCAGCTTCAGGTGTATGGAATACTGCCCAACGATCCTACGCTTCGAGTGATGATTTCTGGAAGGTCATGGGCTACTTGGCAGAGGTAGATAAATACACAAAAGCGATGCCAGGCTGGACGAGCGAGCAAGTCAAAGACCACGCAGCAAAGATCGTCCGCGACATCCGACCTACCTACAGCTTGTCTCCTTCAGTGCTTGCAAAGGTGAAGGCGTTTCCATTCGTGGCCCCGTTCATTACGTTTACCACGGAGGTAATCAGGACAACGATCAACCTTACGAAGCTTGCCCACTATGAAATCACCGAGGGCAACCGCACGGGGAATGCAGAACTTACAAAAATCGGATGGAAGCGCGCACGAGGAATTACACTTGCCGCAACCGCGCCGACTGCTGCTGCGGGCATATTTACAGCTTTAGCGGGCATCAGTGCGGACGACGAAGATCGCCTTCGCCGCTTCCTGCCTAACTGGCAGAAGAATTCACAGCTCCTGCTCTTTAAGAACAAGGACGGCAAAGTGAGCTTCGCAGACATCAGTTACCTTGACCCCTACGACTACTGGAAGAAAGCTGCGGGCGCATTATTTAGGGCTCTTGCCTCAAGCGACGATGCGACTGCGACGGCGCGGATAACTAAGGGGACAATGGAAGCGGTAGGTCAGTTGATGCGACCGTTCACAAGTGAACAGCTTGTGTCTGGAGCTATTGCTGACGTGCTACGAAATAATGATTCATCAGGCCGACAAGTCTACAACCCGCAGGACACAGGTGCAAACATTGCAACGAAAGTCACTGAGCGGATTTGGAAGGCTTTCAGCCCGGGGGCATTTGATGTTGCGGGCCGAATCATCAAGGCAGGAGCGGGTGATGTGAGTGACAGCGGACGTGCTTACAACCTTGGGAATGAGATAGCAGGACTCGCACTAGGGCAGCGCATCACCGAGATCAATGTCGAACAGGCTCTTGGCTTCAAGGCTTCAAAGTTCAGCCGCGATGATCGAGATGCTTCTGCTATCTTCACGAAGGAATTTAACTCGAAGGGCACACGCTCGACGGAAAAAATCACCGACGCCTACGAACGCGCTAACGATGCAAAGTATAAACTCACAAGCGACTTCAGAGACGATCTAAATGCCGCCATTGCGCTAGGAGGTATCTCCCAGAAGAAAGCGGTAGAAATCCTCAAGGCTAACCGAGTCGGGCAGGATGACATTCAGATGATCCGAAGCGGTCGCTACAAACCATACGAACCAAGTGACGCTGCGAAAAAGATCGCTCCGAAGGACAGAGTTAAAACCGCCGACGCCGCAGCAAAACGAGCTACGAGTAAGCCACTATGAGACGCTTGAAAAACATCAACCTCTGGCCCCCGAATGGGTGGCAGTACGAAGAACTCTCCACGGGCTTTCGCTTCAAGGCTTCATCGCTTCAAGCCCTCGCTGAAAAGGTGCGACTGCACCGCGAGGCGAATGGTCTAGGGCGCGAGGATCGCGTCGAAGAGGACATCCAAGAACAGATCATCCTCAAGGCCCCTGATGAGTTCGATGGGTGGGAAGACTGCTAATCTTCTCGCTTCCGCTTGAAGATAGCGGCTTCGTTCTCAAACATACCGATGTCACCAAGCACGGCGATATTCACGGCGTTCGGATTGGATTCTATTTTATCGAGTCCAGTTGAGCGTCTGCCCATATCGACGGCGATTTTCACTTTATCGATTTTATTGAGCAACTGACTATCTTCCATGCTCTCAGCATAGGTCGCGGCTTTCTCAGCAATACGGAATTCTTTTTCCCGCATCAGCTTTCCTCGCTCGGCCCATATCTCAGTGAGCATGGCCCCTGTAGCCTTCGCTTCCTGCTTCAGTATCTTGTCGATGACTATTCGTGGCGTGTTATCAACAGCTATCTCAAACCATTTCTCATCGGAGGCGCGGGCGCGGATAATGTTTTCTTTGATTCCAAACTTCAAGCTGAGTTCTCTCCCTTTCATCCCTCCGAGGTAAAGGGCGCGGATGGCGAGCCAGTCAGCCGTAGCGAGCTTTTTCTTAACCCGCCGCCGCTTCTTGATCGCCTTAACTTCCTGTGGTGTCCTGACTTTAATTGGCATGAATGATAATTGACTTTTCTTCGGGCTTTAGTTCCTCGCGCTGCGTAGTAAGGAACTCGCTCATGGTAAAGTTGACTAGCTCTTGGCAAGTGGGGTCGGACTCAATCGCATTCAAAAGGAACGCGTGTTGAACGAAGAGTAAGCGGAGGAGTTTCCGGTCTTCCGTATCCGAAGTTAATGCGGAATCATTTTCGCCTAAGTGGGCGGCTATTGTTTCTAATAGGTAGCTTTTCATTTAATTGTTTTTCCTGTGCTAGGAAGGGCTTTGACTCGTTGGATAATGATGTTGCATACGTCGCGGTTGATTTGCTCTAGGAACTCTTTTGAAACCCGCTCAAAAGGATGAGCAGGGCGGTGGGTTTTTGCAGCTTCTAGTGCGAATTCGCGGCAGTTTTTTACGTTAATGTATTTCATAAAATTGCACGGTTATTATTAAAAATCAAACCCTTTCGCTCTTGTTGTCTTCGTCGCCTTCTTTTCAGGCTTGGGCTTGAAGTGGATTAGTGAGGTGTCATAGGAAGCGGCTGGCTTGCTGGGCTTAGTGCTGACGTCACTGACACGTCCCCAGAATCCAATTCCGATGAGTGCTGCTGCTAGTAGTAGTGTTGCTTTCATTTTATTATTTTAGTTAGATGGTTATTACTTCTGTTCAATGAGCCACTCGGCCATGTTTGTATAATCACTCGACCAGTCGAGTAAGCCGATGACCTTGTGCTCGGGGAGTGACGAGGGTATTGAGTCATTGCGACGGGCTGACCACGATAGGAGGGTGTGAGTGAGTGCGGGGATCAACTCTTTCTGTTGGTATGGGTGTAGGCGGTGCATCACACTGAAGACGAACCGATCGGCAAGCGTAAAGGCATCGCGGAACTTAGCTGCTTCGCTGCCCCATGAGTACGGATCGCTCCACTCGATGAGAGGGAACTCATCTTCAAATGCTTGCTGGCCGAAGAAGAGGACGTATGCAGCTTCCCACTCCCTCTGCGTTGCAATCCTGATGTCAAGATCGTTGAAGAGGGACTGGATTTCATGGTTCACTGGTTCACGGAACCGAGGGTGTCCGCCCCCAAGGTTAGTGTTGAGGTGGACGTAGGCTTCAGGCGGTAGGCAGGTAGTTGTCATATCGTAGTGTTAGAGTGTATGTGGTTATTATTCGTTCAAACTATTTTCAAGATTTTTTTCTGCTTCTAGCGCGAAGAATACTTCGTCTTCTGCGGCTTCTTCTGCTGTGCGCCAGCATTCTTCGTAGTAGGTGTTGTTGTCGTGCCGCTCTAGGGTTGCGATATGACCTATGTGATTTATGAAGTGGTGCGGCGGGCCAGTAATGCTCCACTCTGAACCGTCGTCACCTTCGGCTGTTGTGACTGACCATATCTGGTCGTCGTCGTAGCCCGCGTCTTTAGCTTCTTGCCAGTCCTGGAAGTAGTCTCCGTCTGGTCGTCTGATTTCTTCAAAAGGGAAATCTCCTTCGATTGTGGTTGTTTTCATTGTGGTTGTTTTCATTAAGCTGCTTTCTTGAATTTCTGCTGTTGTTGGGGTTTCTTAGAATTTAAATGGTCTGCGAGTAGTTCGAGGGTAGTTACGACAAGACCTCCTGTGGTTTCCGCTGCATCGATCGGCCAGCCGTTCTTGCGCTCGGAGACTGCGGGGTAGTGCCCTAGCCCAACCCCAACAATGTGAATGTAGCGGGACTCACTGAATACGAGTCGCCTATGGGGGTTGCGCAGATAGACGACTATTTCGCCCTTCTCTATGTCAGTTTCAGGGAACTCAACGATGACGCTATTGGGGTAAGCTCTTTCATATTCGGAGAGAGCATTGAGAACCCCCTCCCATCGAGTTGACTTCTCATTTCGTAGACGTTGCTGCTCTTTTTGTTTTTGGGTAGCCTCTGCTGATCGGATTTCTGCTAGAGCCTGTATCAGTTTTACAGTGCTGGTGTTGTCGGTGTTCATGGGGGTAATGTTTTGCATATTCATATTAGTATTCGTCAGGTGTTGTTGCTGTGGTGGTTGAGCGGTCGGCTTCGGTGATAATCCAAAGCCTCCCGTTGTATGATGATAGGATGCGTTCTCCGCAAAGAACTGCGTCTTCATTGGTTTGCTTATCTTCGGCATCAAGATCGCCCCAGTCTCCGCGCCAATGGCGGTCGATGTAGAGGTCGAGCAGAAGCCCTTTGTCGATCAGTTCTTCAACGCCAGGGGTGACAAAGATTTGCCCTAGGTCGAATTGAGTTTCTCCAATTATGTCTGTGGTCATAATAGTTTCTTGAGTTGTTTAATGGTTTTCCAAGCGGGGTGGGTTCTGTCGCCGCTCGGCTCGAACTCGGGCATGATGCCTTCGAGGTCCGCGAGGGCGCAGCGCAGGGCAAGTGTTACCTTGTCCCACGCCTTGTCGATGGACTTTGCTTCGGATGGACACTCTTGAACATAGGCTTCAAGAGCAGTTTGTATTGTTTCTATTGGTTTCATATAAGTGGTATGCGGATAATTCGGTTAATTGTTTCGTCCTCCCAATATGAATCATATCGGGCGTCTGGGGACAGATTCATCAGGGTATGCTTTAGACCTTCCGGCAGGGTTCCTCCATCCAAGTCTATTTGGATGGCATTATTCGCAGGGGAGTCCACTGTGACATGAACCTTGTGATCTTTGCTGTAATAAGCATGGCGCAAATATCTGCCTGAAAAGGTAGTTTTGTAATACTCTCTCATGTCAGGCAAAGCGGCGCTGATAATCGCAACGATATTTTCTATGGATTTCATATAATTATGCGCGGCCCACGGATTTCATATATTTGCGCCCTAGGGCGGCTCTTAGGTTTGGTATGTAGTCTACCGGTTCGGTGTCTCCTTCGTCTGTCTCGTCAGCCATACTTTGGAACGCGTCGGCGAGGAATTGCAGGTCAGGTTTCCATAGTTGATACTCTTCCTCTAACTTGAGAAGCACCCCCATGATTACTTCCAACTGCTCATGGCAGTCGTTGCTATGTCTCTCAACCTCGTCAGCGAGGTTACTTAGGTCTTCTGGTTCTATTGATTTCATAATTTATGCTTCTTCAATGTGTTGCGAGAAGTATTTCTCAGTGACATCTGTTGGGAGGTGGAGTTGCGCCCACTCGAACGCTTCTTGTTCGTTCAATGGGATCAGTTTGCTACCGCCACTACGCTCGTTGCCGTAGTCTTCTCCATACTCGGTCATTGGTCCACCTACCCCATGCAGGAAGAAGTTGCCTTTAGCGGTCTTGTAGAGCGTCTCCGACTTTCTTTGGAAGTCGCCGTAGTGATGACCATTGTGATCGGTGCCGATGGGTTCAGCGGTTTCAGTATTGTAGGTTTTGCTTTCGATTATCTGTTTCATATTATTATTGTTGGTTGTTAAACGCAACCCCTGCCCCGTGAATCACTTGTTCACGGCGACAGGGGACCATGCGTAAATTAGAATTTGCGGCTGCGGAGGAATCGAACTAGCGCATCGGAGAGCCCGAATAACGAGTCTCGTGAGATGACGCTATCGAAGTGTTTCTTGAGGGCTACTGTCCGGTCAGAGCTAGAGCAACAGACCCCCACTGTGTATAAGCCTTTAGCCCTCAATGCTACTCGGTTAATAGGCGCATCGGTGATGCACCCGTCTGTGTAGACGATAGCTAACTTAGACTTAGACGTGATCTCCTTGAAGGCTGAGTCGGATTCCCGTGGATCGAGGGCTAACCCGATACCTTCGCTACTACTGGAGCCCCAGAGGAACTCGTAGTGTTTAGGGTTTCGGATAGGCAGGTCAAGAGTCGCGGCGATTCCTGAGTAACAGGTCAGGTAAACTTTACCTGTGATGTGACCCTTTTGAGCGAGATCAGATAAGGCTCGGACAAGAACCCTGCCTGCGTCATCAGCTCGGCACATGGATCGGCGCTCGCGGTCGATGAATGCTTTCTGTGCGTGCATTGATCCGCTTCCGTCAAACAGCAGGGATATGTGGGGCGTCCCACGGTCTGCAATAGTGGGGCCGATGAAGGGTCTGCTCCAGTCGCCGCGCAAGATACCTTTGATATTAAGTCTCTTGGCTGGATTGGATGAAGGCGCTTTGGTCGGGCCGACTGCTCGGAATGCGGTAGACAACATCTTAGCAACCCGTCTCGCTTGAGCGGGCTCGTCGGAGATCATTGACTCGTGACCATCTTCACTTGAACCAGTTCCCCTAGAGTGAGCGGGGTCATCGACAGGGGCGGCTTTTTCTCCACCCTTGATGCCAGTGACAGCTCCGCCGTCAGCTTTGATAGCGTCAGCCAAGTCTCCAAGACCAAGCCCCTCGCCTTCCATCGTGTCGTCACCCGTCTCGGGAAACTCCTTCATCCAATCCCGAAGGATGGGAAGCAGTTGCGCGGTATCAGCTTTTCGGTTGGAGACGCGAGCGATACGGGTGAAGTAGTCCCACACACGTTTGAAGTAGGGGAGCGCGTAGTAAGCCATGAGGGGCTTGGGGAGTCGCCGCCCTACGTCACCTGACTTGAGGCGGAACATCAACATCGTCGGGCTCATCTTGGCGAGGTCTGCTGGGTGTTTGCTCCAGCGGGTCCAGCGCCAAGGCTTGTCGCGGTGATTGTTCTTCCAGATACGCTCAATGCGAACGTCCTCGAAGAGATTCATTAAGCGCCAAGGAATCTTCTCGCTTGCAAGGGTGACGCCTAACGCTTTCAAGTCCTTAGTTGTGTAAAGACTGTGCGAGGCTTCGTGCTCGTAGATCAGTTTGAATAGATCGGTCTGGCCTCGGGTGATACCCTTGTCAACAATCGTGTCGAATGCTTTGGGGCTAAGGCTGATGATGTGGCGCTTGGCCGTGTGGTCGTAGCGCCAGCATCCCGTATCAGACTCGGCACCCCACGTTAAGTCGTAGCTCTCGGGTAGGGTTCCCTTAGTGCGAAAGTCAATGTGGTGTAAGTCAACGGCGCGGCGTGTTTTAGTAGTTGCTAATGGCATAGTTTTTCTTTCGTTGGTTGGTTGTGTTCTGGGGAGAACGGTTGTTACACCTGCATCAGAATGGAGGTTCAGTCGTCAAGATAACTGCATCAATGGCGGGGTCTCCAGTAGGCTCCGGCTTGAAGCCAGGGAAGGCTGCCTTGAGAGCATCGACAACGCGCTTGCATTGCTCAGGCTCAGGGAGACCGTCGAGCGTCTCAGCAACCCAGATGTGCATACCCATATCAAGGATGCGGTTAGGGATGTCCTCTTGATCTATGCTATAAGATACCGCTTCAGCAAGGATGCGGGTGGTGGGGCATAGCTCAATGAAGTTGTCAGCCGCAAGAACTTTGCAGGCTTTCCAAAACATGATGATAGGATCGGCGGTTCCCGTGAATCCCTTTGCCGTCATGTAAGCCTCGACGATGCTACGCAACTTAGCTTCTTGAACCTCTACATGGATCGGCTTAAAGCGATCTTTCTCAGCGGGGTCAGCAGGACTAATGTCAAACTTGCCGCCTACGTTGGTGGTGGCTACGATGGCGAGCTTTTCCTTGGGTGCAAGGATTATCTCGCTCGTCGAGGTTCCGGTAGTAGGGTCAGCAACAGGTCTGCCTGTCCGCAGTCGGTAGAATGACTTGCCGTCGATAACAGCGGGGGCAAGCGGTGTGAGTAAGCATTGACGAGCTGCGGAGGTGGCGCGGTAAATCTCATCAATAATCAGCAGCACATTTAAACCATTTGCCGCAGCACGGAAGGCATCGGTGAGTGGGCCGTCGATCCAAGGCTCAGTAGGTGAGGGCCAGCCCACTAGGTCACTGCTCTGAGTCTCAGGGTAGACGCCAATCTCTACGCACAAGTCGAAGGACTTGCCGTGTTCCCTAGCGCCAAAGGTCTTGCCGCTACCTGGCCCCCCCTTGATAAGCACTGGCTTGAGGCTTCTGCCAGGTGAACAATAGAACTCTAGGGCGCGGTTGACGGGGTCACTCGTCGCCGTCGTGCTTACACCTAGGATGGGGGCAATAATCTTGGCGGCGGCTGCGCCACCCAAAGATAGGGCACTAGATACAGCGTCTTTAAGCTCACGCACATCGTTGCATGCAGTATCCCTGTAGGTGATTAACTGGTTAGCAAGTTTGGTGAGCTTGTCCTCTACGTCAGTGGGAGTAGAGCCGAGGCGTCCCGCGATGTCATCGAGGCGATCGTTGACACCTTTCAAGCGGGAATCAACTGCGGCTCCAATGGCTGCACCAAACATCCCGTCAAGTGAGGGGGCTGGGGCTGGGGCTGGAGCTCCACCGCTCTTGGTGGCGAGGGCGCTGAGTGTGGTGGTGGCGGCGTCGATGGCGGTGATCTCACCCTTGAGGAGAGACCTCAACGTGGAGCCCGTTGCGTTAGCGATCCACGTCCCCTTGTGCCCGTTGGCGTAGACTTCTTTCTTGGCTGCGTCGTAGTTAAGTTCGTCGATTTGCGTGTTTGTTAGTGCTGTCATGGTTTTTTCTTTCTGGTTACTGCGTTGGTTACTTGGTTGTGATGAGGGCGATGGAGGTCAGTTGCTTGTTAGTTTCGGCGTCGAAAAGGTCTTCCTCTACGAGCTTGACTGGATACACATCTGAGTCGTAAGTGCGTCTGTAGTTAATATCTACGTGACGAGGGTCGACTCCGTTTTCTTCGCAGGTTTTGAGGATGCGGTTGATTAGTGTTTGTGCTTTCATATTTATTCGTTCTCTCGCAGAGATTCTTTGGCCCCGCTGTTGTTTTTATTCGTTGGTTAGTTTGGTGATATATCATTCGTTGGTTAGTTTGGTGATGTATCCTTTGCTCCACTCGTCTGCGGGGTGCTCGCCGTAATGGTCGTAGTAGGTGCCGCAATGACGGCAGACGTATGCCTCATACCCAAGCCCACCGTCGTAATGAGACAGGGATTCATGGGTGCATGGCTTCAATGCTTCTTGGATGGTGAATGCCATCTTGAGAACTTCATCGTCAACTCGGTCGAGTTCTTCACAAGTGACGGTGTAAAGGTCGTGTAGGTCATTCATAATGAGGGCGCGGGTCGCGGGAGTTGTCGCTGTTACCTCGGACTTCTTCGACAGTGACCCAAAGTTCACCGCCGTCATTCCATCCAAGCGGGATGAATCCTTCGCCATAGTAAGCATTCTCCTCGTCAGGGAGGTTTGCCATCGCACTATGGCGGTCGGGTGCCTCGATTTCATTCTGCTTTTCGACTTGCTTCTTTGCTTCATCGAGCCACTTTTCAGCGTCTTCCTTGGCAGGGAACGGGATGCTGCCCTCTAGGATGAGGCGGTCATACCACCAACCACCCTCTTCAGGGCCGCCGAAGCATTGTTGGCAGCGGTAGATGGAGACGAAGGTTTGCTTCGCCTCGTTGAACTCGTTGTGTTTGCGGATAACCTCCGCGAGGTCTTCTAATAGGTTCATAAGTTGTGTCCGGTGATTTGTTCCCACAAAGGAACTGGTAATAATGAGGATACGGCAACAATAGTGTGCCCTCCTTCTACTTCGTAGCTGGTAACGCACGATGCCGTGCGGTCTTGCTTGTTATAGAGGAAGCGGCTCACAAGGGAGCGGTATTCCTTATGTGTCTCGTAGTCCTTGGGGGGCAACTCTACGCCGATGTCATAGACGATATGCTCGTCATCCTCTCCTACTAATTCAGGTTTCATGGCAGTATAGATACTTTGTCTCCAAAGACTTTCTCGAAACGCTTTGCTAAAGAAGCGGCGAGTTTAGGGTTGGCAATCATTTCAGCGGGGCCGTGGTTCCACCCACGGATTGCTTTCATCACTGCGTTTTCGATGTCTTCTTTTGTTTTGGGTTTTTTCATTTGTTTGCTAGTATGTGGTTGATTGCATTTCTGATTACTTCTTCTACTACAGAGTCTTCTTCATCATCGAAGGAGCCGTCGGTCATTCCGCACCATCCTTCTTTGTCGAAGCCCTTGAGTATGTGGAGCAATCCTCTTAATTGCGGGCGGTCTTCTACTTTCATTTGGTTTTAAGAAACTCCTGCGACGGACAGGAGATGTTTGATTTTAGCTTCGGCAATACGATTGGTTTCTTTTTCAACCCAATCGTGTTCCATCCATTCGATTAAATCCTCCGGTGAGAACTCTATTCTCTCTATCGAATCGGTCTCTTTGTATCCATATGGGATGTCTCTGCGAGGGTCTGCGGGGGTTGATCCTGCATAGTAAACAGCGGCTAGGGAACGCCCGTCGCCGCCAGTTTTACGCAACTTCACTCGGTGGAAGAGAGCCGGAGGTAAGGAAGCGTGCATGAGTTTTGCAAACCGCTCCGCCGCTTCGGCGTGGGTATCTTGCCATGCTTTGCGGGCTTCTGTGAGGCTAATTGCGCGGATGTTTTCTTCGATCTTGGACATTGATGTTTTCATTTGTTTTATTTCTAATATTCCCAGCGGTGTTTGACCCACAGTGGAAACTCCAAGCTGGATGATCGGAGTTGCGTGGGGTAAGTTGAATCAAGGCGCTTTGCTACAAAGCCCTCGAATAGTTCTGCACTGAATCGGAAGTTGAGATGCTGAAGGTGATCCCACGCTTCTTTCTTATTGCTGTCCTCGTAGACGCAATCGAAGGTGAGTAACTTATCCTCCCTAGGGCAGATATTGACTTCCCAGGATTGCCAGGCTTGCGTGTTGCTTAACTGATCCTGGATAAACTGACGCCTTTGATGATAGGGCGACTTGTCGTTACTCTTTGGGATGTAGTCTAAAACTACTAGACTACCTCGCCCTAGGTTGTGGCGACGCTCCAACGCTTCGCAGTCTAACCAAGTCATTGACTCGGGAAGTTTTGCGGAGCGGAGGGCGTCGAGCACATAAGCAAACTCCTTCTCAATAGAGAGGCGCTTGCCGTGCCGATTCCACATCTCACCTGTCTGCGTGTTCACTACTGCACGCCATCCATTGATTTTGGGTTCATAGCTCCATGTGCCGGTCTTAATCCGTGCCCTAGGGAGTGGCCCGCCGTTGATCGGGCGGAGTGGGTAGGATGGGAAGCTCATATATAATTATGCGTCTCCAATAACTCCCATACTTTGTCTAAGCATTCCCCATCGGTATCCATTTCCCCAGCGGTCTCGATGATACGAATGATCTCCTGAATGATTTCTTTGTCGTTCATGGTTTCATTTGACCTCCATGTCGATGATGTCTGATATCGGTGCACGGCACGATCCGCGCTTCATACGATGGGTTGGGGGTGGCGAGAAGTCAGCCCAGTGCATCGGGTCCAGCGCATGACGGTCAGAGCTGCACAGTCGCCAGTCGTTGTTCTCATCAAGGTAGCCCGTCTCAATCACCAAGCCCCCGAAGTGGAGAAGAAGAGCTTCTTCCTTCGGAGGCTTTACACTCATCGGGAGCCAGTGGTTGTTTGGTGTATAGTTCGAGCTCATTTACTTACGTCCTTTCGTCTTAATCATGGCGATGATGGGGCAGACCAACTCAATAGCCATGTTCTCATCAACCGACAGCGCCGTGTGTCTTGCCATGTGGAAGTCAGCGTTAGGCTTGATTACCGCCTTGGCAGTAAGCGCCTCGGCTGCACCATACTCGGCGAACAGCTCTTGAATGGCGTCGATCAACGCATCGGCACTCGCCGAAGGAATCTTGTCGCCATCAATCTTCAACTCAAAGGACTGCCTGAAGAACTGCGCCGTGCGCTGCTCACCAAGCAACTCTATGATAGGTGACTCGTCTTGAATCGCTGCGTAGCGATTCTGGAACATCACTAACACCTTCTCATCTGGTGTCGTGCCCGTTGCTTCCACGCTCGATGGGGTGTCATGCCTGCCGTGCAAGTGATTGAAGAAGAACTCTTGCGCTAGGCTGCGAAGTTCCGCCTTCTTCAACTTGAGACTGCCCTCTAGGGCGTCGAACTCTCGTGATTCAGCGAGGATGTCGCTCGTCAACTTGGCTACATCGCCGCATGAATCGGGGAGTTGAGGGTAGCTTGTCTTGGTCTTGTCTGTCTTAGCGGCAATGCCGCCAAGGTTAATCTTCTTAATGCCAGTGGATTGTGTTGTCATATTATTTTTCTACTTGTTCAATGGGTTGCTCCAAGCGTTTAATGGATTGCTCCAAGCGTCTCTCAAAGCTATCCGCCAGATCGTCGCATCCGATATTGCGGAGGTCTTCGATGGCCTCAGATAGGAGGGCCACTACTTCTGCGATTTTAGGGTTCATACTGGTTTTCTATTGGTTGGTTGTGGTTGTGTTCTGAGGGGAACGGTTATGACTCTAGCCTCGGCTCTTAGGGGTAGAATTAAGGCGCTTCTCACCACCAGCCTCGACGACTTTGAGAAGCTCACTCAGAGCCGCCCTAGACTCGACATCAGACAGGAGGCGGGACACACGCCCCGCTGAATCACGGGACAGGGAGTCTTTGATTCCCTTGCGGATTTCATCTTCCCGAACCCATTCCGTGCTTGGCAACTTTTCCAGCTTGGCGAACTCGGCCATCAGCTCTTTTGACGCCTTAATGGTTACAATATTACCGTCTTCTTTAGTATCACCAGTAACACGGACGCTGAACTCTACATAGCTGGAACTGGAGCCGTAGCGACTAGCCCGAACCTCACTCTTCTCGGCAATGAACGGGGATGCCTTTGCGATGTGGGCTGACAACTCTTTCAATGCAAGAGCCTGAATGAGGAGTTTCTGCGCTCCGATGGCGTCTGCTTTGATGATGTTGGCGGCTTCCACCTCCTCGATCTTCAGGCGGGTCAACGCCTCAACGATCTCGGTTCGGGTTGGCTTAGGTTGAATCACCGCTTCAGTTGCAGCGGGGACGATTGATATGGTTTTTACTTTTGACATGGTTTTGGTTTTCTATTGGTTGTGTGGTTGTGGTTGTGTTCTGAGGGGAGAACGGTTGAGATACTTCTTGCTTAGTTCGGGGTAGGAGCAGTCCATAATTGTCGCAATGATGTCTGTCCAATCGACGGCGAAGACTCGCTCCCCGTCTATTTCAATGAACTCTCCATTGGTTTTGTTCCAATCTTCCAAGGTCTCTTGGAGGATGTGGTTCAGCACCACTTTGGCGTCGTCATCGGTCATGCCGATACTCTTGATTGATTTGTAGAATTGGGTGATTTGATTCATGTTTAAAGTGGTGAATGCTTCAACTTCCGTGGCATTCTTGCGCCCCATTCGGTTCGTCCTTGCCTTGCAAGGAGTGGGCTACAAAAATACTCTAGGGTTGCTTAAGTGGTTCAGTCTGAGAGATGTCAAAGACGTTCCCAAACGTGAACCGAAAGGCTGGTTTCTTGTCGTCTGGTGTCGGATCAGGGGATGCACTGGTTCTTGGCTTCAATGGAACCCAG
>Ga0209296_1001249_pt1 | contig 19906 bp, 29 predicted proteins | sample S_130206_EF_Meta_FD_187319 | JGI IMG/M metagenome (GOLD analysis project Ga0209296, IMG submission 187319) | Freshwater microbial communities from Lake Simoncouche, Canada to study carbon cycling - S_130206_EF_MetaG (SPAdes) (version 2) | ecosystem: Environmental > Aquatic > Freshwater > Lake ...
CAATGCCGTCTGAAGTTATTACATTTCAAGACATCACTGGCATATCGGCCACAGGCTCAGTTGATAGCGTAACTCAGTCGGTTTCAGTGGCGCTCACTGGCGTTGATCTGTCGGGCATTGTTGGCACTATCATTGGCTATGGATGGGGCGCAGTACCCGACACGCCAGAGTCATGGACGGCGCAATCAGATAATTCTGAGACATGGACACCAGTTTCCGATTCCTCGGAGTCGTGGACACCAGTTTCTGACACCTCAGAAAATTGGTCAGAAATAGCGGAAAATGAAATCACTTGGCAAGAAGCCGCATAGGGGTAAAGAATGGCAGATACAACCACCACAAATCTATTGCTGACAAAGCCAGAAGTTGGCGCGTCAACCGATACATGGGGGACAAAGATCAATACTGATCTGGACACCATTGACGGATTATTTACCACTGGTCCAGCATTAAAACCAAGCAAAGGCGGTACTGGAATTGCAAACAGCGATTCAGCCACTGTCACATCATCTGGAAATTATGCGTATACAAGAACTCTGACCGCATCAACCAATGTCACATTTCCAACCACTGGAACATTGGCAACACTTGCCGGATCAGAATCATTTACCAATAAAACGCTGACAAATCCAACAGTGACCAATTATGTGGAATCTGTGGTTTCTATTGGAAATTCAGGAACAAGTCAAACGCTGTCTTTGACCAGCGGCACTGTTCAGACAGTAACTTTGACAGGTAACTGCACATTCACAATGCCGACAGCAACGGCTGGCAAATCATTTATTTTGATTGCTGTACAAGATGGAACAGGATCAAGGACAGCGACATTTACTTCAGTAAAGTGGCCAAGCGGTACTGCACCAACAATGACAACCACGGCAACGACTGGTAGAGATATTTTTACCTTTGTCGCTGATGGCACAAACTGGTATGGAACTTCAGCACAGGCGTTTGCATAATGTTTGCAGCTAAAAACGAACTATTTACTCGCCCAAGTGGTTACTCAATCAGCCGCAGTGTGCGTACACGCTCGTCTGCAAGTGCGTATTTCAATCGGACACCTGCAAGCGCAAGCAACAGAACAACATGGACATGGAGTGGGTGGGTAAAAAGAGGTGCTATCAGTAATAGCACAATTAATATACTTTTTTCTGCTGGTACAGATTCAACGGCTGGAACAGGAACAAATATAAACTTTGGGTTTACAGACTCAGGTGGTGACCAGTTTTCAATTAACGCAGATAATACTTCTGGTTTTTGTTTAGTAACTACTCAATTATTCCGTGACCCATCTGCTTGGTATCACATTGTTGTTGCTATTGATACCACTCAAGCAACGGCATCAAACCGTGCAAAACTTTATGTTAATGGAAATCAAGTTACAGTTTTTTCTACGGCTACATATCCAACGCAAAACAGACAGTTTGATGTAAACAATACAGTCGCTCATAATATTTCTCGCAGAACACTAAGCGCAACATATTACTTTGACGGCTACATGACCGAAGTCAACTTCATTGACGGTCAAGCCCTGACACCATCATCGTTTGGTCAAACAAACTCTGTCACAGGCGTATGGCAACCTAAAAAATACACAGGCACATACGGCACAAACGGCTTCTATCTGAATTTCAGCGACAACTCTGCCGCCACTGCTACCACCATAGGCAAGGACTATTCTGGTAACGGTAACAACTGGACACCCAACAACATCAGCGTGACTGCTGGTGTGACCTATGACAGTTTTTTAGATGTTCCAACACCATACGCAGATGGCGGCACAGGACGAGGAAATTATGCTGTTGGAAATCCACTATCAGTAAATGTAACAACTAATGCAACTGCAACGCTAACCAATGGCAATCTTCTTTTGACAAATGCTTCAGCAAATTATTCTGGATTTGCAAGCACAATGACAATTCCTGTTGCTGGAAAATGGGCATGGAAATTTAAAGTCACTGGTTCTGTTAGCGGTAGCAATGATGGCTATATTGGATTTGCTTGTAATAGTTCTGGTAATCCTGTGACTGGTGCTAGTAGTGGTGCGGCAACAAATTGGTATACAACAGTTCAAGTGCAAGCAATTTCAGACCGTGGCGTTGTCCATAAATATGCTGGAGGTAGCGTTGTAACCGATGCGGCTGGTTCTAGCCTCACTGGCGTAACTGGAGATGAATGGGAATTTTTAATTGACAGAGATGCTGGCACAACCATTGTCAAACTAAATGGAACAACCAAAGTAACTGTCACTGGACTGCCAACAACACAAGAGCTTTTTCCTTTTGCAACTTTCTATCAAACTAGTGGCTACTTTATCTTTGATTACACGCCAAGCGATACAAGTTACAAAACACTGAACACCCAGAACCTGTCAACGCCAACTATCAGCAATGGTGCTAATTACATGGCGGCTACTACTTATACAGGTACAGGGGCATCGTTAACCATTGCAAACACTGTTGGTAGCGCATCTTTTTATCCTGATTTTGTTTGGATGAAAGGCAGAAGCGGTGCAACTAATCATGCGTTGTATGACTCTGTACGAGGCACAACAAAAGATTTGGTAAGTAATTCAACAGGGCCAGAAACAACACAAGCAACAGGTTTAACCGCTTTTAGTAGTACAGGATTTACTATTGGTGCATTGGCAAAAATAAACACTAGCACAGCAACTTATATCGGTTGGCAATGGCTTGCTGGTGCGGGTTCATCTTCATCCAATACCAGTGGTTCACTTACAACAACTGTAAGCGTGAATGCTTCTGCTGGTTTTAGTGTAGTTACATATACAGGTGCTGGTGGCGTTTCTACAATAGGTCATGGGTTAGGTGTTGCACCATCTATGATGATATTTAAAGATAGAGATGGTGCGGCTAATAATTGGCCTGTGTATCACAAAAGTTTAGGAAATACGTCTGCTTTATTACTTGATACAACAGGCGCATCAACTGCTACAACAAATTGGTGGAGTAACACAAGCCCAACATCTTCTGTTGCAACTATTGGTAGCAATGAAACTAATACAGGAAATAAATATGTCGCCTACTGCTTTGCCGCAGTTGCTGGTTATTCAGCATTTGGTAGCTACACAGGCAATGGAAGTGCTGATGGGCCGTTTGTGTATTGCGGGTTTAGGCCAAGATTTTTAATGGTTAAAAATTCATCGGCTGTTGGTAATTGGTTGATGTTTGATTCATCTAGAGACACATACAACCAAGAGGTTTTATTTATTTTTGCAAATACATCTGATGCTGAACAAAATAGCTCAGGTACTGTGTCGTTTGATTTTCTTTCAAATGGTTTTAAGGTTCGTAACACAAGTGGCAATATCAATGGCAGTGGTAATACGCTAATTTATATGGCCTTTGCCGAAAACCCATTTAAACTTTCTCTTGCGAGGTAACCCATGTTTTTACTCAACGGCAACCCACTTCCCATCGACACACCATTTGAAATAGATGGTACGCACTACCCTGCCAACTGGCTACGCTTGACCTCTATAGAGGAAAAGAACGCTGTTGGCATCACAGAGGTGGCAGATGTGACCACCACATACGATGACCGTTTCTATTGGGGTGTAGACAATCCCAAGCAATTGGAAGACATCACAGTCACGCTAGACCAAAGTGAACCGTACACACAGTATGGACTCAAACACCAATGGATTGCACAGGTCAAAGACACTGCCAACAAATTGCTTTCACAGTCAGACTGGATGATTATTCGCAAGTTTGAGCGTGATGTTTCTATTCCAGCGGAAACAGTTACTTATCGTGCCGCTGTCATTGCTGAATGTACAAGACTTGTGACCGCCATTGCTGGCGCCGCTGATGTGGAGGCGCTGATTGCTGTGGTAACTGCACAAGGATGGCCAGTAAATGAATGATGTTGAAAAGGAATTTGCTGTGCATGAAGCAGTCTGTGCGGAAAGATATGCAGCGATAGAAAAGTCTTTCGTTGACGGCGATAAACGCATGACACGCATTGAGTATTTGCTCTATGTCGTGATTGCGGGTGTGTTGTTGGGGCCAGGCTTTGCCGGTGAACTGGTCAAAAAGGCACTAGGACTCTGAGAACGATGTGGACCCCATATCCTTGTGCCTCATGGCTGCCGGTATCTGCAAGCAGATACAGGCTGGATGTGATCTGTATCGTTCCGCAAAAACGCAATTCGTAGAAATAAAAGCCACCGCCGATCAGGTGATGGAAATTGGCAAGGAGGTGCAAGGGTTTTGGAAGAAGTTAATGCAATTCTTCACAAGCAAATCCACACCACATCAGCAACAAACTGCAAAGCCAGCAGCCAAGAAAAAAGAGAAGTTTGTCGCGGCTGATGAAGAGCAGATTTTGAATTCAGTCGTAGACCAGCTCATTCAGTTTTTCCACATCCAGCAACAACTCGCAGACCACATCCGCGAGGAAGAGGAAAAATCCAGAACAGTCTACGATCCAACTCAAAATCATTTCGAGGCAGCGATCAAGCGCGTGAGAGCGCAAGATCAGATGCAGAAGTTGGTGGAAGATATACGCATGGCGATGACTTGGAATGCGCCACAGGAACTTGGTGCGCTGTACAGCAAGGTTTTCGAGATGCGTGACATTGTTGGTGCGGAACAGGAGGCGGCAAGGCTGGCACAGGAACAGCGGGAAAAGAGGGCAAGATGGCAACGGCAGCAAAGGGAGTCAAGCCAAAGGCTAAAAGCGGGACTAAGCGTCCTGACCCTTATTCTTATCCTGTACCTGTGGACATGGTTCGTGTGGCTGAGTCAAGCGAGGATGTTGTGATGAGCGCCTTGGGGTGGATATTTGCGGTGATATTGGTGGCGCTGATGTTGCCTTTGCTCGCATTCCTGTACCTCGATGTGCTGACACAAAAGGCCGAGGTGAAACAGCAGACCGAAAAAGTGGAAAAATTGCGTAGAGAGATTGAAAGGACAAAGCGTGACAAGACTCCTGATTCCATTACTGACAATCCTGTTTTTGACAGGGTGCGAAGACCGTTTTAGGTATCCATGCCAAGACCCGAAGAATTGGGGCAATGAAGAGTGCAAGCCTCCAATCTGCACCGCCACTGCGACTTGTCCCGAACAACTTGTTAAACCCGAACCGGAGAAGAAGTGATGCCAACTATCGTGATGAATAAATCAAATCGCATGACTGCCGAAGAGATCGAGGTCAGAATTTGGGCAATCGTGATCTTCTCTCTGACAATGATTTTGCTCGGCTCAGTGGCCATGTTTTTGTACAGCGTTTCCTTTGTGACGCAACCCATGTCAGGCATGGCCGCCATCGATAAGGTGTACACGCAACAGATCAACACCATCATGGTTTTCATCACTGGCGTGCTCGGTGGCGTTGCAGGCCGTTCTGCTGTCTCGGCCAGCGCCAAGGCGATTGCCAAGGCCGATGCAGACGCTGACAGCGAGCCACCAGCGCCATGAGTTTGCTTAACCCTTGGGTGATACTTGGCATCGTCTTTTCTGTGCTCTCTGCCTTTGGCGGCGGCTACTACAAGGGCAAGGATGCTGAGTATCAGCGCCAGCAGTTGGAGATTGCGGCGCTCAACGCCAAGGCAAGGGAAACTGAGCAGGCCATGTCCAAGGTGGCGCAGACTTATGGTGAGACATTACGAAAGGCGAACAATGCTGCAAAGGTTAAAGAAAACAAGTTGCGTATCGATATTGCTGCTGGCAGTTACAGCCTGCGGATTCCTGTCAAAGCGCCCACCTGCCCAGCCGTACAAGCCACCGGAGATGCCGCCCCTGCCAGCGGAAGTGACGCAGGAACAGCATCAGCCGAACTTGACCGACAGACTGCTGATGCTCTTATCGCCATCACAGCCGAAGGAGATGCCGCCATCCGCAAGCTCAACGCCTGCATCCAAACCTACGAACAAATGAGGACCATGAAATGAATCTATCACCAAGTTTTACCCTTGAAGAGTTGACGCATACCGATCACCGAGAATTTGACAATATGCCGAATGATGAGGAATTGGCAAACCTATACCGTCTGGCTGAATTCTTGGAACAGGTCAAGGTTGTGATTGGAGGTAAACCGATCATCGTGAATAGTGCATTCCGCAGTGCGGAAGTTAATAAGGCAGTTGGATCAAGCGACAAATCACAGCATCGTCGGGGCTGCGCCGCCGATATCCGAGTGCCAGGCATGACACCAGATGAAGTAGTCAAAGCAATCATTGCATCTGATCTGGGATATGACCAAGTTATTCGTGAGTTTGATCGCTGGACTCATGTCAGCATTCCAAACACTGAGGATGCCAATCCTCGCGCCATGGCTTTGATCATTGATAAGACCGGCACAAGAGCGTTTGCATAATGGCCACAAACCTCGATCAGCAGATCACGACACCGGCGCAGCCAAACCTTGGCGCGCCGCAGTCTTGGTATGACGAGAGGTTTTTTGCACAATCCTTTGGCGGCCTGAATGTCTACTTCAACAAGCTGACCGCCATATTTTCAGCGTTGTTCGGCAGGCGCGGTGGTAAGTGGATCAACAATCCCTACGGCGCGTTCCAAGACACCACAGATCAGACGGCTACGGCCAACACCGCCACCGTGATGACATTCAACACCACCGACTTCAGCAATGGCGTGTCAGTGGTGACAAGTGGCGGTAAGGCATCCAGATTGACCGTGGCGCAGGCTGGCATTTATAACCTGCAATTCAGCGCACAGTTTGAAAATTCAGACACGCAAGAACATGATGCCAGCATCTGGCTGCGTCAGGACGCATCTGGCGCTGGAATTGACATTGCCGGATCGACTGGCTTTGTAGGCATCCCAAGTAAACATGGCGGGATCAATGGCCACATCATTGCAGGCTGGAATTATTTTGTGACGCTAGATGCCAATGATTTTGTCGAAATCTGGTGGTCAACACCGTCAACTCAGGTGACGATTCAGGCTTATGCCGCAGGCACATCACCCACCAGACCGACAACAGCATCAGTGGTGGCCACCTTGTCATTCGTGTCCAATCTGTCCACAGAAACAGCATAATTAAGCCATGGCACTCATACCTCTTAAAATCCCTCCAGGCGTGTACCGCAACGGTACTGAGTATCAGTCTGCCGGACGCTGGTATGACGCAAACCTTGTACGCTGGTTTGAGAACACGCTCAGACCGATTGGCGGCTGGCGAAAGAAATCAAACAGTCAAATGACCGGCTCATGCCGAGGTTTGCTGACATGGCGAGATAACAGCGGAGATCGCTGGATTGCCGCCGGTACACATTCCAAGCTCTACGCCATGAATGAGGCTGGGACGCTGAAGGACATCACGCCATCAGGATTTACTGCTGGTCAGGCCAATGCCACCATCAAAACAGGCTATGGTTACTCAACTTATGGCTCATACGCCTATGGCGTAGCGCGTCCAGATAATGGATCAGTATTGGCCGCCACCACATGGAGTTTGGACACTTGGGGCGAATATCTGGTTGCCTGTTCCGACTCTGATGGCAAATTGTACGAATGGCAGTTAGGATTTTCAACGCCAACCTTGGCGGCGGCCATCACCAACGCACCAACAGGCTGTGCGGCTGTATTGTCCACCGCAGAGCGATTCCTGTTTGCTTTGGGCGCATCTGACAACCCGCGTCTAGTCAAATGGTGCGATCAGGAAGACAACACGACATGGACGGCGGCGGCCAACAATCAGGCCGGTGACTTTGAGTTGCAGACCGCCGGTGCTCTGAAGGCTGGAAAGCGCGTCAGAGGTATCAATTTGCTGTTTACCGACATTGATGTGCATACAGCCAGTTATGTCGGCCTGCCTTATGTCTATTCGTTTGAGAAGGCTGGATCAGGCTGTGGTGTGATTTCGAGCCAAGCAATTGCCGCCATTGACACTGCCGCCATGTGGATGAGCAAATCAGGCTTTTGGATGTTTGATGGATATGTCAAACCATTGCCTTGCGATGTCTCTGACTATGTATTCCAGAACATGAATTACAACCAGAGCAGCAAGGTTTACGCGGTTCACAATTCAAAGTATGGCGAAATCTGGTGGTATTACCCATCGAGCGCCAGCAACGAAGTCGATTCCTATGTGACTTACAACTACCGTGAAAGCCACTGGAATATTGGCACAATGGCTCGCACCGCAGGCACTGACAGGGGTGTATTCCTGAATCCTTTGATGGTGTCAACTGATAGCTACATTTATGAGCATGAAGTTGGCTATGCCTACGATGGCGGCTCGGTCTATGCCGAGTCTGGACCGTATGAGATCGGTGTCGGAGAGAACATCATGTCGGTGCGTCAGGTGATACCGGACGAGCAGACGCTGGGCGAGGTGCAGATCAGTTTCAAATCGCGTATGTACCCGACTTCCACTGAAACAAGCCATGGACCGTATCCAGCGGCGCAGCCAACAGATGTACGGTTTTCTGGCCGTCAGGTCAAGATCAAGTACACCGGCGCTGTCTTGGAGGATTGGCGGGTTGGCGTGAACAGGTTTGATGTTGTGCCGATGGGTAAGCGTTGAGTGACGAGGAAGACTTTGAGAGGTTGCGCCATCATGTGGCTGCGGCACTAGAATACTCCGGAGGAACTCATAAAGTTGAGGATATTGTTGAGGGGATTCGCGCGGGACGGTTTCAATTCTGGCCAGGCCGCGACTCAGCAGTGGTGACAGAGATCATTGTCTACCCACAGTTAAAGGACTTGCACTATTTCCTTGCTGGTGGCGACCTAGATGAACTCCGATTGATGCGACCTTTGATCGAACAATGGGGTAAGAGCATAGGTTGCAGCCGAGTGTCTCTCGCTGGCCGTAAAGGTTGGGAGAGAACATTCTTGAAGGATGAAGGTTACGAGCCGAAATGGTTCATTCTGTGCAAGGACTTATAAATGGCAAACGAAGATTATTTAGCAAGCGGTGGCTGGACATCATTACCTCCACCAGTACAGCCGACAGGTTTGCTGTCAACTGGTTTGACTCCATATCAAAAAGCCATGGCGCAGATGCAGGAATATCAGGCCGCCAGCAACCCACAACTGTATTCATTGCTCGGAACTTCTGGCGGCTATAAGCCAGGTATTTTCAGCCAGCGTAGTGCATCAGGTTTGCTTGGCCAATTGGGTGGCATCACTGATATTCGTGGCGGTGGTGGCGCTAGAAGTCCAGCAGAACAAGCTCGCATCAATGCATTTTTTGATGCAATGACACCTCAAGAACTTGCTGATTTCCAAGCGCAAAATGCAAAAGTAATGAATATGGTTCTTGGACCAACATTATTGAAAATGGCTTATGACGCAATCACAGGTAAAAATGAGCCAACCATGGTTGAAGGAACTTATACGCCACCAGCACAGATTGTCAATGCAATGGGCGGTATGGGTGGATATAACCCAAGTTTGTTTTCACCGACAGTGACTCCAGTTGTAACTGTTGGTCAAGAATCAGCAGTTACTACTGGTGATGGCACTACATCCCCATTATTAACAATAACTCCACTTTCTTCTGCTGGCAGTGGTGGTGGAACTGTTTCTTCTGGAGGTGTTAGCGCAAGCAGTGGCAGTCCTATGGGTGGCATTGCAAGCTCTGGAACATCTGGACAAGCTGCTGCCGCCAATGCGGCTGCGGCAGCCGCCGCTGCAGCCGGTGTTGGTACTGGAGGAGTCAGTACAAGCAGTGGTAGCCCTATGGGTGGTATTTCATCAGGCGGTGGAAGTGCTGCAAGTGGCGGCGGTGGAGGTGGAGGTGGAGGTGGAGGTGGTGGCGGTTGCTGTTTCATCATGCTGGAAGCCCGCTATGGCGATGGCACTATGGACAGAGTTGTGCGCCGCTATCGTGATGAGAAAGTCACGGAAAGAAACAAACGTGGATACTACAAGTTGGCTGAAGTTTTTATTCCGCTGATGCGTAAATCAAAGTTATTCAGCTTCTTTGTAGTTAAGACTTTTGCCGATCCTGCTGTCTGTTACGCAAAGTGGTATTACGGTGAAAACAAATGGGGATGGATATTTAAGCCACTTGAAAAATTTTGGATGAGTCTATTTGACACATTAGGAACAGAGACACAATTTATCCGTGAAAACGGCGAAACGGTTTAAGGAGTAAGCAACATGAGTAAAGGCGGCACAAGCGTAAGCACCACCAGCATTGATCCAGAATTAAAGACTGCATATTTGCAGAATCTGGAACAAGCCAGAAGTGTGGCGGCAGGATTGCCTGTCCAGCAGTTTGCTGGATTCAATCCCATGTACAAGGCCGGAGAAGAGGCTGCATACAACATTGGTATGACTCCATTCACGGCTCAAAGCATTCAGGAATTCCAGAATCCTTATGAGCAACAAGTCATTCAAGGCACACTCGGCGACATTGAGCAAGCCAGACAGATGCAGGCTTTGCGTGACGCACAACAAGCTACACAGGCCAAGGCATTCGGTGGCTCGCGCTACGGTGTGCAGGCCGCGCTGACAAACCAAGGCGCGTTGCAGACCGCCGCCAAGACTGCCGCGCAAATGCGTCAGGCTGGCTATGGCCAAGCCGCACAGTTGGCGCAGGCAGCGCGTGGCATGAATCTGCAAGGCGCTCAGACAGCGATGCAGTTGGGCGGTGCGCGTCAGCAGTTGGAACAGGCTCAGTTGGATGCGGCACGCAATCAGGCTTTGCAACAGTTGCAAGTGGCATCTGGCGGTTTGAGTCTGAGCCTGCCAAATTTGGGTGGCACAACTCAGACACCGTATTACAAAAACCCAATGGCAAGTGCAGCAGGTGGTGCTCAAATTGGATATTTAATTGGCGGACCTGCTGGCGCTGGTATTGGCGCTGGCCTTGGATTGCTTACAAGTTAAGAGGTAAATCATGGCAGACGATTTAACACAACCATTTGTTTTTGAACCAATGAAGTCTGGTGGCGGTGGATTCACCCCATCAGGCTTTGGTGGACTGCTGTTTGGCGGTGGAGGTTCTGCGCTTGATGAATATCTGACCGAAGATCAGAAGCGTCAAATGCAAAGCATGGCTATGTTGCAATCTGCTGCCGCGTTACTTCAAGCTGGTGGCCGTAGTGCTACGCCAATTTCACTTGGTCAGGCTTTGGGCAGTGCGTTACAGGCTGGCTCTGCCGGTTATCAGCAAGCGCAACAAGGTGCATTGGCTCAGTTACTCACCAAGCAGAAGTTGGATGAGGCAAAGAGAGCGCAGGCTGCTCAAGAGTCATATCAAAAATTCATCATGGGTCAGCCATCAGAAGGCCAAACAATCACGCCAGAGCAAGCCATTTCAGTGCCTGGCATGGCTGCTGGTCCAACTGTTGAGCGTGCCGCATTGATTGGTCAGACCATGCCGAGTGTCACTCCAACTGGTGGCACTGCACTGACTCAACAGCAACGCGCGTTGCTTGCATCTTTGCCTGCTGAAAAAGGCATTCCAGAGGCGTTGAAATTGATGCAACCACAGGAAGTAACTGGCCAGCCGTTCAGGGCTTCTGATGGAAAATTTTATATTCAGACTAAAACTGGCGGTGTTATTCCTGCGCCAGTTACACCTGAGACAAAGCCAACAGGACAACCTCAAGAGGCAATGGTTGGTGGACAACCCGCATTGGTGCAATATTACGAGGATGGTAGTTACAAAGTGGTGTCTGGTGTATCTCCAAAAGCAGAGGCATCACCTACTGAAGTCAGACTATTGCAGGCCGCCAGAATGCCAATCACCATGGAAAACATCATGGCGATTCGCAGATCAGCCGCAAGCAATGTGAATGTTACTCAAAACGCAGAAAAGAAAGGCGTTGAACTTGCGTATGAAAATGCTGTCAAACAATTAACTGCATCAGCAGATTCTGCAAGATCGGCAAATAGTACATTGCAAAATATTGAAAGAATATTGCCTGCACTTGATACCGCCATTGTTGGTCCAGTCGCAGATACAAGAACAACTTTGTTAAGAATTGGCAAGCAATTAAATATTGCTGGAGAAAATGCAGATCAGATTCTTAGAAATACAGCGACTGTTGTTCAAGGATTAGCGCAACAAGAACTTTCTGCCGCCGAACAAATGCGTGGACAAGGCGCATTGACTGAAGGTGAGAGAGCAATTTTGCGCCGTGCTGCTGGTGGCGATCAAAGTTTGACATCAGGAGAATTGCAACAAGGATTGATGGCGGCTCAACGCTTGGCAAGATTAAGAATTGCTGGTCATCAACAAACATTGCAAACTGCTGTTAAAGCAATACCTGATCTTGCACCAATTGCACCAATGTATGAAGTACAACCATATGGTGCAACAGCACTAAATCCATTGCAAAATGCAATTCAGCAAGAGATTGATCGGCGTAAAGCTGCTGGAGGCAGACGATGACTGGCGATTTAAGTCAATTCAGTTATGACGAGTTGGAGGCCATCCAAAAGGGTGACTTTTCAAAATTATCAACTGAAAAATTGGAGGCATTGAAACAGGTTGCCGGTGGACTTCCAACGCAGCAACCTGTTACTGCAGTCGCACCAATACCTGTAACAGTTGCGCCTCCAGCACCAACTCAGCGTTTGAGGTCTATGGCACAAGGTGCAACATTGGCAGGTGCTGATGAGGCAGAAGCGTATTTGCGTTCATTGACAGGTGAGAATTATGAGTCTGCATTGGCTGACATCAGATCAAAAACAAAGGCATATCAACAAGAGCGTCCATTTGAATCACTTGGTTATGAGGCTTTAGGAGGATTGATTCCAACTGCCGCCGTGACATTGGCTACTGGTGGTGCGGCTGCACCAGCAACAGCGCCTGTTGTGGCCAAAACAACCACTGATGTGATTAGGGGTTTGCTTGGTACATCTGCGCTTGGCGGTATATATGGAGGCACAACCGGATTCATGTCTGGTGAGGGCGATGTCTACAATCGTTTGGCAAAAGTGCCTGGCGGTGTTGCTGTTGGCGCTATTACTGCGCCAATCGTTCAAACTGCAATTAGCGGAACTGGAATGCTTGTTGATAAGGTAACAGACTTTGCGCGCAGACTTGCTGGTGGCCGTGGCGCAAAAATCGTTGAAACTGAATTGCAGCGTTTAGCTGGTGACACTGGACTCACCACAGACGAGATCATTGACCGCATTGCTCGCGGTGAGATCATGGCTGAAAATTCAACATTGCTGGCTGCTGTGCGTGGTTTGTATGCTCAAGGTGGCAAGCCAGCAACCACACTGATGTCATCTCTGACGCGTAGACCCGAAGAGTTACGCACCTCAGTGTTGACAGATATGCAAAAGACATTGGCCGGTCAAGAGGGTAATGTCTTGGCTCAATTCAAATTGAATGACAAGCAGTTGAAACAACTTGAATCTGAGGCATACAAAGATGCTTTTGGAACTGGTGGCGTTATTGATTCGACATTACTGCAAAGCGTGACAGACGCTCTCAAGCGTTCACCGTCAGCAGTTAAAGACATCAACGACATCTATGTTGCACAGACAGGTAAAAAGCCATTCTTCTCATTTGATAAAGATGGCAATATCAATTTCAATCGCACGCCAACTTTGGAGGATGCCGAAGTAATTCGCCGTGGTATTCAGACATCAGTAGATCAGGCATACCAAAGTGGCCGTGGCGGTGTTGGAGGCGCTCTCAAAGATGTTGAACTGGCATTGCGTGATGCAATAGACACATCATCAAAGAAACTCGCTGATGCCCGTTTGCAGGCTGCTGTAAGACGCACGGCAAAAGATGCATTCGATGATGGACGCAAGGTATTTGGAAAGACCGCAGATGAGGTGGCGATCTTGGTTGATGAGTTGTCACAAAAGCCTGGCGCATTGTCTGCTTTCCGAGCAGGAACTATGGATGCCATTCGCAACAAAATGACAACTGGCACACGCACATCAATGATGGCAAATCTGGCCAATGAGAACTCTAAAGAGGGTTTGATTTTGCGGACGATCTATCCTGGCGATGAACTGGCTGGCATCTTGCAACGCATCAATACTGCGGCTCAGTCTCAGGCCGCCAAGAATTACATACTTGGTGGCTCTACAACTGCGCCGACATTGTTGCAGGCGGCTCGCACTGGAATGAATATCTCTGCTGAAGAAATCGCAAATGTGATGACAGCAAATCCTGTAACGATGGCCGCATCAGCCGTGAATATTGTCAAGAAGGTTGCTACACAGCAAAACAAAAACATGACAGAGGCGCAGCGTGACATGGTTGCAAAAATACTTGTCTCTGAAGACCCAAATCTTGTACGCCGTGCATTGACTGATGAAAGTGCATGGGCATTGGTACAGAAAAAAATCAATGATTTTTCGCGCTTTGCCGGAAAGACTGTCCCATACAGTCTGACAGGTGTTGCGGCAGGCCGAGTGCCAGGCGCGTTCCAGTAAGGACAATAAATCATGGCAAAAGAAACTGGATTACTTGGCGATGTCTTAGGCTATCTGCAAGACCCAAATCGCACACAAGCACTGCAAGGAATTGGCGGTTTATTGCAGTCTGGCGTGTCAAGTATTGAGGAATCTCAAAACAAATGGCGATCACTGAATGCTCGCGCATTTGCTGATAAAAAGAATCCAATGAAAGTCACAGATCAAAAGGCTTTTGATGAATTGGTCAATATGACAATGGAAGGTCCAATGTCATTTGCGCCTGCTGGCATCACTAAAAAAATTGCCACCGTGATGAATCCAGAGCGCATTGCTTTCCCAGATATTTACAAAAATCCGCGTGAATTGGTGCAAGAAGCCACAAGTCGTGTTGCTACAGAAAACCCTTTAATGAAACAATTGTTTGGCGTGACCAGACAGGACTTATTTGACATCTCTCAGCAAGGCACTCGCGCTGGAAATATCACTGATGTACCGTTTAGAACTGCCGCCAATCCTAAAGGTGCAAAGCACGCGCCACAGGTTATGAATCCGCGCAATGTGCAGCGTTTGCAGGACATTGTGGCTGAGGCAAAACAACAACCTGAACTGTACAAAGGTATGGCCTCTTGGTACACCATGGACCCGCTATATCAACGATTTGTTGATATCTATGGACCTGATCGGGCTATTGGTGAGTACAACAAATTCAACACGCTGACAGGGATGTCGAGTCCTGGTAGTGAAGTGCTCACCGAATTGAATCGTGGCACTGCCGCCAACATGATGGACACATTGGGAAGATTTGAAGACTTCCGAACCTTTGGCGGTATCTCTGAAACAAAACGAGGAAAGAATTTCCCACCAGAATTGGCTGGAGTGATCGGCCATCCATATCACAGCACCGCGCAGGCCGGTCCAATGGGTAAGTATCTGCAAACCGGTTTGCTTGATGAGATGAAGTCAGCAAAAGTACCAAGTTATATCCATGCATCTGGTGTGCCAGAGACAGGCTTTCAAACGCAATGGCCAGTTGGGGACGCACACTGGTCACGCTTGGTAGGTTTGCCTGATGTGCGTGGTGCGACAACTTCTAAGGGTGTTCCAACAATTCCAAAGGCCAGCGCGTCAGTGCCTGAAATGGTTGCGCTTGGACCATGGTTCAATCAGAAAGTGGCGCAACCTATGGGACTTGAGGCAGTACCTGCCCAAGCTGTTATTTGGGGCGCTGGATCAGGCGCAACTGGAGTTACTTCACCTATTGGTGCGCCAAAACTAGAACTACTAGCGCAGCAGATTGGCGAAACAGCAACTCGATTGGGCATATCTCCTGAGAGCGCCAGAGATTTAATCATCAGTGGTAAAGAATATGCTGGTGGAATTACCAAAGGTGGCATCCTGAGAAAAGAAGATTATTGATCTTCATCAAGCCAATCAATAATTTGATTGATGGCCTCCTGCGCTGACGGTGTTTCACCGGACGCAACTTGTACTTCATTTGCCTCATCAAGCATTTCAATCAGGAATGCTTTAAGTTTTTCTTTGTCAATCATCACTTATCCCCAAACAGTGCAGCCACCAGCGGATCGCGCCGTGGCTTTAATCTCTTACCTCTTTCACGCGCCAAGCGGAAAGCCTTATCGTCCAATGACTCACGCGCTCTGAATCGGCGTAGTCTCTCCACTGGTGTCAGCGGTGGCGGTTTGACAGCATCAGTGCCGATGCCATAGCGGTACACCGCCACCAGCACATTGCCTGATCTGCGCCACTCTTGAATGTGGACCGTGCCAGCGAGTCGCAGTTTGTTGATCATCTGCTGTGCTGACCTCTCGGTGCAGTAGACCTTGGTGGCCAACTCTGGCGCTGTGCAGGCTGTGCGTTGCAGCAAATCAATTACCTTGGGAAGTCTTGCGGATTTCATGCTCGCGCCTGTCGTGTCTGTCTGCCTCTTCCCTGTCGGTGAACATCTTGCCGCAGATGCTGCAACGATAGATTCTGCCCACCGTCACAATCGTTTGACGATCTCCTCGCAGGCCGTGTTGCTTACCGGACATGGTGCGGATTGTTTCAATCATGTTTGCAACCTTTTTTCAGCACTCTGAATTAAATATTGGCGCAACCACACAGAGCCGCCAAGTTTGCGCCATTCTTTGAATTGCTCTCTTGTCAGACGCGCACCAACGATTTTCGAATTGGTGGTTAACTCTGATTTAGGTCGTGGCATTCACTTGTCCTCGGTCTGATCCAGCAATACTTTGATGACGCACATCAGCACCACAATTGCAATGGCAATGCCAATGAGTCCCATCAGCAGAAAATTGATTATTGTTTCCATCGAACTCCTCCGAGTCAAAGTAAAAGAGTGCCAGCACCGCCAGCACCAATAAAATTATTTTCTGAATCACTTCTGAACCGCCAGTAATTCCATTTCGACATCTTTCACACGGTCACGCAAGATGCTGACTTCGTGCTCAAGCTCACTGATCTTGCGCTGCATACGCTCTCTGGTCATGTTCTCCGCGTGCGCCCAACCGATCAGCGTTCCCTGCGTCACGGCTTGTCGTGCAAACTTGGCAAAGTCATCACGGCTGAGGAATCCACCGCCCACTTCCATGGGTGGCGTGAACTTTCCGACTGCGCGGTCAATTTCCATTTGCATTGTTTGGGACATGATTTTCTCCTTTGGGTTGATTCCAAGCCGCAACGAGTGCAGCAGCGTTGTAAGGTATGCGGGTAACGGTAGACAGGAATAAGCCTTTGCCGCGCTGTTTGCGTCCCCATGCATCCTTGGCATTGGTGTTTCGCAAATCATTGCGCTTGACGGCGGCATAGACCGCGTTGGGCTTGAATCCGGCCTCGACCAATTCCTCCATGGTGCGAGGCTCTTGGCAGTAGTCTTGCAATTCAGTCACGATGACCACCATGCGACAAGCAGTGCGGCCAAGCCAATGCCGATGGCGAGGCACAGCAAATAGTCAGCGCAAGCCTCTGCGCGTTTGGAGAGGCGGCGGTGCGCCTCCACTGTGAATGCGTGTTGTGTGTGGTTCATTGTGGTGTCTCCTTAAAGATGGGGGACGATACCCCCTTGGGTTTACTTGCGCTCTACTGTGCCAACCAATTCGCCATCCATGATCAAAAACAAAATGTGCTTGGCAATGTTGAGTGTTTGGCGGCTGCTGTTTTGTGCGCCACCAGCAATCAATTCTTGAGCATCAGACATCAGGCCAGCCACAACCATGTTTGCGCCTGTGAATTGGTAAGTGATGGATTCTTTGACAGATTCCACATAAGCGTCAATATCAGCTACTCCATACATATTGATGTTGCGTTCTTCTTGAGCAGTTGTTTGTGTTGCGTTTGTCATTTGAAATCTCCTTGGGGTTGCGTTGTTGATGAGTGAATCATAATCGATTTACCAAAGTCGTCAACAACTATTATTTAATCCCACACAAACTTGTCGGGTATTTGCCCATTACAATCCCTCTGCCGGTGTCATGCTTTCCGGCAGTTGCCTTGGGGGATCGGTTCGCTGATCCCCTTTTTTTGCCTTAAACTTGACCATCTCCACAAAACATGGTTAACATTCTACGCATGAAAATCGCACAACAAGCAATTCTGGACATCAAGCACAAGGTAGAGGCCGCCGGATTCAAGATGTCCGACCTCTCCCGCGTGGCCGAGATAAACCAAGCGCAGATCAGTCGCTGGCAGAACGGCATCACCGAGCCACTGTATAGCACCGTGGTGCGCTTGGATGAGGCCGCTAATGCGCTGGTGTCAGCACGCATGACTATGCTCAACAAAGCCATGGATGAGGCCGTCAAATGAGCAAATACAGCATAGGCATCGACCCTGGCCTCTCTGGCGCCATAGCCATCATCTCACCCGAAAGCCTGAAGATATTCGATATGCCCACCATGACGGTAGAGAGGAACGGCAAAGCCAAACGACAGGTCAGCGCCAGCGAGTTGGCTGAGATGCTGTACCTGTACTCCGGCAGAGACTGTCATGTCTACTGCGAGCGCGTGGGAGCAATGGCAGGCCAAGGCGTGACAAGTGTCTTCAGCTTTGGCCGCAGCTTTGGCATGATCGAGGGCATTCTGGCCGCGTTCAAGATGCCGGTTACCTTTGTGCCGCCAGCGACTTGGGTGAAGGCCGTTGGCCGCGGGCAGGGCAAAGATGCCAGCCGCGCCAGAGCCATGGAACTCTTCCCATCAGATCAAGATCAATTCAAACGAGTCAAAGACGATGGCCGCGCGGATGCCGCGCTGATCGCATATTGGGGGTCACGCAATGTCTGACAAAGAACGAGCAATCATGCGCGAGCACATCGTCTGGCTGGCCGAGCAATTGGAACAGCAGCGCAAGCACAACCAAGACAAAGTCGTATTCCTCAAACGCATCCTCGACCCCGAAGACCTTGGCCATGCTGTGAGCCATGAGGTGCGTCAACTGGCTTATCAACTGGTTCTAAACGACCACAACTTAGAAAGAGATTCATGGCAACAAAGCAATTAAGACTCAGGCCGTCAGCGTCATCACGCTGGATCGCCTGTCCCGCATCAGTCAAACTTAGCGAACAAGTACCCGACAGACCATCAGGCGAGGCCGCGCAAATCGGTACAGCCATTCACGCGTTGGCCGAGACTTGCTGGCAGTTGGACACTGACCCCATGAAGTTTGTCGGTGAGGAGATTGAAGGCATCACGCTCACCGCTGATGACTGTCAGATGGCGTTGGACTATCTGGAGGAACTTTGGTCCATCAAGACGATGTGCGAATTCATGTATGTCGAAAAAGGTGTCTGCTATCAAAGTCCCGATTTCATTCAGGTCAAAGGCACGGCCGATGCGGTTGGCTACAACATGAAGACAGGCATCGTCTATATCGCTGATCTGAAGACCGGCAAAGGCTATGTCTCAGAGGACAGCACGCAAATGAAGATATATGCGCTTGCATTTACGCATGGCATGAGCAGAGACTGGATCAAAGAATTTCATCTCACCATCGTGCAGCCATTCACAGGTGAGCCACGCACCATCAAGTTGCCGGCATCTGATTTGTGGGAGTGGGAGGCAAAGGTATTGCGTCCCGCGATGATCGCCACCCAACTCGATGACCCGCCGATTTATCCATCGGAGAGCGCGTGCCAATACTGTCCTGCAAAAACGATCTGCCCCAAACAGCAACAGCAATTCGATTTGGTGGCCGCGCAGACAGACATCACCGCGATGAACAAGGAAGATGTCAAGGCGGTGATGAAGACGCTGACAGCAGAGCAGATCAGCGCCATTCTGGACAAAGCACCCATGGTTGAGAAATTCATTGAGGCGGTCAAAGAGCACGCCATGCAAGCCATGGAGGATGGCATGGTGCTGCAAGGCTGGCAGTTGACACCGAAACGCGCAACGCGCAAATGGATTGATGGTGACAAGGCCGCTGACAAGTTGGCCGAGATGGGACTTACCCGAACTCAAATTTTTGACACGACACTAATTACTCCAGCGGTAGCAGAGAAACTACTACCAAAGGAAAACCGAGTTACCTTGGACGAGTTAACCGTCAAGGTATCAAGTGGA
>Ga0209296_1001261_pt1 | contig 19722 bp, 21 predicted proteins | sample S_130206_EF_Meta_FD_187319 | JGI IMG/M metagenome (GOLD analysis project Ga0209296, IMG submission 187319) | Freshwater microbial communities from Lake Simoncouche, Canada to study carbon cycling - S_130206_EF_MetaG (SPAdes) (version 2) | ecosystem: Environmental > Aquatic > Freshwater > Lake ...
CGAGATCCTCGCCGCTACAGGTGAAGCGGTAAAAATTGCTCTGCTCGGTGAGGATCGACTCTTCACGCTGCTTGAAGAGGTGGCGCCGCGACTCGTTGCGGGCGACCCAGAGCTGCATGAGGACGGAACCTACGCTGAGATCGTGGAGCGCGCCGGATGGTGGAAGTGCAACGTGGTTGCGGCAGATGAGCGAGAGGCGGGCCTCCGCATGAGCCTCAACCTTGGTCACACCCTCGGCCATGCGCTCGAACAGGCGGCGAACTACAAGGGGATCCTGCATGGCGAGGCGGTCGGCTACGGCCTTCGCGCCGCGCTCACAATTGGCGTTGAGCTTGGCGTCACGCCAGCGCCACGCGCCACACGGGTGCTCGCACTCCTTGATGCGCTCGGCCTTGGTGCCGCGACGCGCCGTGAGTCCCCCGCCGCACTCGTTGAGGCATCAACGCACGACAAGAAGGTTGCGAGCGGGAAGATCCGCTGGGTCCTCCCCACCGCGAAGAGCTTTGTGATCCGCGATGACGTCCCTGCTAGCCTCGTCCTACGCGCCGCCACGCAGATGCTCGCGGGCAACAAGAGAAACGGAGGGACGCGATGACCGAGCGAGCAACGCGCATCAACGCCAGCGCCCTCCCTCCGCGCGCACGCGCGCATGCGGCGGGCGACGAGATCCTGCTGCTCAACGGCCCGAGCCTGAACCTGCTCGGTGAGCGCGAGCCAGAGCGCTATGGCACCACCACGCTGGATGAGATCGAGACGCGCGTTGCCGCCGCAGCAGAGACCGCGGGGATGACGCTCGTCGATGCCTTCCAATCAAATCATGAGGGCGACCTTATTGATCGGCTCCATGTGCGCGACTTCTCCTGGGTGATCATCAATCCTGGCGGACTGACGCACACCAGCGTCAGCCTCCGCGACGCGCTCTTGGCAGTAGAGCGACCATTCGCCGAAGTGCACCTCTCCAATCCAGAGGAGCGCGAAGCCTTCCGCCACATCAGCCTGCTAGAAGATGTTGCCGCAGTCGCCGTGCGCGGGATGCTCGCCGCAGGCTACGAACGCGCCGTTGCACTCATCGCCGAACTGCGCGCGGAGGCAACGAAGTGAGCGGTGATCCAGCCGCCCGTCTCGCTGAGATTCGTAGCGAGATCGATCGCATTGATAGCGAGCTGCTGAAGCTCTTAGAAGAGCGCACAAACTTTGCGCTGGAGGCGGGCGCCGCAAAGGCGGCGCTCGGTCGTCCAGTGCACGATCCGGAGCGAGAGGCCCAGCTCCTGGCACGCATCAGCGCGCGCGGCGCAGGCGCACTCAGTCCTGAGGATCTTCGGGCGCTTTGGGAGCTGCTGATGGCGGCAACACGTCGGGCGGAGTCGCAGCGCTAAATCCGGCACAGCGCATCACTGGGAGGCGCGGGTAGCGCGCGTAGCGTGGGTCTCGATCAGAGAGGCCGCAGCGCAAGAAGTCCGATCCTCGTCCGCTCGTGATCTCGCGTGCCTCCGCACAGCCGCCGCATAGGCCGAGCCGCTTCATACGGTGTGGCGGAGGGGGAGGGATTCGAACCCCCGCAGACCGTTACCAGCCTGGGCTGTTTTCAAGACAGCTCCGTTCAACCACTCCGGCACCCCTCCGCCGCGCAGTGTATCGGATGCGGGGCTGCCGCTCAGCCGAAGTGCTTGATGTGGTCGGCCCAGTGCGCGCTGCTCTCCTGTTGGACCAGCTGCTGCAGGGACTCGCCCTCAAGGGCGGGGAAGGCGCGCTCATCAAAGAGCTCCGCCTCGCTCAGCGAGAGAACCAGGGTGCGGAGTTCCCACCAGGCGCCCGCCTCAGAGGTGATCACCTCTGCCGCCTCACGCTTGGCACTCTCGCGGTCAATACGGGCATTCAGTTGATCCAGTGACTCGGCGGTCCGGTGCGGCGTCCCGCCGCTCTTCATCACACCGATCTCGTAGCTGCCACGTCGCTCCCACCACTCAATGTGGGCGAGTAGCACCGTCCGTGTTGAGCTGCCATCCGCACGCTCGTTCCAGGCGTCTGCCCGTGTCATCGAGATCGCATCATCGAGTGCGCGCCGCACGATATCTAGGTGCGCAATCAGTGCTGCCTTCGTGGTGATGTTCGCTGGGTGGCTCATAACTGGGCGCGTCTCAGCGCGTCGCGGGTGGGGCGAGATGCGTACGGCCGCCGAGATACGGATGAAGCACAGGGGGGAGCTTGACGCTCCCGTCCGGCTGCGCGCCGTTCTCCAGCAGCGCCGCCAACACACGTGGGATCGCGAGGCCTGAACCGTTCAGCGTGTGGACGAGCTCTGGCTTCGCCCCCGCCTCACTGCGATGACGGATCGCCATGCGTCGCGCCTGGTAGTCGCCAAAGTTGGAGCAGGATGAAACTTCGAGCCAGCGCTTCGATCCCGCCGCCCAGACCTCAAGGTCGTACTTGCGCATCTGGACGAAGCCCATATCCCCCGTTGCCATCAACAGAACGCGATACGGGAGCTCGAGTCGCTGGAGCAGAATCTCGGCGCGCTCGGTAAGCCACTCGAGTGCGGCGCGCGAATCCTCTGGTCGTTCAAAGCTGACCATCTCCACCTTGTCGAACTGATGCAGGCGCAGGATGCCACGCGTCTCCCGCCCAGCAGCCCCCGCCTCACGCCTGAAGCAAGGGGTATACGCCGCGTAGCGGATTGGCAGGTGCGTACCGTCCAAGATCTCATCACGGTGCAGGTTCGTCACTGGGACCTCTGCGGTTGGGGCAAGGTAGAAGCCGTCACGGCCAACCACGTACATCTGATCTTCCTTGTCGGGGATCTGGCCTGTGCCGCGCGCAGAGGCCTCATTGACCAGGATTGGTGGCCAGATCTCGGTGAAGCCGTTCTCGCGCACATGCGTGTCGAGGAAGAGATTGATCAGCGCGCGAATCAGTGCCGCGCCGTCTGCGCGATAGGCAGGGAAGGCGGCCCCTGCCACCTTTGCGCCGCGCTCCAGATCAAAGATGCCAAGCCGCTCCGCCACCGCGTCGTGCTCTAGCGCTGGCGCCGTTGCCGGTGCGCTCCCGTCCGCAGGAATCTCCGGATGTCCCTTCGGCGCCCAGGTGCGAATGCTGCGATTCGCCTCCGCACCGCCAACCGGAATATCTTCGTCGGGCGGATTCGGTATGCGGAGGAGTGCATCCTCAAGCGCAGCCTCCGCCGTTGCGAGCTGCTCCTCAAGCTGCGTCAGCTGGTCGGCAATCTTCTGTGAGGCCGATTTGCCGGCGACTACCTTCGGGTCGCCCTTCGCGGTGCCGGCGGCGAGGAGGGCACCAACTTCGGCAGAGATGCTCTTCCGCTCGGCGCGGAGCGCATCAACCTTTACTGAGAGTTCCCGACGGCTCGCGTCGGCGGCGAGGGCGACGTCAACAACGGCTGGGTCTTCGCGTTTGGCGATCGCGCCTGCACGCAGGCGGTCGGCGTCATCTCGAAGGCGCTGTGTGCCGACGCTCATCCCGCTACTCCACTCATGCGCGCACTCTACTCAATCGCGGCGGCGGCGCGCAGGCGCGTCACCACAAGTGCGGGATCGAGCGCGGCGAGGAGCCAACCGGCGCGCGGGCCGTTGGTGCGTCCGAGGAAGGCGGCGTAGAGCGAAGCGAAGGCGCGCACGGGCTGGAGGCCACCCTCCTTGGCGGCGTTGAAAATGAGGCTCTGCCACGCCTCGCCACCCGTTGGCTTCGCCGTATCTGCCGCCGTGGCGAGGGCGAGCAGCCAGGCGCGCTCATCAGCGGAGAGTGCGCGCACCACATCTTCTGGAAGTTCGTCACGCACCGCAATGCGTGCCTCATCCGGCGCGTAGTCGGCGAGCCAGTGCTTCGCCGCATCAATGCGCTCATCTAGCTCCTGCTGCTCAGCGGCGGTCAGCGGGCTCCCCTTCTCCTCCGCTGCGCGAGCCGGTGCATCAACGCCCGGGAGTTGCAGCAGCAGCGAGAGCTGACCAAAGGCGGGACGCCAGGCCGAAGCAGCCGTTGCAGCGCCTGCGGCATCAACATCCGCCACCTGGCTGTAGAAGTGCATCCGATCGTGATCGGTTGGGAGCTCGCCGCGCACCGGCTTCCCCGCCGTCGCAGCGCTGATGCGGTCGTACTCATCCATCAGTCGCGGAATCGCGTCCGTGCCTGAGGGGTCAAAGTCAATCGCCTGGTTCGGGCGTGGGCGCAGGAAGAGGAAGCGCAGCGCGCTCGGTGGGATCGACTCCGCGACCGCGTGCGCCGCAGCGCCGTGACCCTTGGAGGTAGACATCTTCTTTCCGCCCACATTGAGGAACTCGTACATCACGTTGATCGGCGGCTCGCGATCAAAGACCTCGCGCGAGACCGCCTCGCTGCGATCGCGTGAGCCACCCTTCGTTGAGAGGTCCTTGCCACACCCTTCAATCGTGATTCCCATTAGCGACCACTTCGCCGCCCACTCAACGTTGAACGGCATCTTGGCGGCACCACCGAACGGCGCAACGCGCCCTTCGTGGCCGCAGCCCGTTGCCCACTTCACGTAATCGGGGAGGCAGCGGTAGTGCACCGTACTTCCATCCCAGTCATCGGCGAGCGTTGTCCCAAGGCGTCCGCACGATTCACAGATCACCTGGACGGGGAGCCAGCCGGCAGGCCGCTCCACGTTGCTGACGCGGATGTAGAGGTCGCGAATGATCTGCGCCTTGTCGAGCGCGGTGCGCATGAACGGATCCATCTTCCCAGTTGGGTAGATCTCGGAGAGCCAGTAAAACTCTGGTCGAATGCCGAGCCGCGCGAAGGTGGGGAAGAAGAGCGTCTCAACAAAGTGGCGCGCGTAGTTCTTCGCCGTTGAGCCCTCTGGCGCAGGGACGCGAGAGAGTGGCACGCCCATGTACTTCTCAACGGCGTCCGGGGTGAGGAGCGCCTGCGCATCCATGGCGTCCATATCTTCCACGCCGTAACGGAACTCCACTGGGACACCACGTGCGCGCAGGGCGCGCGCGATCACGTCATGGACAACGGGACCACGAAGGCTCCCTACATGGACGGTGCCAGACGGCGTCTTAGAGTCGTTGACCACCTGAGGTCCGGAGACGCGTTCGGCGAGTTCGTCTGCCCAATACATGAGCGAATCCTAGCGCTCGCCTGCGCCGTGCCCTTTCTGGGCGGCGAGGGTGCGAAATCGCGCACGAAGGGCGCGCAGGGCCGCCTGATCGTTCACCGCCACAAAGAGGGTGTCGTCCCCTGCCACCGTCCCCACCACCTCAGGGAGGCGGAGGCGATCAAGTGAGGCGGCGATCGCGTGTGCGCTCCCTGGAAGCGTTTTCAGCACGAGGATCGCCCCTGCAGTTGAGATCTCCAGCGGCGCGTCACCGAGAAGTGCGGAGAGTCGCGCCTCAGCGACCTGCTCAACGCTCCCCCCAGCAGGGAGCGCATAGACGGGGGAACCGCTGCGGTCCACCTTGGTGAGGCCGAGCTCAGTGATATCGCGGCTCACCGTTGCCTGTGTTGCGGGGATTCCTTGCGCCTTCAGCGCAGAGACGAGCTCACGCTGCGTCCTAATCGCGCGGCGCGCCACAAGGTCGCGCAGTGCACGGTGTCGCAGATCCTTCCCTAAATCCATCGTCGCTCGCCCGCCACCGCCCCGTGCCGCACTAAATCTCGCCGCGCAACAGTGCGACCGCAACGAGCAGCAACGCAAAGCCCACGCGGTAGATCACAAAGCTCCAGAGCTTTCCTCCACTCAGCAGGCGGATGAGGAGACGGATTGCAATGAGGCCGCTGAAGAACGATGCAAGAAGTCCAACGAGAAGGAGTGGGGCCGCCTGCTGGATATCAACACCATCCTGAATCAGCGATCGGAGTTCAAGGACGCCAGCGCCCGCAATGGCGGGGATTCCCATCAAGAAGCTGATCCGTGCCGCGGCATCTCGGCTAAAGCCGAGAAGAAGGCCAGCACTGATCGTTGCGCCAGAGCGGCTGATTCCAGGGATGAGTGCGAGCGCCTGTGTGAGGCCGATGACCACGCCGTCGAGCGCTGCGATGCCAGTGAGCGGACGCTGCATCGACTGCGCGCGATCGGCAACCCAGAGCAGAGCCGCACCGGCGAGGATGGCCACCGCAACAATGAGCGGGGTGCGAACGCTCGTGTCAAGGAACTCCCCAGCGAGGAGTCCAAAGAGGACGGCGGGGATCGTGCCAACCAGAATGGCAATGATCAGCCGCTCATCAGCTGGGTCGCCCCGACGGCGACCGAGCGAGAGGATCGGCGCAAGTGCACAACTAAGCAGTCGTGTCACATCACTCCGAAGTGCAACGAGGACGGCGGCGAGCGTGCCGAGGTGTAGCACCGCACCAAAGGCGCGTGAGGCGAGAAGTGGATCGTTGAAGGTGAAGAGATACGGGATCGCGAAGAGGTGCGCCGATGAGGAGATCGGGAAGAACTCAGTGAGCCCCTGCACCACACCGAGGGCGAGGGCGAGCAACAGGTCGTTGAGTCCGCTCACTTCAGGCATTCCACTCCCCCTCTCTCCCGAACGCTATTGCTGAACCATAGCGTTGGGCGGCACCTCCACAAGGAGTGTGCCGCCCAATCGCAACCGTTTCGTACGCCTTACGAGCGCCCCGCGCTCGTGTCAGCCCTAGATCAGGCCGCTCCGATAAAGAGCGGTGCGAGCACCAGGGTCACCGTGGCGAGGAGCTTCACGAGCACGTGAAGCGACGGACCAGCGGTGTCCTTGAATGGGTCGCCGACGGTATCTCCCACCACCGCTGCGGCGTGCGCGTCGCTCCCCTTGCCAAGAACCTTCCCCTTGGCGTCCTTAAGTCCACCCGACTCGATGTACTTCTTTGCGTTATCCCATGCCCCGCCAGAGTTGTTCAACACTGTGGCGAGCAGGACGCCGCTGATCGTTCCAACGATCAACATGCCGCCAACCGCCTCGTAGCCGAGCAAGAGTCCAACAATAACTGGGGTGGCCACCGCAACCACGCCTGGCGCGATCATCTCGCGCAGTGCAGCCTTGGTGGTGATGTCAACCACACGAGCGTAGTCAGGGCGAACTTTGTAGGTCATGATCCCTGGCGACTCGCGGAACTGACGTCGAACCTCAACAATGATCGCCTGCGCCGTCTTCCCTACCGCACGAATTGCGAGGGAGCTGAAGAAGTAGGCGAGCATTGCGCCGATAAGTGCGCCGATGAAGACGTTCACGTCTGCGATGTTCACCGCATCCATGAGTGGTCGACCGGCACGCTCAAGAATGAGGTTGACCTTGTCACGGTATGCCGAGAAGAGGAGGAACGCGGCGAGCGATGCCGAAGCGATCGCGTAGCCCTTGGTGAGGGCCTTCGTCGTGTTTCCAACTGCATCCAGACGATCCGTGATGTGACGAACCGACTTCGGTGCTCGGCTGAATTCGGCGATCCCGCCGGCGTTGTCCGTGATTGGTCCGAAGGTGTCCATAGCAAGAATGTATGCGGTGGTCATGAGCATGCCCATAGTTGCCACTGCAGTACCAAAGATGCCGAACTTGGAGATATCCTCGCCGACCAAGCCTGCGGCGATTGCCGCCTGCTCGCCGAACCAGTGCGACGCGAAGATCGCAATCGAGATTGAGACGGCGGTCACGAGCGTAGTCTCGAAACCAACCGCGGTACCAGAGATGATGTTTGTTGCGGCACCCGTGCGACTCGCCTCAGCGAGTTCACGGACTGGGCGGTATGAACCCGCCGTATAGAACTGGGTGATGTAAACAAACGCCACGCTGGTGGCGAGACCAACAACGCCTGCGCCGAAGAAGTAGAGCCAGGCATCGGTCCCATTGGTCTGGAGCATCACCGAGCAGGTGATCGCCATGCCAACAGCTGAAAGGATCGTAGTCACCCAATAGCCGCGGTTCAGCATGTTCATTGGGTCCTCGTCCTCACGACCTGTAACGAAGAACATCGCCACGATCGTGCCGACAAGGCCGAACGCACGCACGACGAGAGGGAAGAAGATCCACGCTTCTGGGTTCGCCCAGCCAGCGGTAGACGCGATCCCGTACGCGCCAACACCCAGGATCATTGCGCCGATATTCTCGGCAGCGGTTGACTCAAAGAGGTCGGCACCGCGTCCGGCGCAGTCACCCACGTTGTCGCCAACGAGGTCGGCGATGACGCCTGCATTGCGAGGGTCATCCTCAGGGATGCCCTTCTCAACTTTGCCTACAAGATCTGATCCAACGTCGGCAGCCTTGGTATAGATACCACCACCGAGCTGGGCGAAGAGCGCCACGAATGAGGCGCCGAAGCCGTATCCAACAATGAGGAACGGTGCCTCGGACGGATTCGTCAAACCACCGAAGGCGACGAAGACTCCGTAAACGCCGAGCAGTGAGAGAGCCACAACGAGGAAGCCCGAGACGGCTCCGCCGCGCATGGCAACCTGCACCGCCTTAACAACGCCGCCACGTGCAGCGGCGGTGGTGCGAAGGTTCGCCTTCACGCTGATATACATGCCGATGATCCCTGAGGCCATCGAGCAGATCGCGCCAAAAAGGAAGCTAATGCCGGTGCGGATTCCTAAATCGATACCGTAGATCGGTGTCTCGGCAACAGCTTGCGTCTCGAAGATCGAGATCAGCGCGCCAATTGCCACCGAGCCGACAACAGCCAGGACTGCGATCGTGGTGTACTGGCGTCGCATGAAGGCGACCGCCCCTTCAAAGATGGTGCCGGCAACCTCTTGCATTGCCTTCGTGCCGCGATCACGTCCAAGGACGTCGTTCGCAAGCCAGAGGGCGAAGAGGATGGCGACGATTCCAGCTGGGAGAATTGCACTCTGCAGCTGCGCCGTGGTGATATCCATATGTTTAAACTCTCCTCCGATGCGTCCAGATCCGTCGCGTGGCCGCGGTGCGTGCACCGCGCTTCGGGTCGGGCGTCTGTCGGGCTACGGATCACATGTGCGACCCGACTGGGATGGGCACCCAGTAGCGCGATGGTAGGGCTCCCTCCCAATGCGGGTCAACCACGCCCACTCTCTCTGGGCGGCGGTCCCGCTGCACACCCCTATACTCCCCACATGCGGAAGCGCCACCTCCTGATTGAGATCGCTCAAACCGTCGCGCTCACCGTGGTCGCCTTCTACCTTCTCCAGGCCTTCGTCGCCCAACCCTTCCGCGTGGAGCAGGGCTCGATGAGGATCACGTTCGAGCCTGGGGAGTATGTGCTCGTCGATAAGATCTCCCAACGCCTCACAGGCTTCCACCGGGGCGACGTGGTCATCTTCCATCCCCCTGAGAGTTGGCCATCCAGCAGTGACAACACCCCCTATATCAAGCGCGTCATCGGCCTCCCCGGTGAGACGGTGACGATCGGCCCAGACGGGGTACAGATCAACGGAGAGTTGCTCCCTGAGAGCTACGTCTATCTTGATGGCGGTAGCGATGCTGAAGAGCCGCAGAGTTGGACACTCGGCGAAGATGAGCTGCTCGTCTTTGGCGATCACCGTTCAAACTCGTCAGACTCGCGCGCCTATGGGCCGATCCCCGTTGGCTCCGTCGTTGGCCGTGCGGTGGTCCGCTACTACCCACTTAATCGGATGTCGCTGATCACGCCACCGACATACACAATCGCGGTGCCGTGAACCTTCTCTCGCTTGAGCTGCCACTCGTAGCCGTTGCAGCACTCAGTGGAGCGCTTGCGGTCACAAGCGCACGCCGAGCCGCGTGGATTGCGCTGGCACTCATGGCGACCGCTACCACACTCCTTGAGTTCCGCCCCACCGAATCGCTCCCCCCTGCCCTCCTCCTCCGACTCACTGCGATCTACGGAGCAATCCTCTATGCGCTCCCGGCTGGGATGTTGGAACGTCGTGCGCTCGCCCATGACCTGCAACCGCGCCGACTCATTGCAACGTTGACCGAACATCCAGTCGTTGCGGTGAGCGCCGCGGCTGGGTTGATCCTTGGTGCGATCCCGCTAGCGCTACCGATTGAAGGGAGCTCTGTGCTGTTGCGCGGAGCAGGCGTCGCCCTCCTCCTCATCGGGCTGCCTCCACTCCTCACCAGTCGTTATGTAGAGGCAACGGCGCGCGCAGCGGTGGTGACACTCTCTGGCGCGCTCCTCCTGCGCGCCTCAATCCTCGGAGCGCTCGACCTCTTCAGCTCCATCGCAATGGCATCTGGTTTCGCTGCGCTGCTCCTCATCGGCGCCGCGGTCGCTGGTCAGCTCACCAAGGCGGAGGAGTAATGAGCGAGGCACAGTCACTACAGGTGCTGAGCGCGATCCGTGCACTTTCCCCGCTCCTCTTTGCGTTGCTGAGCCTTCTCGTGATCCCCCTCGTGCGGGCGGATCGTTTCGGCAAGAAGAGCGATGCGCACGCGCGAGGAGGAAGAGCGTCGGTGCTCCTTCTTCTCGCAAGCAGCGTTGCAGCACTGCTCGCGGGAAGTGGATATTCCGCAACACTTAGCGCCGGTCTCATCACCATTGATCCAAGTGAGCCAGGACGCCTCCTCGTCACGCTCGGAGGTGCAGTCTTCGCATTGATCGTTGCCGTTGGCCAGGGTCGACGCGCAGGAGCAATGGGACAGGTTGCCCTTTTCGGACTTGCGCTGATCGATCTTGCCCTTGCGATTCCGATCGGTCTCGCTCCGATTGCGATCCTCCTTGTGGGGAGCGCCTCCCTCTCCGCGCTCGCCGCCGGAAAGAAAGAGGATGCGCAGCGCGCGCGCGCCGTCTTCCGTGATCTACGCACCGTTGGGGTGCTGTTGACCGTCACCGTCATGGCAGAGCTTCTTCGCTCTGCCATCCCACTCTCCGCAACCGATCCCTCGTATGCAACGACCTCATCGCTCACTGCAGGGGTTGCAATGACGCTCTCCCTCGTCCTCCTTGGGATGATCGGCGCCTTCCCCTTCCATCACCGATTAGTGCGCATCTTTGAGTCGCTACCCATCGTTGGCTCGCTAATGGTTGGTGTCTGGATCCCCACCGCTCTGAGTCTCATCATCTTCAATGAGCTCGCGCTCCTCGCCTCTTCGGTGAGTGAGCCGATCGGCGGCGCGGTCGTGGCCACCCTCTTCATCACAGGCACAGCAACGATCATCTTTGGCGGCGCCTCGGCGTTACTCCATGACGACGTTGGTGAAGTGCTTGGATTCCTTGCAGTGGGTAACGCTGGCTGGCTGGCGCTCGGCGCGGCCGCGACAATCCTGCACCCATCTGCCGTCGGCCCACTCCTGATCGCCCTCCCTGGTGCGCTCGTGATCTCACTCTTCGGCCTCTGGCGCATCTCCATCCGCCGCCACTACGAGCTAACGTCGCTCGGGGACCTGAGCGGCTGGGCGCGACGCACGCAACCCATTGGCGTCGTGTTGATTTGCGCAGCAGCATCTCAGGTTGCTGTCCCCGTACGTCAGTTCTTCTCTGGCGGATTCAACATTGGGGACGATAGTGGCAGCCCCCTGATCACAGCTGGCGCACTACTCGGCGCTGGAGCCCTCGCCGCGGCAGCCATTCGACTCCTCCTCGTTGGCCTAGCGCAGGAGAGCCGCCGTGTTCACCGAGCCCCCCCAAGTAATGTTCTGAGTCCAGCGGCGATCTGGCTCATGGCTGGCGCAATCTTGATCTCTGGCGTCGCTGCAGGCTTCATCAACATCGAAGCTGCTGCATCAGGTCTGCTACGCCCAGACCCGGTGGAGAGTGTCCCGCAAAACTCAACGCCGTAACGTTACGCCGCGCAACGGCGGACTAATCGGGCGGAGCTACTCCTCGTCGGAGAGGATCCAATCGTCTACGCCACGGCTGTAGTCAACCAACTCGGCGGGTGTGAACCAGAGCGCGATCTCTGCAACCGCAGTCTCTGGTGCGTCTGACGCATGAATCAGGTTCTTCGCTGTCTCAAGTCCAAAGTCACCACGGATCGTTCCTGGCGCCGCCTCATGCGGCTTCGTTGCGCCAACCATGGAGCGGACGACGGAAATCGCGTTCGGCCCCTCAAGGACGAGGGCGACGACTGGTCCAGAGGTGATGAACTGCACGAGACCAGCGAAGAAGGGACGCGCGGAGTGCACCGCATAGTGCGTCTCGGCGAGCTGCTTGCTCACCGGCATCAACTTCATGGCGGCGATCTTCAGCCCGCGGTCTTCAAAGCGCGAAAGGATGCGCCCAGCAAGAAGGCGCTGAACGCCGTCTGGCTTGATCAGAACGAGGGTGCGCTGTGATGTCATGTTGAGAGCCTAGCCGATCGGCGCGAAGGTAGCCTGACGGTCGATGGGTCAAGGTCGCCACGCCGTACGGCACGGCGCACCGTGGCGAGCGTGTTGCGCGGCGCGGAGAGGCCAACGCGGAGGCTGCCGCCTCGCACGAGGTTGCGTGCCACACGGAGCAGATCGGCGGGGCGAACCCGCTCAATCTCCGTCAAGAGTTCGCCGAGCTCTTGCGGCACCCTACGGAGCACACGCTGGCTGGCGTGCCACTCCGCAAGACCTCGCGGATCATCGGCGGCGCGCTCCAGCCGCCCTGCAAGATAGGCGCGCGCTCGTTCAATCTCGGCCGCACTTGGCGCCTCACGCGCCAGGCGACGGAGCGCCTCCGTCACAAGCTGCAACGCTTCGGTGACGCGACCAGGATCCGCGCCACCAGAGATCACCAGCGCGCCGGCATCCTTATAGTCAATCGCGCCCGCACTGATGTCGTAGACGAGCCCACGCTCTTCGCGCACCTCCAAGAAGAGACGGCTCGCCGAGCCATCGCCAAGGATCGTGGCGAGCATCTCAAGTGCGGGGGCGTCTGGATCTTCGCGACGAAGCGCCGGCAGTCCTACCGAGAACTGCGCCTGCTCACCGTCACGCACCTTTGCAACGATCCCATCCTCTCCTCGACCACGAGGCTTCACGACGCGACGCGAAGGTGAGGCCGCACGCTGTGCACCTCTTCGTGGCGCCGCCGCAAGTGCCGCGCGCGCAATCGCGTTCGCCTCTGCAGCGCTGAGATCGCCAGCGATCGCAAGCGCCGTTGCCTGCGGTCGATACTCACGCGCATGAAAGGCTCGCACCGGCCCATGCTGCAATCTGCGAATCTCAGGGATCGTCCCTGCAATCTCGCGGCCGAGCGCATGATCACCGAAGAGGGCGCTGTCGAGCGCAGTGGATGCCTGCTCACTCGGATCATCCGCATAGGAGCGAATCTCTTCGATCACAATCTCGCGCTCAATCTTCAAATGTTCCGGGAGTAAGAGTGGCGCAAGTGCAACGGCGCCGATCAGTCGCGCCGCCTCAGTCGCAACGGCCCGCGGAACATGAATCCAGAAGAGCGTGCTCTCGCGGTCGGTCCCCGCATTAGAGTTCGCGCCGATCCCTTCCATCGTCTGCGCGAGTGCGGCAGAGCTTTCAGCACCTGCGATGCCCTTAAAGCAGAGATGCTCAAGAAGATGCGCGGCGCCACGTTCGTTGGCTCGTTCGTGACGCGAACCTGCACCGATCGCAATAGCGATCGCAACGGTGCGCGCTGATGGTGTCTGGATGAAGACCGACGACGCGGCCCCTGCGCCGCGGAGTGCGCGAGAGCGCGGTGCGACGCGCTTCAGGAGTCGCTGCGCTCGGACTCAGCCGGATCCGAGGAACCGGCATCGGCGCTCGGCCACGCCTGGGTTGGGAGTTCGATCTGCACATACTCCTCACCGCGATACTCAAGCCAGGTGCGCACTGGCTCTGTTCGCGGGATCGCAGTGCCAGCGCTGTACTCGATCTCTACGACCGCGTCGCTGCTGCGCAGCGTATAGCGCAGGTGCCCAGGCTCAGAGAGGTCGAATTCCACGCTCTGAAATGCGTCCACGTTGATGGTGATCGTGAGTGGGGTGAAGATCGATGAGACCTCTGGGTCATCACCGAGCACCTCCTCAATCCAACCCATACCCCGCGCGATCAGTTCGCCCCCCTGTAGATGGCGATACGAGACGGTCTGCCGAAGGAGGGGACGGAGCACGTTCGCCTTATCGGCGCGCAGGATGGCCAGCCCTCGATTCACAAAGAGGCCAGGGGTCAACTCGTCGTGGTCGTGATCCATGAGAGGGAGAGCCTAGCGCAGCCGCCTTCGTGCCGCGGCTCGCGCTCCCGTCGATCCCTCCACCCGCCTATCATCGGCTCGTGCGCTACGCCGTTGATCTTGGGAACAGCGCCGCGAAGGTCGGCTACCTCCGCGAGGGCGCCCTCGTCTCGTTGCGCGTCGCCTCCCCCGCCAACCCCCGTGATACCAGCGCCTGGCGCGGCGTCGCTGAGGCGCTCCTCAACCTCGCCGCGAGCGAAGGGGGTGCCGCCACCGAGCTCACCGTTGGCAGCGTCGTCCCCGAAGGTGCCGCGGCACTTCAGGAAGTTGCAGCGTCACGCGGTGTTGCCGTTGAGTTACTGCAGAGCCGCGACCTCCCACTCGTCTCACGCCTTGATGAGCCAGATCGCATCGGCGTTGATCGTGCTCTTGCCGCCTGGTTCACCTATGCGCAGCAGGGAGCACCACATCGTCGTGGCGCGATTGCGGTGACGCTCGGCACCGCACTGACGCTGACCTGTGTGAGTCGCGCTGGCGAGCTACTCGGCGGTGCGATTGCCGCATCGCCACTCCTCGCAGCGCGCGCGCTCGCGAGCGGAACCGCCGCACTCCCTGAGGTCACCCTCTACGACGAGAGTCCAGAGATTCCAGGGCCGATCGGTGCATCAACGGAGAGCGCACTTGCCGCCGGGATCTTACGCAGCGCACGCGGTGGCCTCCTTGCCCTGATTAACGAGAGCGTTGCCGAGATGGAGCGACGCGATCCAGGATCGCCAGCACCTGCCATTAGTCTCACTGGTGGAGCTGCGACGGCGGGCTGGAGCGCGGGCATTCGCGCCGATCTCCGTGACCCAGATCTTGTGGTGCGCGCGCTCCTCGCACTGCCGCGGAGTGTCCGCACATGAGTGGCGCGCCAACCAACTCGAGCGGGCCGCTGAGCGGACGACTGATCGTCCTCGGCATCACTGGATCAATCGCCGCATTCAAAGCGCCAGAGATTGTGCGCGCGCTGCGCGCCGCTGGTGCTGATGTTCAGGCGCTCCTCACCCCCGCCGCCACCCGATTCGTCTCACCGCTCACCCTGCGCACACTCACCGGACACGCTGTTGATGCAGATCTCCTCGACCTTTTACCAGACGGCCGCATCGGCCACATCGTTGCCGCCGATAGTGCCGATGCAATCCTTGTTGCGCCAGCAACAGCACAGTGGCTCGGCGCAATGGCCGGTGGACTCGCGGGCGACGCGGTGACCGCCGCCTGTCTCGCCACCACCGCACCCGTTGTTGTTGCCCCCGCAATGGACGGGGAGATGTGGGCGCATCCTGCAACTGCCACGAATGCGGCACGCCTCACCAACGACTTCGGTTACACGATCGTGGCGCCAGAGAGTGGCGCGCTTGCATCCGGAAGTAGCGGCGTTGGCCGACTCCCTGAACCTGCAACACTCGTTGATGCACTGGTGCGCGCGATCGGCAGCGCGCCGATCCGAGAGCCGAGTGAGGCGCGACGACCACCACTCGTCCCTGCAGGCGACCTCTCTGGTCGCCGTGTCGTTATCACTGCAGGCGGCACCGAAGAACCGATCGACGCCGTGCGCATCCTGGCGAACCGCTCCTCAGGACGACAGGGTGTCGCCCTCGCAGAGGCGGCGCGCGATCGTGGCGCTGACGTCGTGTTGATCGCCGCGCGCGTCGCTATCCCACTCCCTGAAGGGGTGGAGATCGTGCGCGTCGCCACCGTTGCTGACCTTGACGCAGCACTCCGCAGCGCACTCTTGCCACCACCATCTGGCGCCAGCGCAACCCCCGCAGATCTCTTCATTGCCGCCGCGGCGGTCTCCGACTTCCGCATGGCGGGGGGTCCAAGCAAAGAGAAGCTTCGCCGTGATGGTGCGCTCACCCTCCACCTTGAGCAAACACCCGATCTCCTCGCCGGAATCGCAGCGGCACTTGGACCGCGCGCGAAGCGGGCAACGAAGTTGATCGGCTTCTCCGCCGAGAGCGGCGCAACGAAGCGCGCTGCAGAAAAGCTCGCCGCGAAGGACCTTGATCTCATCGTTGCGAATGATGTGAGTGCGCCAGGGATCGGCTTTGAGAGCGCAGAAAACGCGGTGGAGATCCTCCACGTTGATGGGAGCACACAACGTATTGGTCCCGCACCGAAGCGTGTTGTTGCCGATGGGATCCTTGATCAGGCGGTGCGACTCCTTCGTGGCGCAACGCACGCATGACCACACAGGGTGGCGGGCGCCGCAACAGCGTTGCAACGCTGCAAGGTCTTCGTGACGCTGGGGAGCGTTTCGCCCTGCTCACCGCCTACGACCGCGCCACAGCAGAGCTCGCCGAGGCGGCCGAGATTCCCGCAATCCTCGTTGGCGACTCACTCGCGCAAGTTGCGCTCGGCCATGAGAGCACGGTGCGCATTGGGATGAGCGAGATGCTCCATCACGTTGCTGCGGTCGTGCGCTCCAGCAGCAGCGCGCTAGTGATTGCAGATATGCCCTTCCTCTCGTATGTCGATGTGGCCACCGCGGCAACCAACGCGAGCGCCTTCTTGCGCGACGCTGGCGCGGGCGCCGTGAAGTTGGAGGGGGGCGCTGAGATGGCGCCGATCGTTCGGGCGCTCGTTGAGAGCGGCGTTCCTGTCATCGGACATATCGGCTTCACACCACAATCGGCGCTGCAGCAGGATCGGGCACGCGCCCAAGGGAAGGAGCCGGCGGCGGCGGCAGGACTCCTCGCCGACGCGCTCGCGCTGCAGGCGGCCGGTGCCGCCGCGATTGTTATTGAGCTCGTCCCTGCCGAACTCGCCGCGCTCATCACCGATCGACTCACGATTCCAACGATCGGTATTGGTGCCGGCCCGCACTGCTCAGGCCAGGTGCAGGTTGCCCCTGATCTCCTTGGTCTTCTTTCGGGGCCAGCGCCACGCCATGCTGGCAGCTACGTCACACTGCGCGAACATGCGCTGGCTGGACTTACGAAATGGCGCGCCGATGTTGCGGCGGGAAGCTTTCCCAGCACCTCACAAAGTCTCACCGCGAGTGAGGAGCTTCGCGCCGCACTCGCATCAATGTAGTCATGCAGCGCATCCAAACCCGCGCTGAACTCGCCACTGCACTCAAGGCGGCGCCACGACCGATCGGCTTCGTCCCCACGATGGGGGCGCTCCACGCTGGTCACGCCGCACTCATCCGCGCAGCACGCGCCGAGTGTGCAACGGTGATCATCTCCATCTACGTCAATCCAACACAGTTCACCGCCGCGACGGATCTCGCCGCCTACCCGCGCACGCTCGACGCAGATGCCACTCTCGCTGAAGCGAGCGGCGCCGACCTACTCTTTCATCCGAGTGACGCAGAGATCTACCCGCCAGATGAGACAGTGCAGCCCGTTGATCCAGGGCCGCTCGCCCTCCGTCTTGAAGGTGCGTCGCGACCGGGGCACTTTGCGGGCGTTGCAACGGTGGTGTCGCGACTCTTTGACCTTGCGCAACCTGACCGAGCCTACTTCGGCGAGAAGGATGCCCAGCAGCTACGCGTCGTGGAGTGGGTCACCGCGCGGCGCACATCAGCGCCACGCATCAGCATCCGTCGCGTCCCAACGGTCCGTGACACAGATGGCCTTGCGCTGAGTTCACGCAATGCGCGCCTCTCCCCCGCCGGCCGAACGGCGGCCGCCGCAATCCCGCGCGCACTTGATGCGGCAAGCGAATGTCTCACGAGCGGCGCAGCCAGCGCAGCTCAGGTTCGCGCGGCAGCACTGCACCTCCTAAGTCAGCACCCAGAGCTCACGCTGGACTATCTCGACCTTGCTGACCCTCTAACGCTTGAGGCACTTCCAGATGACGCAACCGTCAACGAAGCGCTCCTGACCATCGCGATTGTGGTTGATGGCGTGCGCCTTCTTGATGAGCGTCTACTTGGTGAGCGAAGCGCGAGCTAGCGCGCTGGGATGGGTCGCGCCACCGCAAGGATGCGGTCGATGTCGAGTGAGCCCGCAACGATTCCCTTGATCTCGGCGATCTTCCGTACATCCTCAGGGTGCGTCTTCACCAAGAGGTCGTGCACCTTGGAGGCAACCGTATAGGTGTCGCCCTCCATGAGGACGGTGAAGAGATCTGCTTTGCGGAGTAGTTCAATGATGCGCTGGCTCGGTCGATAGCCGCCACTCAAGACGAAACCGAGCGGGCGATTCGGATGGTCGCCGCCGCTCAGCCAGAGTCCCGCGAGCACCTCCAGCACATCCTCGCGATCGCCAGGGACCACCACCAGCGCGTCAGCACCGATGCGCTCCATCACATGCTCCGGCTGCATCGCGGCAACGGAGACGCGGCCGATGATCGCGTCCATGTCGCGGCCAGGCCAGAGTGTCTCCCCTTGCAGTCCGTCTTCAATGATTGCGAGCGTTGGATTGGAGAGGATCTGTCGATACGGAAGGATGCCGAGGAGTGGAATCTTGTGTCGAGCGAGGCCGCGCTCAAGGAGTTTCGGCAGCTGCGGCTCCATCTCAAGGTTCACCTTGTTGACGATCGCCCCCGCCACCTCAACGCCACGCGCGGCAAAGAGCGCGGCATTCAGGACGATCTCATCGATCGGTCGGCCGATCCCGCCTTCGCTGACGATGATCACGGGGGCGCCGAGAAGCGCTGCAACATCCGCATTTGAGAGTCCGATCACGGCGCCAACGCCAGCGTGGCCAGTCCCCTCCAGGAGGATCAGGTCGCGCCCTTTGGCCATCTCCGTCTGTGCGGCAACGATCCGCGCACCGAGATCCTCAACGATCTCCCCTTCAATGACGCGGCGTGTAAAGCCGCGTGGAATCTGCACCGGCGAGAGGAGTTGCGTTGAGTCCGGGAGGTTGAAGACGCCGCGCATCAGTGCTGCGTCTTCGTCTGCGGGTGCGCCGTCCAGCATGATCCAGCGCTGGCCGACTGGCTTCATGAAGGCGGTGTTCAGACCGCGATCAGCAAAGGCGGCGAAGAGACCGAGCGATGCGGTGGTCTTGCCGCGGTTCTGTCCTGTTGCGGCAAGGAAGATCTGCCGAGCCCCGCCGGCCATGTGGCTACTCCTCGCCGCGTGGCGCGGTGCGCCGTTCAATCAACTTCACTGCGTCGGCGAGCCGCGAGACAACCTCTGGCTCCACATCTTCTCGCGTGATGTGTGTGCCGAGTTTATCCAGCACATCCGCCGCAACGGAGAGAAAGACCGTTGCATCGGCGATGAAGAATTCGGACTCATTGCTATAGCGCACAAAGGTCAGTCGCCCCTGCAGCGCGCGGCGATCATCGCCGTGTGCCACCTGCGTGGTGAAGTTGTGCCCCTGGATGCCGTCCGGATTAGAGAGGAAGCTGAGCGCGTTATCAATCGCAAGGCCGAATCGTGCCCGCCAACTGGTGAGCCGCTCCAACACTTCCGGCTGAAGGCGCAGATCATGTACCTCGTTGAACGCCTCAGGGGCGGCGGTGAGCGCGTTCACAAGCGTTGCTCCCTGGCGCTGACCAAGCATCGCCTGGAGCGAGCGCTCCAACGTCACCACCTCGGCATCGAAGTGGCTGGAGGTGATCAGGTCGACGAGGAGATCCTCCACGTTATCGAGCGTGGTCGGATCGCCGAGCGCCAAGGCGAGCGCGAGGATCTCCTCGCGAAAGAGGAAGCGCTCTTCGTGATCAAGTCCTGTCATCGCAGCATCCTAGCGCGCCGCACGCCGCCAGGGCGTA
>Ga0209296_1001262_pt1 | contig 19713 bp, 15 predicted proteins | sample S_130206_EF_Meta_FD_187319 | JGI IMG/M metagenome (GOLD analysis project Ga0209296, IMG submission 187319) | Freshwater microbial communities from Lake Simoncouche, Canada to study carbon cycling - S_130206_EF_MetaG (SPAdes) (version 2) | ecosystem: Environmental > Aquatic > Freshwater > Lake ...
CCATGCCCTTGAGGATGGTCTGGCCGGATTCCTGATCGGTCGAAACGCGGAAAGACGGATCTTCCTGGGCCAGACGCACCAGCGCCATACCCATCTTTTCCTGGTCGGCCTTGGTCTTGGGCTCGATCGCCACTTCGATGACGGGATCGGGGAATTCCATCTTTTCCAGGATCACCGGATCATTGGGATCGCACAGCGTCTCGCCGGTGGTGGTCAGCTTAAGGCCGGCAAAGGCAACGATGTCGCCGGCATTGGCTTCCTTGACGTCTTCGCGGCTGTTCGCATGCATCAACAACATGCGGCCGACGCGCTCGGTCTTGTCCTTCACCGAATTCAGCACGCCGGTGCCCGAGGTGACGGTGCCCGAATAGACGCGCACGAAAGTGATCGAACCGACAAAGGGGTCGTCCATGATCTTGAACGCCAGACCGGCGAACGGTGCCTTGTCATCCGGCGGACGCGGCACTTCCTTGTCGGTGCCCGGAACGATGCCGGTCAGCGGCGGAATGTCGAGCGGCGACGGCAGATAGGCGACAACGGCGTCGAGCAAGGGCTGCACGCCCTTGTTCTTGAAGGCCGAGCCGCACATCACCGGCACGAACTTAAACTCCATGGTGCCCTTGCGGATCATCTTCTGGAGATCGTCGTAGGACGGCTCGGTGCCTTCCAGATAGGCTTCCATGGCGGCGTCGTCCATTTCGACGGCCATTTCGACCAGCGCGGAACGCAGCTCGGCGCACTTGTCGGCATACTCGGCGGGGATTTCAACTTCGTCGAACTTCGCGCCCAGCTGCTCGTCATGCCAGACCAGCGCCTTCATCTTGACGATGTCGATGATGCCCTTGAAATCGGCTTCGCCGCCGATCGGCCAGGTGATGATCATCGGGCGGGTGCCCAGACGGTCAATCATCATGTCGACGCAACGCTGAAAGTTGGAACCGGTGCGGTCCATCTTGTTGACGAAGCAGATGCGCGGCACGTGATACTTGTCGGCCTGACGCCACACGGTTTCGGACTGGGGCTCCACGCCGGCAACGGCGTCGAACACGGCGACGGCGCCGTCCAGCACGCGCATGGAACGCTCGACTTCAATGGTGAAGTCGACGTGACCAGGCGTGTCGATGATGTTGATGCGGTGATCTTTCCAGTAGCAGGTCGTCGCGGCGGACGTGATGGTGATGCCGCGCTCCTGCTCCTGCTCCATGAAATCCATGGTGGCGGCGCCGTCATGGACTTCGCCGATTTTGTGGCTCTTGCCGGTATAATAGAGAATGCGCTCAGTCGTGGTCGTCTTGCCGGCATCGATGTGCGCGGCAATGCCGATGTTGCGATACATATTGAGCGGGGTCGTGCGAGCCATTTTGGAAGTCCGTTACCAGCGATAATGCGAGAAGGCGCGGTTGGCGTCGGCCATCTTGTGGGTGTCTTCGCGCTTCTTGACGGCGCTGCCGCGATTGTTGGCGGCGTCCATCAGTTCGCCCGACAGGCGGCCCTGCATGGTGGGTTCGTTGCGTCCACGCGCGGCGGTGATCAGCCAGCGGATGGCGAGCGCGCGCGAACGGTCGGTGCGCACTTCGACCGGCACCTGGTAGGTGGCGCCGCCGACGCGGCGCGAGCGCACTTCAAGCGCCGGCGAAACGTTGCGAAGGGCTTCGTGGAAAACGACCAGCGGATCCTGCTTGGTCTTGGAGGCGATGGTGTCGAAGGCGCCGTAGATGATGCCTTCGGCGGCGGACTTCTTGCCGTCATACATCAGGGAGTTCATGAACTTGGCGAGAACCAGATCGCCAAACTTGGCGTCGGGGGTAATTTCGCGGCGTTCGGCGCGGTGGCGGCGGGACATCTATATCTCCTTACTTCGGACGCTTGGCGCCATAGAGCGAGCGGCGCTTCTTGCGGTCCTTCACACCCTGGGTGTCGAGCACGCCGCGGATGATGTGATAGCGAACGCCGGGAAGGTCCTTCACGCGGCCGCCGCGGATCAGCACGACGCTGTGCTCCTGCAGGTTATGGCCTTCGCCCGGGATGTAGGTCAGCGCTTCGAAACCGTTGGTCAGGCGCACCTTGGCAACCTTGCGCAGCGCGGAGTTCGGCTTCTTCGGCGTCGTCGTATAGACGCGCGTGCAGACGGCGCGCTTCTGCGGACACTGCTGCAGGGCCGGAACCTTGTTGCGCTTGGCCTTGACGCCGCGCGGCTTGCGAATGAGCTGATTGACTGTCGGCATTACCACTTCCCTTTTGTCGTCCGCGCGGCCGCACGGATGAACGAAAATCAAAAACCGGACGCGAAGCCTTTGCCTCGTTCCGAACTTGCGGAGGACTGAGGGTTTTGGCCCTGAGTCGCGCGTCTAAAGCTCTTTAAACTGGCTTCCCAACAGCGTTTTTGCGGTTTTTTCCGCAGACGGCCTGCCCTGGAAGGTGGCGGCTTATACCCACCACGGTACGGGGGGTCAAGAAAGGAAAGGCAGGGATTTTTAAGAGATGTGGCGGCCTATATTTGCGAGTCATTCTCATTGACCAGCAGTCGGCCGAGGGGTAGGGTATTTACGCTAATGAGACGCATTATCGTACGGAGAATACCTATATGGGCGACCTTCACTTTCTCCACACCGCCCCGGCCCAGCCCTGGCGGGTTCAGGCTTTGAGCGCGATGACCAGCGCGGAACTCGGCCAGGCTTTTGGCGGGGATGACGCCGCCGACTGGCTGGAAGCCGCAGCCGCTTGCGGTCTGGTCGAGGCCCAACTGAAGCTGGGACGGATGCTTTTGACAGGCGACGGCCTGGCCAGCGACCGGCGCGCCGCCTTTGCCTGTTTTCTCAGCGCGGCCGGCGGCGGCAATGCCGAAGCCCAAAACCTGCTGGGCCGCTGCTTCGAGAATGGCTGGGGCACGGCGGTTGACCGCGAAGCGGCGTGCAACTGCTACCGGCTGGCGGCGGAAAGCGGCGATTTTCGCGGCGCCCACAACTATGCCTGCGTTCTGGCGGCGGACGGCTGCATCGCGGGCGCGCTGCGCTGGTTCGAGCGCGGTGTGGCCGGCGCCCCCCTGCCCGCCCGGCTTCAGATGCTGAAGGCGTTGACGCACCATCCGCGCTGCGCCGTGCGCGCCTTCGCCGCGCGCGGCCTGGAGTCCTGCCCGGTTGCGCAGAGTGATCAATCTGCCTAACGTTGGTACGGAACCAACCCGCGAAAAGGCCATGGTCCGGTCCATCGCTGCCAGTCTTGCCCTGAAACAGCCCGCCACACGGCGGTTCATCACGCTGTTCGCGCTGCTGGCCTTCTTCCTTCAGGGCTTCGCGGTCCAAACCCATCTGCATCACTACACCAAGCCGGCGGCGGCGCTGGCGGCGGTCGACAATATTCCCGCCCCGTCCAAGACCATCGATCCGGTGGACCTGGGCAGCTGCCGGCTGTGCCAGGAACTGGTCCATGCCGGCGTCTTTGTCGCGCCGGCGAGCTTCGCCCTTTTCGCCAGCGTCAGCTTCGTCACCGCTGGTCTGGCGCCAATATCTTTCTTCACCGATGCCACGGCATCGGCCTTCGGCTGGCAAAGCCGCGCGCCACCGCGCCGCTAGGCGACATTCTCATTTCGCGCGCGGCCTGAAGGCCGCCTTCGCACGCCGGACGGCGTGCATATTCCATTTTGAAAGTTCGCTCTATGCAACGCTCTGCATTCATGGCCGGCATCGCCGCCATCGCCCTCACTGGTCCCGCCGTGGCCCAGGTTCACTCCGTCGAAAGCGTGGTGGTCACCGCCTCGCCGATCCACAACAGCGCCGACGATCTCGCCTCCATTCCTGCCAGTGTGGACGCCAAGCAAATCCTGCGCAGCGGCGGGGCAACCCTGGCCGATGCCCTGGCCAATATCCCCGGTGTGAGCGGTTCCGGTTTCTCCTCCGGCTCCAGCCGCCCCGTCATTCGCGGCATGGATGCCAGCCGGGTGCGGGTGCTGGAAGACGGCACCTCCAGTTCGGACGCGTCCGACATCGGTCCCGATCACGGCGTGCCAATCGACCCTTTGTCATCGCGCAGCATCGAAGTGGTGCGGGGCGCCGCGACCCTGCGCTATGGCAGCCAGGCGATCGGCGGCGTGGTCAATGCCATCAACAACCGCATTCCGCTAACTCTGCCCGGCGCACCGTCGGGTGAAGTCAGCACCGCCTTTGACAGCGTTTCCAATGCCGGGCAGGTCGCATTGATGGGCGACATCGCGGCAAGCAATTTCGCCTTCCATGCCGACGGCTTTTATCGCGGCACCGGCGATTACGACACGCCGCTGGGAACCCAGGCCAACTCCTTCTTCAAGGGTGATGGCGTGTCGCTGGGGTCCTCCTACTTCTTCGGCGAAGAAAGCCGCATCGGCGCGGCCGTGGTCCATTACGATTCCAAATACGGTGTTCCGGGCGACATTCCCTTTATCGACATGCGCCAGACCAAATACCTGCTGGGATCGTCGCTGGCGCTGGGCGATGGCCCGTTCCAGACCATGAACATCAATGGCAGCTATGGCCATTATGTGCATCACGAGCGCGACCCGGACGGCACTGTCAACGCTACCTTCCGCAACAAGGAACTGGACCTGCGCGCCGAAACATTGCTGGGCGCCATCGGCCCCTTGTCCAGCGCTGCGCTGGGCATCGAAGTGCAAAACCGGCAATTTTCCGCAGCCGGCAGTGGCGCCGATTACCTGCTTCCGACCATCACCCAGAATTATGCCGGGTTTTTATTCACCGAAGCGCCGCTGAGCGACACTTTGCATCTGGAAGCCAGCGGCCGCATCGAAGGCGTCCAGGTCGAGGGCACACCCGCGTCCAACACGTTCACGCGCAAGGCCTTCACCCCTATCAGCGGGGCCCTGGGTTTGCTGTGGCAGGCGACTGACTGGCTGAAGCTGGGCCTTACCGGCTCCAGCACGGCACGTGCCCCGGCACAGACCGAGCTGTTCGCGCGCGGCGCACATGACGGGCCGGGCACTTTCGAGACCGGCAATCCCGATCTTGCCATCGAACGGGTCAATTCGGTGGAAGGCACCATGCGGTTGCGCTTCCACGAATTCAGCTTCGACGGCAGCGTCTATGGCAACTGGTTCGACAACTACATCTATGGAGCCCTGACGGGACAGACATGCGACGAAACCGGTGTCTGCGGTGGCGCTCCCGCCGAGCTTCGGGAGTTGAACTACCGCCAGGCCAGCGCCTATTTCCGGGGACTGGAAGGCAAGCTGGGATATGACATCTGGCACACCAGCAATGGCGTGCTGAAAATCGACGCCATGGGCGACTATGTCCGCGCCAGCCTCTCCGGGGGCGGCAACGTACCGCGCATTCCGCCCTATCGCTTCGGCGGCGGCATGACCTGGGAAGGCGACAAATTCGATGCCAGCTTCCAGGTGCTGCAGGTCGGCGAGCAGGACAGGCCCGGCCTGTTCGATACCGCGACGCCCGGCTATGTCTCCGTTGATGCGCAGGTCGCCTGGCGGCCGGTGGCCAGCAATCCCAATTTCGAGCTGGCGCTGATCGGCCGCAACCTTGGCGATGAAGTGGCGCGCAACGCCGCCTCCTTCAACAAGGACCGGGTGATAAGTCCAGGCCGCAATATCCGGCTGGTGGCGCGACTGGCGACCGACTAACCAAACAGATCGAACCGGATACCGGCGACGCGGGCTTCATGTTCCAGGAATTTCTGCTTGAGCGGAAGCCCGCCGCCGTAGCCGGTGAGCTTGCCGTTTGCGCCGATCACCCGGTGGCAGGGCACAATCAGGGATATCGGATTGTTGCCATTGGCGGCGCCGACGGCACGCGCGGCGTTGGGGGCCCCCACCTTCTTGGCGATGGCGCCATAGGTGGTGTTGGTGCCGAAGGGAATGGTCAGCAACGCCTTCCAGACCTTCTTGTCGAACTCCGGCCCTTCCGCCGCCAGCTCGAACTCGAAATCGCGGCGCTTGCCATTGGCATACTGGGTTACCTGGCGCTGCACCTCGGCCAGCTTGCGCGAATTGTTTTCGGCTTCGGGATCGACCTTGGCGGCGCCGGCGGCGCGCAGATAGAAGCGCAGCAAGCGACCCTCATCGTCCACCCAGGCGGCAAACTTCTGGAACGGGGAATCGATCAGACTCCAATAGCGCTTGCTCATGAGGCTTCCTTCAGGCTGGTCCATAAATGCATGGTAGCGAGGCTGCGATGCGGCGCGAACGCCGACATCAACCGCGCGGCCTGGTCGCTGTCGGGACGCTCGGGCAGCTTGTGCAGTCGCTGCAGCGCCGTCGCCAGGGCGCTGTCGCCAACCGGCGCCGCATCGGCAAAGCCGCCCCGGATCAGCACATAGCGCGCCGTCCAGGTGCCAATACCGCGCCGGGCGGTCAGCGCCCTTTCCGCGGCAATGGCCGAGCCATCGCCCAGATTCTCTATATCCAGCTCGCCGCTGGCGATGGCGGCGGCCGCATCGACCAGATACCGAGCCTTGGAACGCGAATAGCGCCGCGCAGCCAAGGCACCTATATCGATGTTCGCGACAGCCTCCGGCGTGGGATGGGCGTGCATGTCGCCGATCTTCTCGCCCGCCAGTTGCACCAGGTCGCGCCGCAAAGCGGTGGCGAATTTGACATTGATCTGCTGGCCGATGATGCCCCAGCACAAGGCATCGAATCCCGTCGGCAGCAGTGGCATGCGAAGGCCCCGGCGGTTCTGCACAAAAGCGGCATGCCGGGTTTCAAACTGGGTGACGTCGTTGGTCAACGCCAGGATCTTCAGCGCGGCGCCATGCAGCGCCGCCATGGCGTCACACCCCAGCTTTCTTTTGGCATGGACCTTCACCCATGCCTGCCCCGGCTCGATGCTGATTTCCAGCCCAGCCGCGCCATCCGGGGTGTGCAGAGCCTTCCATATGCGGTTGCCTTCACTGCGTTCGCTCAGTCCGAGCGGATCGCGGGCGTGATAGCCCAGAATTTCCTTTGACCGGTATCCTGCCGGCAGGTGCAGCAGGAAAACCTGCGCCCCCTCCAGCGCACGATAGGCACCTGGCGTCATGCGCATCTGGCTGAGGAACTGGCGGTGAAACACCGACTCCGATTCAAACCCGGCGTCAAAGCCGATCTCGACCACCTTGTTCGAACTCGAGAGCAAGGCCCCCGCCGCGCGCTGTACCCGAACCCGCCGCAGCCAGGAGGCGGGCGCCATGTGGGCGTGATCACGGAACAGGTCGCCAAGCTTGGTCAGGCTGACGCCAGCGGCCCTGGCAAGCGCCGATGCATCGGAAAAGTCTTCAGGTATCGCCTCAACACGCGCCGCCAAGCCTTTGAACAGGGAGATATTCTCGTCTTCGCCGCGATAATAAAGATCAGGACGGCAGCGCTTGCAGGCGCGCAAGCCCGCCGCCTTGGCTTCGGTCTCGGTGGTGAACAGGCGCACATTTTGCGGCTTGGGCGGGCGGGCGGCGCAGGACGGCAGGCAGTAGATCCCGGTCGTCATCACCCCCAGAATGAACATGCCGTCGAACTTGCCCTTGCGGGCTTCGGCACGGTCCCATGACATTGGTTCAGGCAGTTTCATGACGCAGAGACTATCGCGGGCCTTTGGGACGCGCCTCCTGTTTCACGTTTTCAATGTGGGGCGCAGGAGCCAAAGAAAAAGGGCCGCTGTCGCCAGCGGCCCTGATTCGATTGCATTTTTCGTCGTTACTCCGCCGGAGGCGCCGCAACGGGGGCTTCCAGTGCCGCGATGGGCTGCTGGGCCGCCGCTTCCGCCTGGATCGCCTTGTCGCGTTCCGTCGCGATATGGCGCAGGCGCGCGATGGCGCCGCCAGTGCCCGCCGGGATCAGGCGGCCGACGATGACGTTCTCCTTGAGGCCTTCCAGCATGTCGACCTTGCCATTGACCGCGGCGTCGGTGAGGACGCGCGTGGTTTCCTGGAAGGACGCCGCCGAGAAGACCGAACGGGTCTGCAACGAGGCCTTGGTGATGCCCAGCAGGATGGCGCGGCCTTCGGCGGGCTTGTGGCCCTCGTCGGTCGCCTTCTTGTTGGCGGTCTCCAGTTCCAGCGCATCGACATGCTCGCCGGCGATCAGCGTGGTTTCACCGCCGTCGGTGATTTCCAGCTTCTGCATCATCTGGCGGCATATCACTTCGATATGCTTGTCGTTGATCTTCACGCCCTGCAGACGATAGACGTCCTGGATTTCCTTGACGAGGTAGATCGCCAGTTCTTCCATGCCCTTGATGCGCAGGATGTCATGCGGCGAGGGATTGCCTTCGACGATATAGTCGCCCTTCTCCACATAATCGCCTTCGCGCACGCTGATATGGCGGCCCTTGGGGATCAGATACTCGGTCGGCTCCAGTTTGTCGGACTTGGGCTTCACGATGACGCGGCGCTTGTTCTTGTAGTCCTTGCCGAACTCGACAAAGCCGTCGGTCTCGGCCAGAACGGCCGCTTCCTTGGGCTTGCGGGCTTCGAACAGTTCCGCCACGCGTGGCAGACCGCCCGTGATGTCGCGGGTCTTGGCGCCTTCGGTGGGAATACGCGCCACCACGTCACCGGCCCGGATCGTTGAGCCGTCTTCCACCGACAGAATGGCGTCCGGCGAAATCGCATAGCGCGCTTCGCCGCCGGCCGGCATCTGAACCGGCTTGCCCTTCTTGTCGACAATGACGATGGCCGGGCGCAGTTCGGGTGCGTTCTTCGAACCCGTACCACGGGTGTCGATCACCACCTTGGACGACACGCCGGTCTTTTCGTCCGCGACTTCGCGCAGGGTGACGCCGAAGACCAGATCTTCGTACTTCACGGTGCCTTCCACGTCGGTCAGAACCGGCAAGGCGTTGGGATTCCATTCCGCGAGGCGGTCGCCGCGCTTGACGGAGGCGCCCTCGTCCACCTTTAGGCGTGCGCCATAGGTGATGCGATAGGTGGCGCGTTCCTGGCCCTTATTGTCGGTGATCACGACCTGCATGTTGCGGCCCATCGCGATCAGCTCACCGTCGGAATTCTTGACGATGTTGCGGTTCAGGATCTTGATCTTGCCTTCATACGACGCCTCGATCTTCGACTGGCCGGCAACCTGCGCCGCGCCGCCGATATGGAAGGTACGCATGGTCAGCTGGGTGCCCGGCTCGCCGATGGACTGGGCGGCGATCACGCCGACAGCTTCACCGATGTTCACCGAGGTACCGCGCGCCAGGTCACGTCCGTAGCACTTGCCGCAAACACCTTCCGGCAGATCGCAGGTCAGCACCGAACGGACACGCACCTTCTGGACGTGGGCGAGTTCCGCCTTCTCGGCCAGATCTTCGGTCACTTCCTTGTTGCGCTTGATCAGGACTTCGCCCGTGTCGGGATGCTTGACGTCTTCCGCCGTGGTGCGGCCCAGGATGCGCTCGGTGAGCGAAGCCACGACCTGTCCACCATCGATTTCCGCCTGGACCGTGACACCCTTCTTGGTGCCGCAATCTTCCGACGTGATGATGCAGTCGTTCGCCACGTCCACCAGGCGGCGGGTCAGATAACCCGAATTCGCCGTCTTGAGCGCGGTGTCGGCCAGACCCTTGCGGGCGCCGTGGGTGGAGTTGAAGTACTCCAGCACGGTGAGGCCTTCCTTGAAGTTCGACAGGATCGGCGTTTCGATGATCGAGCCGTCGGGACGCGCCATCAGGCCGCGCATGCCGGCCAGCTGCTTCATCTGCTGCGGCGAACCGCGGGCGCCGGAATGGCTCATCATGTAGATGGAGTTCATTTCCAGCACGCGGCCGGTTTCCGGGTCGATCTTCGGCTCGGAAATCTCCTTCATCATTTCGGCGGCCACCAGGTCGGTACACTTGGACCATGTGTCGACAACGAGATTGTACTTCTCCTTGTCGGTGGTCAGACCGTCCTGATACTGCTGCTCGTATTCGCGCACCCGGTGACGGGTCTCGTCGATCAGCTTCACCTTGGTGTCCGGCACGACCATGTCATCCTTGCCGAACGAGATGCCGGCCTTGCAGGCTTCGCGGAAGCCCAGCGCCATGATTGCATCGGCGAACAGCACGGTCTCCTTCTGGCCGCAATGACGGTACACTTCGTCGATCAGCTGGCTGATCTCCTGCTTGCGCAGCAGGCGATTGACCAGTTCGAACGGCACCTTGGGATTGCGCGGCAGGATGTCGGCAATCAGCATGCGGCCCGGCGTGGATTCCACGCGGCGGGTGATCGGCTTGCCTTCGGCGTCCACGGTCTTGTAGCGGCACTTGATCTTGGCGTGCAGCGTGACGGCCTTCGAGAACAGCGCGTGCTCGATTTCGCCGACGTCGTTGAAGACCATGCCTTCGCCCGGCTCCTTGGCGCGTTCCTGCGACAGGTAGTACAGGCCCAGCACGATGTCCTGGGTCGGCACGATGATCGGCTTGCCGTTGGCGGGCGACAGGATGTTGTTGGTTGACATCATCAGGACGCGTGCTTCCAGCTGGGCTTCAAGGCTCAGGGGCACGTGAACGGCCATCTGGTCTCCGTCAAAGTCGGCGTTGAAGGCGGTGCAGACCAGCGGATGCAACTGGATGGCCTTGCCTTCGATCAGCACCGGCTCGAACGCCTGGATGCCCAAACGATGCAGGGTCGGGGCGCGGTTAAGCAGGATGGGATGCTCGCGGATGACTTCCTCGAGAATGTCCCAGACTTCCGGCTTTTCCTTTTCCACCAGCTTCTTGGACTGCTTGACGGTCTGGCTGAAACCCTTGGCTTCCAGGCGCGCATAGATGAACGGCTTGAACAGCTCGAGCGCCATCTTCTTGGGCAGGCCGCACTGGTGCAGCTTGAGCTCGGGGCCGACCACGATGACCGAACGGCCCGAATAGTCGACGCGCTTGCCCAGAAGGTTCTGACGGAAGCGGCCCTGCTTGCCCTTCAGCATGTCGGCGAGCGACTTCAGCGGACGCTTGTTGGCACCGGTGATGACGCGGCCACGGCGGCCGTTATCGAACAGCGCATCCACCGATTCCTGCAGCATGCGCTTTTCGTTGCGCACGATGATGTCCGGCGCCTTGAGTTCGATCAGGCGCTTGAGACGGTTGTTGCGGTTGATGACGCGGCGATAGAGGTCATTCAGGTCAGAGGTCGCGAAGCGGCCGCCGTCCAGCGGCACCAGCGGGCGCAGTTCCGGCGGGATCACCGGCACGACCTGCAGGATCATCCATTCCGGACGATTGCCGGAGTCGATGAAGGCTTCCACGACCTTGAGGCGCTTGACCAGCTTCTTCTGCTTTTCGCCGCCCGGGGCTTCCGCCACGTCGCTGCGGATTTCATCGCGCAGCTTTTCCAGGTCGATTGCGGCCAGCAGCTTGCGGATGGCCTCGGCGCCGATTTCGGCGGTGAAGCTGTCGTTACCGTATTCGTCCTGGGCCTTGTAGAATTCGTCTTCGGTCAGGAGCTGGCGCTCCTTGAGCGGGGTCAGGCCCGGCTCAATGACGATGTAGTTTTCGAAATACAGGACACGCTCGAGATCCTTGAGCGTCATGTCCAGGATCAGGCCGATGCGGCTGGGCAGCGACTTGAGGAACCAGATATGGGCGACGGGGCTGGCCAGCTCAATGTGGCCCATGCGGTCGCGGCGCACCTTCTGCACGGTGACTTCGACGCCGCACTTTTCGCAGACGATGCCCTTGTACTTCATGCGCTTGTACTTGCCGCACAGGCATTCGTAATCCTTCACCGGCCCGAAGATGCGGGCGCAGAACAATCCGTCGCGCTCCGGCTTGAAGGTGCGGTAATTGATCGTTTCGGGCTTCTTGATCTCGCCATGCGACCAGCGAAGGATCTGATCCGGCGAGGCCAGAGAGATCTTGATGCGGTCGAAGGCGGGAATTTCCTTCGCCGTGCCGAAAACATTCATCAGCTCTTGATTCATTCGAGCGTCCTTTCGAAGTCTGGGCCGGAGGGCATTCGCCAGTTCCGTCCCGTTTTTTCTTTAAAGTCTCCCGCCCATTGCTTTGGCCGGGCGGGAGATAGTTCGTTTCGTGCTTTGGCGGTTACGTCGTAGGCCCGTTGACCAGTTCGACGTTGAGCGACAGCGAGCGCATTTCCTTGACCAGCACGTTGAACGATTCCGGAATGCCGGCCTCGAACGTGTCTTCGCCGCGGACAATCGCCTCGTACACCTTGGTGCGACCCGCCACGTCGTCCGACTTCACGGTCAGGATTTCCTGCAACGTGTAGGCGGCGCCGTAAGCTTCCAGGGCCCAGACTTCCATTTCGCCGAAGCGCTGGCCGCCGAACTGCGCCTTGCCGCCCAGCGGTTGCTGGGTCACGAGGCTGTAGGGACCGATCGAACGGGCGTGGATCTTGTCGTCCACCAGATGGTTGAGCTTGAGCATGTAGATGTAGCCGACGGTAACGGCGCGGGTGAACGCCTCGCCGGTGCGGCCGTCGTACAGGGTCATCTGGCCCGACGAGGTCAGGCCCGCCTGCTCCAGCATGTCGACAATGTCGGCTTCCTTGGCGCCGTCGAACACCGGTGTTGCGATCGGAACGCCGGCCCGAAGATTGTCCGCCAGTTCGAGCAGACCCTCTTCGCTGATTTCACCGAGACGCTCGTCGTTGCCGTAGACACTCTTGAGGTGACGGCGCAGCGGCTCGTGCTTGCCGTCGCGCTTGACCTTGTCGAGCATGTCGCCGATCTGGCGGCCGAGGCCCGAACAGGCCCAGCCCAGATGGGTTTCCAGAATCTGGCCGACATTCATGCGGCTGGGCACGCCCAGCGGATTGAGCACCACGTCAACCGGGGTGCCGTCTTCCAGATGCGGCATGTCCTCGATCGGCACGATGCGGCTGATCACGCCCTTGTTGCCGTGGCGGCCGGCCATCTTGTCGCCCGGCTGCAGCTTGCGCTTCACCGCCACGAAGACGCGGACCATCTTCATCACGCCCGGGGCCAGTTCGTCGCCGCGGCGCAGCTTTTCCACCTTGTCGGCGAAACGCTTGTCGAGGCGCGACTTGGATTCGTCATACTGCTGGCGCAGGCCTTCGATCTCGGCCATCGCCTTTTCGTTGCGAAGCCCGATCTGCCACCACTGGTGCTTGGCAATCGCTTCCAGCACCGACTGTGTGATCTTGGTGTCGGCGGCCATGCCCTTGGGACCGGACGCGGCGGTCTTGTTGAGCAGTATCTCCTCGAGACGCGAGAAAATGTTGCGCTCCAGGATCGACAGTTCGTCATCCCGGTCTTCGGCCAGGCGTTCTTCCTCGGCACGCTCGATCGACATGGCGCGCTGGTCCTTGTCGACGCCGTGGCGGTTGAAGACGCGCACTTCGACGATGGTACCGGTGACGCCCGGCGGAACGCGCAGGGAGGTGTCACGCACATCGGCGGCCTTTTCGCCGAAGATGGCGCGCAGCAGCTTTTCTTCCGGGGTCATCGGAGTTTCGCCCTTCGGCGTCACCTTGCCCACCAGAATGTCGCCCGCCACCACGTCGGCGCCGATATAGACAATGCCGGCTTCGTCCAGGTTCTTGAGGTTTTCTTCGCCCACATTCGGGATGTCGCGGGTGATTTCCTCCGGACCGAGCTTGGTGTCGCGCGCCATCGTCTCGAATTCCTCGATATGGATCGAGGTGAAGACGTCATCACGCACAATGCGCTCGGAGATGAGGATGGAGTCCTCGAAGTTGTAGCCATTCCAGGGCATGAAGGCGACGAGCGCATTCTTGCCCAGCGCCAGTTCGCCCAGCTGGGTTGAGGGGCCGTCGCAAATGATGTCGCCCTTGGCCAGCAGGTCGCCGACCTTCACCAGCGGCTTCTGCGTGATGCAGGTCGAGGCGTTGGAGCGCTGGAACTTGCGCAGGCGATAAATGTCGATTCCCGGCTTGGTGGGATCGGGTTCTTCGGTGGCGCGGATGACGATACGGGTGGCATCCACCTGATCGACGATGCCGGCGCGGCGGGCGGTGATGGCAGAACCGGAATCCCGCGCGACCACTTCTTCCATGCCGGTGCCGACCAGCGGCGCTTCCGGACGCAGCAACGGCACAGCCTGGCGCTGCATGTTGGAACCCATCAGCGCGCGGTTGGCGTCGTCATTCTCGAGGAACGGCACCAGCGCGGCAGCGACCGACACCAGCTGCTTGGGCGAAACGTCGATGAAGTTCACCTGGTCGGGGGTGGTCATCACGAAGTTTCCGCCCTTGCGGCAGGAGACCAGTTCGTCGGACAGGCGCATGCGGCTGTCCACCGTCGCGTTGGCCTGGGCGATGGTGAACTTCGCCTCTTCCATCGCCGACAGATAAACGACCTCGTCCGTCAGGTGCTTGTTGATCACCTTGCGGTAGGGACTTTCGATGAAGCCGTATTTGTTGACGCGCGCGAAGGTCGCCAGCGAATTGATCAGGCCGATGTTGGGGCCTTCCGGCGTTTCGATCGGGCAGATACGGCCGTAATGGGTCGGATGCACGTCGCGCACTTCAAAGCCGGCGCGTTCGCGGGTCAGGCCGCCCGGTCCCAGCGCCGACATGCGGCGCTTGTGGGTCAGTTCCGACAGCGGGTTCTGCTGGTCCATGAACTGCGACAGCTGCGAGGAGCCGAAGAATTCACGCACCGCAGCCGCCACCGGCTTGGCGTTGATCAGGTCGTGCGGCATCACGGTATCGATGTCCACGGCGGACATGCGCTCCTTGATGGCGCGTTCCATGCGCAGCAGGCCGACGCGGAACTGGTTTTCCATCAACTCGCCCACCGAACGCACGCGGCGATTTCCGAGATTGTCGATGTCGTCGATTTCGCCGCGGCCGTCGCGCAGCTCGACCAGCGCCTTGAGGATGGCGAGGATGTCGTCCTTGCGCAGCACGCGCATCGTGTCGGGCGCGTCCAGGCCCATGCGCATGTTCATCTTGACGCGGCCGACCGCCGACAGATCGTAGCGCTCGCTGTCGAAGAACAGCTGGCCGAACAGGGTTTCGGCGGTGTCCAGCGTCGGCGGCTCGCCGGGGCGCATGACCCGATAGATGTCGATCAGCGCCTGTTCGCGGCTGTGGTTCTTGTCGACGTTCAGTGTGTTGCGGATATAGGGACCGACATTGATGCTGTCGATGTTGAGAACTTCCACGTCATGGAAACCCGCTTCCAGCACCGTCGCCAGATTGTCGGCGGTCAACTCGTCGCCGGCCTCGATATAGATTTCGCCGGTTTCCGGGTTGACCATGTCGAGCGCCGAATAGCGACCGATCACTTCGTCCGCCGAGAAGGCGATGTTCTTGACGCCGTCTTCGCCCAGTTTGCGCAGGGTGCGGACGGTGATCTTGGAACCGGCTTCCAGCACGACTTCGCCATTCTTGGCGTTCTTCCAGTCCGAGGTGGACTTGGCGTTCCGCATCCAGCTGGGTTCCAGCGGGGTGGTCCAGCTGCCGTCCTTGTTATGCTTGAAGGAAATCTTGCTGTAAAAATAATCCAGGATCTCTTCCTGGGTCAGGCCCAGCGCATAGAGAAGCGCCGTCGCCGGCAGCTTGCGGCGGCGGTCGATACGGACATGCACGATGTCCTTGGCGTCGAATTCAAAGTCCAGCCACGAGCCGCGATAGGGAATGACGCGGGCGGCGAACAGCAGCTTGCCGCTCGAATGGGTCTTGCCCTTGTCGTGGTCGAAGAACACGCCCGGCGAACGGTGCATCTGGGAAACGATGACGCGCTCGGTGCCATTGATGACGAAGGTGCCGTTCTCGGTCATGAACGGAACGTCGCCCATATAGACGTCCTGTTCCTTGATGTCCTTGACCGACTTGGCGCCGGTTTCCTGGTCCACATCGAACACGATCAGGCGCAGCGTCACCTTGAGCGGTGCGGCATAGGTCATGGAGCGCTGCTGGCACTCCTCGACGTCATACTTCGGGTCTTCAAAGTGATAATCGACATACTCGAGCAAGGAGGATTCCGAGAAATCCTTGATCGGGAACACCTGCCGGAACACCGCCTCCAGGCCCTCGTCCTTGCGGCCTTCGCCCTTGGCGAGCTGCAGGAACTGATCATAGGAGGTGCGCTGAACCTCGATGAGGTTCGGCATCTGCGCGATCTCCTGGATCTTGCCGAAATTCTTGCGAAGGCGTTTGCGTCCGGTGAAGGAAAGAGTCATTCGAGAGTGTCCTTTACGGCCCGAGAGCCGTTCTTGCCCGGGGTGGGAACCAGCAGTTTCAAACCAATGGCAAATGCCACCACACCCATCGGCGAACGAATCGCCGATGGGGGGTGGGTTAACGAATTAAGTACGCACACGGAGTTTTTCAACCCGAGGGCGCCGTCTTACTTCAACTCAACCTTGGCGCCAGCATCTTCGAGCTGCTTCTTGATCTTGGCAGCTTCGTCCTTGTTGACGTCGGCTTTGACTTCCTTGGGAGCGCCTTCGACCAGGTCCTTGGCTTCCTTGAGGCCCAGGCCGGTGATCGCACGCACTTCCTTGATCACGTTGATCTTCTTGTCGCCGGCGTCGGTCAGGACGACGGTGAACTCGGTCTTTTCCGCGGCCGGGGCAGCAGCAGCGGCGGCCGGAGCGGCAGCGGCGGCAGGCGCGGCGGCGGAAACGCCCCACTTTTCTTCCAGGAGCTTCGCCAGGTCAGCGGCTTCCAGGACGGTCAGGCCAGACAGGTCTTCAACAAGCTTTTCGATCTTCGACATTTTCTACTTCCTTTGACTTCGGGTTTGGTTGGTTACGTTGGGTTGGTCGCTTAAGCGGCTTCCTTCGAGGAATAGGCCCCGATGACACGGGCAAGCTGACCGGCGGGGGCTTGAACGATCCCGGCGATCTTGGTCGCGGGCGCGACGAGCAGGCCCACGATCTTGCCACGCAGTTCATCGAGCGACGGCAGGGTGGCGAGGGCTTTCACGCCCGCGGCATCCAGCGCCGTCGTTCCCACCGAACCGCCCAGGATCACGAGCTTGTCGTTATCCTTGGCGTAGGCAGCGGCAACCTTCGAAGCGGCAACCGGATCATCGCTGACAGCGATGCCGGTCGGCCCCTTGAACAGATGCGCAATGCCTTCGATCGGCGTTCCTTTCAGAGCGCGCACCGCCAGACGGTTCTTGGCCACACGGAACGAAGCCCCCGCCGCGCCCATGCGCGAACGAAGGTCGGCCATCTGGGCAACCGTCATGCCGGAATAGTGGGCGACAACCACAGAGCCGGCCTTCGAGAAGACACCGTTCAGGTCTTCAACGACTTCCGCCTTTTTGGCTTTTTCCACTTTGCTCTCCTAACGTGGGATGCGGGACGATCCGCACCTCACCCTGTTGCTCTTTACGCTGCCCCAGGGTCCAAACCCGAAAAGGCGAGTTGCCTCGCAAATCCGGTTCATTCCCTGTCTATGCTGGACGTTTAAGACCTTTCGGCCTCCAGCAGTCTCGGACAGTTCCGGCGATCGTCCGCCGGAATTCATTCGCCGCCGTTAGGCCGCGGCACCACCCACGCCGGCCGAAGCCAGGGCAATCTTGATGCCCGGACCCATGGTCGAAGAGATGGAAATCTTTTTCATGTAGTTGCCCTTGGCGCCCGACGGCTTGGCCTTCATGACGGCGTCGATGACGGCCTTCACGTTGGCGGCAATGGCGTCTTCGGTGAAGCTGGCCTTGCCGACGCCTGCCTGCACGATGCCCGCCTTTTCGACGCGGAATTCCACCGCGCCGCCCTTGGCGTCCTTGATCGCCTGGGTGACGTCCATGGTGACGGTGCCGACCTTGGGGTTGGGCATCAGGTTGCGCGGGCCCAGCACTTTGCCGAGGCGGCCGACGATACCCATCATGTCCGGGGTGGCGATGCAGCGGTCGAAGTCGATCTTGCCGGCCGTGACTTCGGCGGCAAGCTCTTCGGCGCCGACCAGGTCAGCGCCCGCCTTCTTGGCTTCTTCGGCCTTGGCGCCCTTGGCGAACACGGCGACACGCATGGTGCGGCCGCTGCCGGAGGGAAGCGAGACCACGCCGCGCACCATCTGGTCCGCATGCTTGGGGTCGACGCCGAGGTTGAGCGAGATTTCGATGGTTTCATCGAACTTGGCGGTGGCGCGCGCCTTCACCAGCTTCACGGCCTCTTCGACCGAGTAGCTCTTGTTGACGTCGACGCCTTCGCAGGCCTTCTTGAAACGCTTGGAGGATGCCATGGCGGTTAGTCCTTCACCGTGATGCCCATCGAGCGGGCGGAGCCCTCGATCAGCAGCATCGCGTTCTCGATGTCGTTAGCGTTCAGGTCCTTCATCTTGGCCTGGGCGATTTCGCGCACCTGGGCGCGGGTGACGCTGCCGGCGGAGGTGATGCCCGGGGACTTGGAGCCCGAGGTCAGCTTCGCGGCCTTCTTGAGGAAGTAGGACGCCGGAGCGGTCTTCATCTCGAAGGTGAAGGACTTGTCCGAAAACACGGTGATGGTCACCGGGATCGGCATGTTCTTTTCCTGGTCCTGCGTCTTGGCGTTGAACGCCTTGCAGAATTCCATGATGTTGAGGCCGCGCTGGCCCAACGCCGGGCCGATGGGCGGCGAAGGATTCGCCGCGCCCGCGGGCACCTGCAGTTTGACGTAACCTGTCACTTTCTTTGCCATGTCTCGCCGCCTCCTTTTTGCGGCTTAGCGGTTCAGACGAAACTTGCGTTTCTCCCGCGGGATGATGGTTTGACCGGACACAGCCCCGGACCAGCTTCGCCGGGCGGGTGCCCGGCATGCGACTACATTTTCTCGACTTGCGTGTATTCCAGCTCGACCGGCGTGGCGCGGCCGAAGATCGACACCGCGACCTTCACGCGGCTGCGGTCCTCGTCCACTTCTTCCACGGTGCCGGTGAAGGAGGTGAAGGGGCCGTCCGCGACACGCACCTGCTCGCCGATTTCGAAAGAGATGGTGGACTTGGGATGCTCCGCGCCTTCCGTCACCTGGTTCAGGATGCGGTCCACTTCGCCCTGGCGCAGCGGCATCGGCTTGTTGTTCTGGCCCAGGAAGCCCGTCACCTTCGCGACGTTCTTGACCAGGTGATAGACCTCGTCCGTGAGCTTGGCATGCAGCAGCACATAGCCCGGCAGGAACTTGCGCTCGGAATTGACCTTCTGGCCGCGGCGCACCTCGATCACGTCTTCCGTCGGCACGATCACTTCGGCGACGAATTCCTCGAGGTCCTGCAGTTTGGCCTGGCGGCGGATTTCCTCCGACACCTTCTTCTCGAAATTCGAGTAGGTGTGGACGATGTACCACCTGGCATCCGCGTGTGCCTGGGTTCCGGCTTCGCTCATTATGCGGCCCCGATCAAAAGGCGCTCGCCATAGGCAAGCACACTGTCCACGAAAAAGAAGAACACCATGGTGAGCGCCACCATGATGAACACCATCACGGTGGTGAGCCAGGTTTCCTTCCAGCTCGGCCATGTGATCTTCGACGCCTCGCGCCGCACTTCCTGCAGGAACTGCATCGGAGAGGCGCGACGGCGCACCACGGGCGCTTCCGCGTCCGCTTCGATCACTGCCTTTTTCGTCACATCAACCATTTCAACTCTTCAACAGTGGCAGGAGCGGGGGGACTCGAACCCACGACCCTCGGTTTTGGAGACCGATGCTCTACCAGCTGAGCTACACTCCTAAACTATGATCCGCGGCCGGCGCTGGTGCCGGTCGCGGCAGTCCTTACTTGATAATCTTTGCGACGACGCCGGCGCCGACGGTACGGCCGCCTTCGCGGATGGCGAAGCGCAGCTTTTCTTCCATCGCGATCGGCACGATCAGCTCGACTTCCACCGAGATGT
>Ga0209296_1001263_pt1 | contig 19708 bp, 23 predicted proteins | sample S_130206_EF_Meta_FD_187319 | JGI IMG/M metagenome (GOLD analysis project Ga0209296, IMG submission 187319) | Freshwater microbial communities from Lake Simoncouche, Canada to study carbon cycling - S_130206_EF_MetaG (SPAdes) (version 2) | ecosystem: Environmental > Aquatic > Freshwater > Lake ...
TTTTTTTCAAGGTATCTCTTAACACCCCATTTAATTCTATTGCGATTCTCATTCCGTTTCGTTATCGTATTTTTGTAATATCTTACTAATTAGAGGATTTCTAACAATATCATTTTTATCTTTAAACTCAAAAGTTGAGATGTATTTATCATCTCTGAATTTTTCCATTGCGTCCCATAGACCACTATGAGTTTTATTTTTATATCTGTCAGATTGTTCAACATCACCTGATATAAAAAATTTACTATTAAAACCAATTCTTGTCAATAGAAGTTTCATTTGACTTGGTGTTGCATTTTGTCCTTCTTCAAAAATTAAAATTGAATTGTCAATATTCATCCCTCTCATAAACGCTAATGCAAATACCTCAACAATTTCAAGTTCTTTTAATTTCTCTCTGACTTCTTTTCCTATAATTTTATTTAACAAATAATATGATGGGAAAATATAAGGGTCTAATTTTTCTTCAACATTACCAGGTAAACTACCTAATTTTTCTTCAGCTTCAACTGCGGGTCTTACAATTATAATTTTTTCATAAGGTGTGTTTGGGTCTGAGAGTAGGTCAATTGCCGCTTTCATTGTAATATAACTTTTACCGACACCAGCTGGACCTGAACATATTGTTACTTCACTTGAAATTAAAGTATCATAATATCTTTTTTGTGTTTGAGTTAAAAATTTTTCTTTTGTTTTCTTTTTTAGAATTGAACAAATTACTTCTTTTCTTGTTTTATTTTGACCCTCTTCCGTTGAAGAGGTTGGTAATGGTGATTTTTTTGGTTTTGTATTACTCATTTGTTTTTTGTTTTTGTTTTTATGATTTTTCAACCTGTGTTTTTATCCATCTATATGTCTCTTTAAGACCGATTGATAGAGGTTGGCTCACCTCCCAACCCATTTTCTCTTTAAATAATTTGTTATCTGAATTTCTACCTTTAACACCTAAAGGGCATTTAAATCCATATTTTTCAATAAATTCTTGTCCTTCAATATTTTTGATTGTTAAATCTTTTTCAGAGATTGCAATCGCCATTGATGCTAATTGGTTGATAGTAACCATTTCTTCTGACCCAATATTCACAGGACCGGTAAAGTCAGAATCCATTAACCTTTGAATTGCCTCAAGACATTCGTTAATATATAAGAATGAACGTGTTTGTTTACCATCACCCCAAACCTCAATGATATCCCCGTTATTAGCTTCCGCAGCTTTTCTACACATTGCCGCTGGTGATTTTTCTTTACCTCCTTCCCAAGTTCCCATTGGTCCAAAGATGTTATGGAATCTTGCAATTCTAACATTTAATCCATAGTTTCTATGGAATGATAAAAATAATCTTTCAGAGAACAATTTTTCCCAACCATATTCTGAGTCAGGGTTTGCAGGATACGCTGAAGATTCTTCACAATTTGGATTATTAGGGTCTAATTGATTATGTTCAGGGTACATACATGCAGATGATGAATAAAATACTTTTTTAACACCCTGTTCAACACATTCTTTTGCAACATTTAAATTTATCATAGATGAGTTATGCATTACGTCTGCATCGTGTTCACCTGTAAAAATATAACCAGCACCTCCCATGTCAGCAGCCAATTGATAAACTTCATCAAATGGTATCAGTTCGGAAGACGGTTGTTTTAAATATGAGAAGGGTAATATTTTACCTTCTTGAGAACATTCTAATCTAATTGCAGATTGAACATTTCTTGGGTCACGTAAATCATAAGTTAAGAATTCATCACACATTTCATCTTCTGTGAAATATTCGTGTTTTTTAATATCAACAACCCTAACCCAATTACCTTCATCTTTTAATTTTTTTGCTAAGTGACCTCCAATAAATCCGCCACCACCAAGTACTAATATTTTTTTCATAATTAATATTCTACGTATTCTTTAACCTCTCTAATTTCAGAAGAAGTTCTTTCGTTTATTTCATTTTTTAATCTGAATCTTTTATCGTTGGTGTGATACACACTTCTTGATAATTCTACAAACTTTGAATCGAAAGTTTTTTCCGTTTCAATAACTCGTAAGTTATCTTCAATTTCCCATAACTTTGAATTGGTGTCAACCAGTTGGTGATAAAGTTTTGATATTTCATCATTGTTTAAATACACCGATGAAAAATTATATAATAATTCAAACTCTTTATTAACATACACCAATTTTTCTGGGTTATTTATTTTTGTTTGTTTGACATGAAGGATTGATAATTTATCAATTAATTCTCCGACACTAACAGGTATTGTAATCATAGTTGTTTTTTTTGAAAAATCATTATGGTTTTTAAAAACCAAGGTGCGATTAATTTTGAAACTGAATTACGAGCGTCAATGCTATCGTTTTCTAAATATTTAAACCCTAACTCATCCATTTTTAAAATTACTTCATCATTATTCATACAATTAACATGACCATCCCCACCTTGACCTATAATTGCCCAAGACAATATTATTTTGTTTGTTGTTAATGATGTAATATTATCTAAAAAAATTGACTCGTATTGTTTTGGAATATGTTCACCAACCTCCAAACAAATTGTGTTGCATGCCGATTTCTTTAAAGAATTGTATCCTTTATAATTTTTTATCGGACTTGACAAATCCCAATTTTTAATAAAATTAAGACTACCTTTTCTAACTTCACCTTCAAATCCGTGTAAGTTTGTGAATCCATTGTTATGTAGATTTTTAAGATAATCCCCAAAACCACATCCAAAATCAATTAATTGTTTATCCTTATCATCTTGTAGGTAATTTAAAATCCAATTCGATAAGTTTGGGTCATGCACATGTATTGCTTCTGTGTCATCTGATGTCCAATATCCTGTTTCTTTTATCATGTTATTTTTTGTAAAAAAGTTTATCGTTTTGTAAAGTTTCTCTCACTTCAAAATCATTTTCAATAAGTATAGTTTCCATCCCATCCAAAGAATTCCCATTACTTTCTGTTAACTTTTTATCCCATTCAAGATAAATGTAAACATCATTACAATTTTTAAGAAATTTTGTCATACCCTCCAACACTTCTTTTTCAAATCCTTGAACGTCAATTTTAATAAAACCAATATTAAGATTTTTATTTTTTTTAATCCAATCATCAAACGTGGTGCAATTTACTATTTCTTCAATATAATTTTTACTAAATGACATATTACTTAATGCAACATCTTTATTAAAAGATGTGTTGTCTGAACAATATGGTATGTAGATTGTTTCTTTTTTTGTTTTATTAGAAACTCCCATATTTACAATATTAAAATTATTACATTTGTTTTCTTCTTTTCCTAATTCTAATAATTTTACATTCATTCGTATAGGTTCAAAACCATATACTTCATATCCGTTTAGTGAAGATGGAATACTAAATAAACCACAATTTGCACCAATATCAATAATAACTTTTGATTTATCTAAAACACTTATTAGCTCTTGTAATTTACTATATTCTTGGTCTGTTTCATTTATAATATTACTTTTTTGGTGATAAAGATTTGTAAAATAATCGTAGTTATATATTACATAATTTAGATTATAACTATTTTTAAATTCATATCTGTTTATACTTGTTGATATCTTATTATTCATTTTTTCAAAATATTTGTCGTAGTCAAAATTATCTTTTTTAATTTTTGTTTTATCTAAAATTTTAGATTTAATTTTTTTAGAATCTCTTTCTAAAATATATTTTTCAAAATATTTGTCATAATCAAAATCTTTGAGATTATTTACAAAATAATGTTCACCTATAATTGATTTAAACACGTTAGGGTCTTTACTACCACCATCAACATCACTATAACTAATTCTTTGGTTTGCCATTCCTGGAGTAAAAGAATAACAATTTAATTTACTTTCAATTTTAGCACAATATACGTGGTCGATTGCATAAGTGTCGGCAATGTTTTCATCAATTAATTTTAAAATCTTATCAATTGATTTTGGGTTAACCAAATAAGCATGTGTTGTAAAAGCCCCGTAAACTCTGTGAATGTATTTTGTGTCGGTTAGTTCAAAATCACCTGAAGGGTTCCACCTATCTTTATGTTCGTTCAAATGATAGTATGAGGATAAAAAGAATATATCCCATTCTAAGTTAAACTTATCTTCAATGTACTTAAACCTATCCAAAAAGTCATCACACAATTCTACATCATCCTCAAGTATACCTAAAATTTTATCACTATTATGAGTTTTTAATAATTTGTAATGAGAAAGAAAACAACCTATTTGACCTTTATTATATTCTTTTGGGAATTTAACATTATATTCATTATCGTCAGTAATTGCGTCAAAAAATTCGTATTTAAGGTTGAAGTTTGGCAGGTGGGAATTAATTAGTTCTCTTCTATCATTTCTTTTTTTTAGATTAATACATTTAAAATCTATATTATCTAATTTAATCTTAGTAATTTTAATCTTACTTTGAGGTAAATTTTCTAAAGAATCAATTCTTTTATTTAAAAACCAAGATGCTTTTTTTAATTCTTCTATATTATTAAAATCCTCACTTTTTGAATTTAAAATGTGAAACAATGAATTACCAACAGTGTATGACAAACCCCAATCTTCAATAATGTTTATTATATTTTTATCTAAATTCATATATTTTTGTTCACCCAAGACTCCCAAACAAAGTCATATTTATAATTGATTTCAAATCCATTTTTCTTTAACCCCTCAAATATTTGTTCGTAGTTTTTTTCATAATTTTCACAAAAGGTGTGAAATTGTATTTGTAGGTATTTTACATTTTTTAAAAATCCTGTTTCAACCCAATTTAAAAGTAATGGATATTCTTTACATTCGATGTTAATTTGAATTAAATCAATTTTAGTTAAATTATATTTGGATATAAAATAATTAATGTCATGCGAATCAACACTAATTTTCCTGTTTGAAACTTCAATTGTTTCCGAAGTTGCACATCCTTTAACATACAAGTTTATTTTTTTGTTTGAGGTTGAAATAGCAACTCCTTCAATATTCACTTTTTGGTTCCCTCTAAAATTACGTTTTAATTCGTAAATAAATTCAGGAACTGGTTCTACAATAATTAAATTTGAGTCAAACTTATCAATAATTTTTTTAGACCATAATCCAGTAAATCCGCCAAGTTCGATTACTTGGGAGTTAGAATCTAACGGATAATCAATTATTTTAATTTCATCTCCTTTATCTCTTTCCCACATCTCTTGCGGAGTTAATAAATTCTCCATATATCTTATTGGTTAATTCTTTTCCAATTTATTGGTAATAATGCACTTCTGTCGTGCTGAGTGTATGCAGAACCAAACCAATCTTCTTCTTTAGGACAACACACTATTTTATTTTTATTTTTACTTAAAAATGATGACCACCAAGAAAATGTGCTATTTGCAATAACAAAATGTTGACACAAACTTTGTGATACAAAATCCGTGATATAGTCGCTATCGTAATCAAAATAAACAACTTTAACTCCAAATTTTTCAAACTTACCAAAAATAAAATCTTTGGTATCCGTGTTGTCAGTAAAAATTAATATTTCATCAATTTTAGTTTCATTTAAAACAAAACTTATTGCATTCTCATAATAATTTAACGACATTGTTGGATGCCATTTTTCAAAACCTTTATGACCACCTCCAGTTTTTCTATCGTAAACGTCTCCCCACCTAACATGAACACATAATTTTATTGTATCTTTGGACATTTTAGATAACGCTTTATCAATTCTTTCTTTGGAGAAAGATAATTCTTCAATTACATCCTCTTCAAATCCCTCAAGATATTTCCAAGATTGGAAAAATCCATTTATTTCCAAAAGACCTGAATTGTTAGGTATGTTGTGATATGCAAATGATGGTTCTTGGTGTGTTGATGATACATTATGTTTAATATCATTTACCGATATTTTATTTTTTAAATTGGGAAACAAATCGCAATGCTCCCATTCTTTTGGGATGTAATATTCAACATTACGTTTCATTGATTCTCCAATTACTGCTCCAATTCTAAAAAGTTGATTTCCAAATCTACCTTTTTCATGATTTAATATTTCTGTATTAGTTAATCCTATCATAATTTTAATATGTTTTAATTAAATTTATCGTATTTTTGTCTGTACTCAACATTGTTATAATAATCTAACATTGATTCATAGTCCATCTCTAATAATTTATCACACAATTTATGATTTGGGTTGTAGTATTTACTTTCTCCATTACTAAATTGTGTCCTTGAATGTTCAAAATGGTATACTAGATTATCCACTCTTGATACATTATATTTTAAAGTTATAAACCTATTTTCTCTTTCTTTGTCTTCAGGTCCATACCCAATAAAATTTTCATTTTCTCCACCACACTTTCTGTATTTTTTTGTATTTGCAAAAACACAATGACCGTATTTTGATGTTAGAGTTTTTAATGAATTATCATCAATTGATTGAATATCAAAATTTACATTAAATTCATCCCTGTTAAACCCTAAAGAAACTTCTCTTTGGTATTTACCGTCACCATATGGGTAAACAAAATCAGAATTACCATTAAGTATTAAATTTTGTGACTCAAGGTAAGAGTCAACAGGTAAAATAACATCAATATCATAATTAACAACCACAGGGGTTTTTACAATATTTAACATTTCATTTAATTGTTTTGTTCTGTGGTAATAATCTAAATTGTCTTCTTGAATGATGTGATTTATTTTTAAGTTTTCTAATGAGTCAATAAAATCTAATTTACTACCTTCTTTAGTCAATTCATGTATGATAACATTTGTTTTAAAATGTTTGTTTAAAAACCCAAGAACGGTTTTTGCATTATTATATCTATCATTAGATTCAACACAAACAGGAATAATAAAAGTTGTGTTTCTTAAATCTTTAATATTTTCCCAATTACAAATTTCATCATTTAAATCTTTAACATTTTCCCAATTACAAGTTCCACCATTTAAAACTTGTATCTTTCGGGTAAGATACCATGAAGCGCTTTTTAAATCTTGTAGTTCCTCATCTTTAGTTTCTTTTTTTCCTGAACTTAATATGTGTTTAACCGTATTACCAAGATGAAAATCTAATTTCCACTCCTCAATAATTTGAAATATTTCTAAATTTTCATCCATATCAAATTCTTCTATCTGAGTATTCATAACCTTTATAATTTTATCATATTTTCAGTATATAAATCATCTGTAATGTATGTTGAATACCCCGTACCGAGCCATTTGAATGGAGCGATGATTTTTTTATTTTTATTTTTTGATAAGTAACTGCTCCACCAACTAAAGGAACTGTTTGAAATAATATGGTGTTCGCATAATGACATTACACATAAATCAACATAAGGTGATTTTGAATTAACAACAGTAAAGTTTTCATCATTTCCCCAAACATTATTACACCATTCGTAATCGTCAGAACAAACCACAAAATGATACTCATCTTTATTAAAGTGTTCAATTGCGGGGTTAAAGAAATCTAAACCTGTTAATGGATGATACGGATTAGGTACCGCAGCGTCAGTTCTTCTAACATGAATTGATACTAATGTCTTATCTGTCTTTGGTAGGTATGATTTTGCAGATGTTATAATAGAATCTTTAAATTTTAAAATATCCATTATTTTATCTGAACAATGTTTAAAATATTTTTCTGACTGTAGATAACCATTAACGTCCGTGTTGTCTAAAATATTAAACAAGTTTTCATCAAAATGAAAAAATCTTTCATTGATTCTTCTCTCAATTATTAAATCATCTGTGAAGAATTTTTGGTCAATATCAAAACATTCGTTTATTTCAAAATACGCAACAAAAGTCTTGTTTTCTCTTGTTGCAGATATGTTTATTTGTCTTAAATTTTTTTTAGGAAATAAAACTTCATAATTTAATTTATCTCCAATTCCGATTAAAGAAGCAAATTGGAAAAGTTGATTACCAAATCTTCCATTGTCTCCTATGTTACTACATGTTATCATAATTTATTTTTTAAATGTTATTAACCAATGCCAACCAAGTATGGATTCTAAATAACTAAAAACAGATTTTGGTATAAGTTTAATTATATTTTTTTTATTATAAATGTGATTTATATAATCTTTAATTACATACGGAAAAATATGGTCTTTTCTAACAGATGTAATTTTAAAATTATTATCTTTTTCTAATAAATTTTTTAATTCTTTTTTAGTGTATGTAAATGCAACAGGACAATCTAATTGAGCCTCCGCATAATATTGTATTGTTTTACTAAGGTTAAAATTAAATTTATATCCGTTTTTAATATAAAATTCAAATGTTTTCCAAGAATGTTTTGCATACATCATTATACGAACTTCAGTGTTTTTGTTCATATATTTCTTGATTTCATTAAAAACATTTTGAGGTTTTGGTGTATGATGAATAACCCCAAAAGAATATATTAAATCGTATTCTTCAATTGGGACAACCTTTGACAATTCTTCAGCATTTGCTGAGAAAAAATTAGCACTTAATCCAAACACTTCAAATCTTTTTTTACATAACTCTAAAGATTTTTCAGATAACTCAACACAAGTTAATATTGCCCCTGCCTTTACAAAATTTATTGAGTCGGTACCAATACCACATCCAATTTCTAATACTTTTTTACCTTTCCATTTATCAAATTCTGCGAATTCAGGTATGTGAGGTTCTACAAAATATTTACGATGTTCTACATCATTAAAGTATTCTTTACTACCAATTTCTTTTTTTGAATGTCTAATATTACATGGTCTATCGTCCCAATAATTTTTAACATCTTTTACTGTTTTAGTCATAGGTTATTATAAGGTGTTTTATTTCTAATTATCTTGTCAATTGAATTTGCAGTATCTTGATTAACTTTAAAATCATTTAAAGGGTTCAAGCGATTATAAATGTAAGTAATTTCTGGTATATGTCTATAATGTTTTTCACCTGACATTTCAAACATCGGGAACATAAAAGCTAAGTCTCCAGCAACACTCCAATAATTTCCGTCAGAATTTTTTAAATCTTCTTGTTTAATTTTTTTCCATAACCAAGATTTCCATGTTCTTAAATGTGACAAGGTGAACCTTAATTTTCTTATATTATTGAAACTTTCGGGAGGAGTTATGAATCCTTCATCACACCCCCTGCCATCATAATCTTTAAATGACCCACTGGTCATCCATACATCACTATCCTTATAAACCTCATTAATTTTAAATAAAACATTAGAGTTTGGTAACCAATCATCACCATCAATCTCAACACAAATTTCATCATCTGGAATGTTTAGTTCACGAATTATATGGTCGTAATTTCCGCATTGATATTTCTTTATTTTATTTTCAATTAATATAAATCTATTATCATTTTTAATGAGGTCTTTTATAATCTTAACTGTATTGTCAGTTGACAAATCATCGGTAATATAGCAAGTAAAATCTTTAAATCTTTGACTCATAATACTGAGTAAAGATTTTTCAACGTATTTTTCACAATTAAATGTTGTTGTAAGTATTATCATTATTTTATATTAAAAAATTTTCAGTTCTTTTTATGCCTAAGTGGTAACATGATGTATTTACCAAAATCGCAGATTTATAATCAAATTTTCTGGTGTAATTTGCACAATCGTATTCATCACCAAATTCGGATACTCCATTAGGGAACATTTTTAAATAATCCGATTTACGTCTTAATCCAGGATTCCAACTATACCCATTCCATATTTGAGTCGGCATACTTCTAAATTCTTGGCTTAATATCCAATACTCAACGGATGTATTTGTGTATTGTTTTTCTCCAACAGGTTTATGAGGATTACAATGTTCGTGTCTAACACTTACTTGATGTATGTCAGGATTTTCAATTAAAATTGATAATGAATCTCCAATCAAATTAGGGTTTGAATCAAACATCCAATCATCTTCACAATGAAAAATAAATTCATTTTTTGAATTACTAAATAAATTATCTAAACTTTTTGAAAGACCGACTCTGGGATTGTTTGAAATAATTTTAAATTTGTTGCCGTATTTTTTATTTAGGTGATTTGATATTTCATCATTACCTGAGTCGTCAGACATGATGAATTCGTCAATTTCATAGTTGTTAATTGACATAAAACTATTTAATGTCTTTTCTAATAAGTCAATTCGGTTACAAGATGTAATTGTAAATGTAATTGGTGTTGTCATATAGAGTCTACAATATTTTTATTATTTTTTAAGATATTATCCATTAAATTTAAAAAATTATTTACATTAGAATAATGAGTCCCCCAATTATTTTTTTTATTTAAATCACTTAACCTTTTAAACCGTTCATCATAAATGGTTATAACATATTCTTTACTTAAAGCTTTATAATGTAAAATTTTAATTTCATCACTTGGGGACAAAACAGTATGATTCGAATCAAAAGAATGTGCCCCTACACCAAAATTCATATCTATACTTGGACTGAATAGACTATTTTTAGATAACATTGGCATTTTATCTGAGCCAATTTTAACTTTGTTTGGTAATAATTCTCCATCGTATTCAGGGAATGTTTCACAAACCATCTCGTGACCACTTGTTTGTACCACAGTAATACCACGTTCTTTATATTCTTTAAGTTTCTCAATTAAATTTGGGTGATATATAAATTCATCACAATCGGCAGTTATTACCCAATCAACATCAGAATTTCTACTATGTTTTCGGTATTCCTCAGATTTTATTTTTACATAATTGAGTTCATTAATTTCATTTCCACTATCCCATTTTATAACCTCAACCTTAATATAGTTTTTATAAATTTCATCTGAAGAATCAGTTGAATAATTATCGTAGACAAATATTTTTTCGCAGAATGTTGAATAATAATCTAATGTAAATGGTAATAACTTTTCTTCATTGTATGATATGATATATGCATGTATTTTCATTTTATAGGATTAAATTAAAATTTTTATTAACAAATTCAGATATTCCATCAAAGTTATTTTCTCTCGGTCTTCTAGGGTATATATTAACTTTACTAGCATTTAAATTTAAAATTTCTAATAAAAACAAATTTGAAGTGGATACTGTGTGAATTTCGGATGCATTTTCTATAATTTTTGCCCAATCAAATAAAGTAAAACCATCTAATATATCCATGTTAATTCTTTGGAAAGTAGAATCGGTTTCAATTGGCACATTTCCATCACTCCATTTATTATTAATTAATATGAATTTTTCATCTTTAACTAATAAGTCAAAGAGTTCATTTTCTTTTTTTAAATTTCTTTCCCATTTGAATGTTTTCCACATATCGTCTGGTAATCCTAACATCCTATATTTATCCAACATTGTATGATATTGGTCAGAATAATCGTGGGGTTGTAATTTTCTAACAATTGGATTGGCGAATCTTAAAGGTACAAAATATTCGTTATCTCCTATCAACCCTAAATGTAGTGATTCATAGTTCATATTATGACTTGATTTAGGGATAAAATTTATATATTTGATGTAATCTGTCAACCACATAAATTCATCATTTATTGGCCAAAAAATTTCATTTTTACCATCATCATAAAAGTGTCTTGCTATAGGTTCACAAAATAATATATCTCCTAAACCTTGGAATTGATTAAATATGTATCTCATTTTTCTGCTACGGTCATAAAAGAATTATTTAAATCCACACCACTTTGAAAGATGTTCTTCATATTTTTTTGTGAAAAATAATCAGATATTATTTTTGGAGTAAAAATGTTTAAATGTTTTCGGTTATTCCACGGTCTCCAATATTCTTGTGAATAATCAGGAAGATATAAAAAAATAACTCCACCAACTTTTATGGAATCGTACCAATAGTCTAAAACTGAAACCCAATCATTTAAGTGCTCTAAACAATGACTTGAAAAAATATAATCAACATCACCATTTGGTAAATTAGTTGCGTTATATTTTTTGTTAATTACTGGGTCAATTGGGATTGACCCAGGGAAAGACCATTCAATTCTGTTACATCCAATATCGTATCCAATTCCATCACAAAAATATTTTGCGTAAGGTATTGCAAATTGGGCTGCATTTCCATTCGATTGAAAATTAGGATAGTTTTTATCTTTAAACGTTATTAAATCCATTAATTTTTATTTTTTAATTGTGAACAAATAAGATTTTATCAATTTTTACTATAGACGGGTTTGTTTTAAGTATATCGTTAAAATAATCCCAATCTGCAGCATATCCAACAGTATTAAATCCAACATATTTCGCAATATTAGTTTTAACAACAACACAACCCATATCAATATTTGATACTGATAAAATACAATTCATATGTCCATATGACGATTTATTGTGATTTGATATATTTTCATGTGAATGAACACAATCAAAATATATTAAATCTTTATTTTTATTTAATACTTCATTAACCATATTCGGTGTGTAATAATTATCACCATTGGTTATTAGAACATATTCATTAGTCACTAAATTTTCTAACGCCCATTTTCTTAATATATGACCGTAATTCATAGTCCTTTCAGGATACTCAACAAAAATTACATTATCATTCAAATATCCATTTGTTTTTAAATCTAAATGTAATTCTTCATTTTTACCATCGTGAATTAAAAAAAGTCTCCAATTATTATTAGTTTGTGATTTTATTGAATTGATAAAACATTTTAATATGTCGGTTTGACCATACGTAACTGCAATAATATCTAAAATAGGACTACTCATTGGTTATGAATATTTTATTTGGTTTTATGTTAGAAAAATCCGTATTTATTTTTAAATAATGAGGTAATCCCATTTTTAAATATGTGTATATGTCAACTACCCCGCCATGAATCATAAACGGTTTAGTTTGACCTTCAAAATGAATCATAGGTGAACTTGTAATGTAAGCAACATCAAATCCTTTTTCATATAAGTTATGAAAAAGAAAATCATCACCACAATAAGTTTTTAATTCTTCAGGTATTGTAGTAAATAACTCTCTCCTTATACTAAAATCCCAACCTTGCATATATTTTTTTGGTTCAACAATTTTATATTCAGTAGTTTCTTTTTTAGTGGTATAATCATTATGATTTGTTGAGTGTACTGTGATACCAACATTTAACTCATTTTCAAAAACGTGTATAATGTCTGAAATAAAATTATCATAAATTAATACATCGTTATTTAAAAAACATAAAATGTCGTCACTATGGTTTTTATAAAACCAATTCCAAACTGAGTTTACAGGGTCATTAGTTTTATTTTTTATAACATCAATACCTTTATCTGTAAAATAATTTAACATTTCTTCAGTACCAATTTCATTAGAATTTTGGTCAAATAATGTTATTTTAAAATCATTAAATTTTTGATTAAGTAATAAGTTAATACAATTTTTTGTATAATCTCGATTGTTTAAATTTATTACTAAAACTCTTAGTTTCATATTTTAATTATAAGTTAATTTTGTATCCTTGGGGATTAGTTCCTGATTTAAAGAATTTTAATCTGTTATTGTAAGATTCACTCATTTGTTGTAATTTATTTGCGATTGCGTCAATCTCAATTACATGTAAAGTATAACCTTCGTTCAATAAATCAACACACAATTGGAATTGTTGTGACTCTTCTAGTATATCGGTACCTTTTTTATAGGTAATATAATCCATAACAAATGGAACCGACTTATCAGGATTTTTTTGTATGAAGTAGTTTTTAACAAAATTTGCATGTTCTTTGTTAAAGTTGTCTACCGTCAATGGTAGATTTAATTCCATACCAAGATTATTTGCAAAATGACCTAAAGCTCTGTTGTCTCGTGGTAAACAAGGTCCACCAAAACCAAAACCATATTTCAAGTATTTTTTACCAACCCTTGAATCACCCCCAATCGCACTTAATACCATATCAATTTCATTTTGAACACCAGCCTTAATCATAATATCTCCCATCATGTTCGCATAACTTATCTTTGTTGTTAAGAAACAGTTAATACCAATTTTGGTTATTTCTGCGGCCTTTGGTGACATTACGTAAGCATTAACAGGTGTTGTTTGAATCTTATTATAAATTTCAATTAATTGATTTGATAACTCGGTATATTCAGTTCCAATTAAAACAATGTCTGATTGTTCAAGACCTTTTACAATTTCACCTTGAGCAATAAATTCAGGGTTGTATGCAACCTGGATATTAAACATGTTTAATCTTGTTTGGATTTGTTCTACATCACCAGGATTAGTTGTACATCCGACAATGAATTTCTTTTCATATAGAGGAATGTTTAATGAAGATGCGGTATAAAAGTCCGAAACAACTTCAAATACTCTTGTTGTGTCGTAATTACCATCTAATGTTGATGGGGTTGCAACGAATGTAAAAATAACATCAGAGTTTTCAATAACATCAATATTTTTAGTTGTTGCACTAAAATTTTTTGAATCCAACAACATTGATTGGATTAATGGTTCGTTTGATAAACAAATTTTTTGGTTTAAGTTAAAGACATAATCTTCTTTAACATCAGACACAATTACTTCGTATCCATTTTTTTCACATAATAGAGCAAAGGTTAATCCTAATCTACCTGCTCCGATAATTCCTATTTTCATATTATTTCGTTTTCTTTTAAATTAAATATTGGTATTGAAACCATTTTATGTTTGTTTTTCTCATTAAAGTTTTGGTACGTTTGGAGAACTTTAAATTCTTTTTCAGTGTATGATAATTTATCAATACCATATTCCATAACCCATTCTAACTCTTCATAAGTAGCACCAATTTGAGATTCATCATTTCTATCATCATCCCATAAACCATCTGTTGGTGCTGAGTCAATAATTTCTTGAGGAACTCCCAAATAACGACCAAGTTCTCTAACTTCGGTTTTATATAAATCTGCAATTGGAGAAATATCCACACCACCATCACCATACTTGGTAAAAAACCCAACACCAAAATCCTCAACTTTATTTCCTGTTCCGACAACAATACCATTTGTAACTGTTGCTATGTGGTATAATGTCATCATTCTTAATCTTGACTTACTATTTGCATTAGCCAATTCAGATTTAAATGTTTGAGACATAAGGGTTTCAAAAGATTTAAATGTTTCACTTAATTCAATTTCAACCGTCTTAACATTTAATTTTGATAAAAACTCTAATTGAAGATTTGATAATCTTGTGTTATTAAAGTTTGAATTCAACGGCATTCCAACGGCAATTGTTGGGATTCCTGTTTTCGCACATAAAGTAGAGACAACTGCGGAATCAATTCCACCTGAAACACCAACAATTAATGACTTAATATTATGTTGTTTAACATAAGTTTTAATCCAAGTTTGTATTTCAAGTGATAAATTTGAGTAATCAATAATTCTATTCATTATAATAATTTTAAATATTCATCTTTTATTTTTTGAGCGACTTTTAAAGTGTGATATTTTTCAATATCTGCAGGAGGGTTGAATTTTTCTTTAGATAAAATAAATCCACCAGAATCTACTTTATAAATCCAACTTGGTTTTCCACACATCCAACCTTCAATAGTTGTTCTACCTAATTGAATACCGGCAGTTTCATAGGATTTTAAAATGTAATTTTCAATATTCCATGTTGCCGAAAAATGTTTTACATGGGATTCAAATAAAATATTCTCCAAATAATTTCCGTTGTTTTCCCCAACTAACCACAACTCTTTTCCTATTTCTCGAGTATATTCAATTAAATCTAAAATTGTTTCTTTTCTCAAATAATCTATAGTTCCTACAAATAACACATAATTTTCTGATGGTACGTCTTTTGGTTGGAATTTTTCATTATCAACAGGATTGTAAATTACCTCAATCATTTCCTCAGGTACTTCAAAATTATTTATAAGATGTTCTTTAATCTCAGGTCGAATTGCAATAAACTTTTTGATTGATTTATCCATAACAGGATTTTCAAGTTCTTTCGACATTACTTCTGAATGGATTGTACAAATCTTATCTAACTCAGGATACATGTTCAAAATTCGTTCTGCAACAGGTTTGTGTTGAATGTGAACAATATCATAATCTACTTCAGATATACGATATAATGCGTTTGGTGTAGATGGTGTAAAACCTTCAGGTGTGTTCATACCCCATTGCCCATCACCAAGTTTGAAACCTGGGGCATTTTCAAATGAAACGCATTTGATACCCAATTTTTTTGCCATATCAGTTAATGGACCACCAATTTGAGATAAGACCGTAACACTACAATTTAATTTAACTAAACTTTTTGCGAGTTCATAAACATAAAGTTCTGAGCCAGTAAATCCTCTGAAAAATAAACAAGATATTAAAACTTTTAATTTTCTTGTTGGGTCAAAAGGTACTTTAGATGGTAAATTTTCACTATATTTTTGTACGAACAATTCTCTGTTTTGTTCCCATTGTTCATTTGTTTGACCAATAGATTTGTGGGTAATTCTAACATTAGTTATAACACCAACTTTAACATTCTCTAAATGATTTCTGAAACAAAATGCGATGTCATAAAAGTGGAATCCTTTGAATTCTTCATCAAAAGAATGTTTGATTCTTGATTTACTTAATGCAATAAAAAGACCGTCAACTATAACAGATTGTCTAATTGATTTGTTAAAATCTTCAGAGTATTTTGATGTCCATTTTTTTCCACCACTTTCATGATTAACAATACCAATCATGTTTTTTCTACGATTTGTTTCCCACCATCTACCTGTTTCAGGCATATTTGTGGTGCCGGCAACACCTATAATACCATAATCGGTATTTTCAAAGTGAGTTTTTAATTTGTAAAACCAACTTGTTGTATCAAAGTAAATGTCGTCATGACACAATACAACTATGTCAGTTTTCGCCTCTTCAAGTATTTCATTATAAACTTGCGAAAGGGATTTCTCCCCATTATTAATTTTTTCAATTACCTCAATTTTTTTGTTCCCTGAACTTTTTTTCAAGTATTCAATAAATTTTGGGTTATGTTCTCTTGTTGAATATCCTACTGTTATCATGTTAAAAATTTTAATTTATGCCTGTACTTCCAAATCCGTTATTTCCTCTGTCCTTGTCCTCAACTTGACCAACTTGTTCAAACACAACAAATTTACCTTGTACTACAGGACACAAAACACCTTGACCAACTTTCATTCCTTTTGGAATTGTAACTGTGGTATTGTTAGTGTTAAACACAATAACCTGTATTTCACCTGTATATCCTTGGTCTACTGTTCCTGGTGTATTAAGAACGGTTAAACCTTGTTTAATTGCTAAACCACTCTTAGGTCTTACTTGTATTTCATAACCTTCTTCAAACGAAACCTTTAATCCTGTTGGAACTAAAGCCCTACCAAACGGACCAATAATTACCTCTTCAGTTGCGTGTAAATCAAACCCCGAATCAGAAGGGTATGCATATTTTGGAAAAACAGAATCTTCATTTATTAACTCAACTTTCACTACTTTGGTTTGAGCCATTTTAGTAATTTCTTTTTCCATCTCCTCAAAAGAAAGACCCAGTATATCTTCCAATTCTTTTTGGTAATCTTCATCTGCGTTTACCCCCGCATCCATCTGAATTTTTTCAAACTGTTTTGAAATTTCTTCTCTAATTTTTGGGTCAACATGACCAAGTTGTTCAAAATTTATCATTTTAATTCATTTAATTTTTTAATTACTTCAATCAATACTGCAACATCTTTTTCACAGTACTTCACAATACCTTCAATATCTTTTTTAACCCAAAAAGCTTCATGAACTTTGTTACCTGTCACTTCCATAGTTTTTGAGGACTCAACCCCTAAACAAACACACATAAGTTCTAATGACGCAATTGAGCCATATCCACCATATTGCCACACTTCTTTAGTGTCAAGTGCTTTAATTTCCCATGGTTTAGTATCATGTCCTGGTAATATCTTTGGTGGCATAATACCATTCATAATCATTCTTTTTGCCATCATTGGAATATCAAATCCTTTTACATTGTGACCACATAAATGGAAACCAAGTTCACCTACTCTGTATAAAAGTTTTTGAACTTCTTGTAATAGTTTCTTTTCGTCGGGGTCACTGAATGATTGCATTTTAACATTACCATTTTCCGTTACGAAAGCAACACTAACACAGGCAATTCTTGCAAATTCGGGAACTAATGCTGCTCTGTTAACGAACATATTTTCTACAGGTTTGTCCGCATCTTCAGGAAATCTTTTTTGAAACCAATCTAGGTAGTTTTGGAATTGAAATGCCAATTCAGGTCTATTTTTTTCTAAAGAATCCCAATCAGGTTGGATACCTACAGTTTCAATATCTAAAAATAATAATTTTGTTATTGGTATGTTTATCATATTTTTATTTTTTTTACTTAACGATACTTGAATAAAATTCAGCTCTGTCTTTTGTTACATTATTTAAATCGTATTTGTCTTTTACTGTTTCATACAATCTTTCACCCATATCTTTAACCATATTCGGATTTTTGATTAATTTTTCAATGTATTTTGACCAATCAGAGTGATTTCTATTCTCATCAACTAACATGGCATTTCCATCAACAAACTCACCATTCTTTAAACAATGTTTCAAATCTATAGTATATGGACCAACATTAGAAGCGATAATTGCTTTTTTATAAAAACCAGCTTCAATAACTTTTAATTGTGACTTAACCCTATTGAAAAGGTGATTTTTAATCGGAGCCAAAGATACATCAAATTTTGAATAATTTTTAGCATAAGATGTTACAGGTTTTGTCCACACCCTCAAGTATGGCTCATTCATTTCGTTAGGATATGATTCTTGATTGTAATTTAATAAGAATTTTTTATAATCATCAGAAACCGTTGTTAAGTTTTGTGTAAATATTTTTTCATATTCCGCCCAAACAGTTTCATGTGGTAAAATGTCTCTTTTCTTGTGTTCTCCTGTTTGTTGGTTAATTTCGGTCATAGTTCCTCTTGTATCAAATCCACATAAAACAAATTGTAATTTGTCTTTATATTGACTTAATCTACCTAAATTTAATAATTGTAGGTCATGTAAATGTGACGAACCACCTAACCATCCAACTCTTAATCTATCAGATTCAAGTGTGGGTTCTTTAAATTGGGGTTCGTTTGGATTGATTGCATTTGGAAAAACAACAACATTCTTATTTATTTTTCTTATTTCATCTGCAAATAAAGTTGTAGTAGTTATTACATATTTGGAAACCTTAAGGTTAGCTATAATTTTTTCGTTAATTTTATTAACTCTTATTATATCGTGAATTGGGTGTTCTTTTCCTGGCATCCAATAATCGTCAATATCACAAACAGTAATAATACCTAATGTGTTTAACATATTGATTAAAAGTTGTGCTCGTTCAAAATCGGACCCAATACTTCTATGGAATGATACTATTTGATATTGTTTCCAAAAATTAATATCATCATATGGTGGTTCATAAACGATATCTACATGGAAATCATTAGGATACATGTTTTGTAACATGACATGAGGGTCAACAGACCTGAATTTCCCAACACCACTTTTATCTGACGGGACAACTAATACATTAATTTTTTCTTTCATATTTTTTGATTATATTTTATATTGCAGTTTTTTCGTCAAAATCCGACTCCCAAACTACTTCTAAATTATAACCATAATTAATTATGTTGTCAATTCTTAACTTATCTTCCTCCCATATTTGTTGGGATGTATTTTTTTT
>Ga0209296_1001264_pt1 | contig 19699 bp, 18 predicted proteins | sample S_130206_EF_Meta_FD_187319 | JGI IMG/M metagenome (GOLD analysis project Ga0209296, IMG submission 187319) | Freshwater microbial communities from Lake Simoncouche, Canada to study carbon cycling - S_130206_EF_MetaG (SPAdes) (version 2) | ecosystem: Environmental > Aquatic > Freshwater > Lake ...
AGCGTGAAAAGTTAATGAACATTCCTTATGCTCAACTATCAGATGAAGAACAAGAAAAAGACCGTGTAGTAGCCAGAGCGTTATTACAGGCAATAACAAACGGACAATAATGAGTACAATAGTAGTAATGCCCGGAGGCTTTCACCCGTTTCATGCGGGTCATGCCTCACTATATCAAGCAGCAGTAAAAGCCTTCCCCGGTGCTGATGTATATGTGGCTGCTACTAATAGTCAAGAAGAAAGACCTTTCCCTTTTTCGATTAAAGAAAAACTTGCTAAGGTAGCAGGTGTTGCTCCTGGACATTTTGTACAAGTTAAGAGCCCATTCAAAGCAGAAGAAATTACAAGTCAATACGATCCCAATAATGATGTGTTGATATTTGTACGTAGTGAAAAGGATCGTAACGAAAGTCCTAAACCAGGTGGCACAAAGAAAGATGGTAGCCCTAGTTATTTTCAACCGTATACGGGTAAAAACTTACAACCATTTAGCAAACACGCTTATATGGCTTATCTACCAACAGTAGAGTTTGGTCCTGGAATTACTAGTGCCAGTGAGATTCGTGCTATGTGGCCTAAACTTAATGACAAACGCAAGACAGCAATGGTAATGAGTTTATATCCAGCTACACAACAGAATACTAAGTTAGCAGCAAATGTTACTAAGTTATTAGATGCTGGCATGGGCGTAGAATTAGAAGAAGATTTAAGTCGTAGAGGTTTCTTAAGAGGAGCAGGCGCCATGGCTGCCGGAGCATCTTTGGGTGGCGTAGCAAAAGCTGCTGATAGTCCAGATCCAAATCGTTTAATTGCTACTGTTAGTATTGAAGGTGAAAGCAAAGAATTTGACTTAACTGGCAAATTCAAAGGTGATGTTAAATCACAACTACGACAAGCGGATGAGTTTTTAACTAACTTTTTAGAAAAGAGAGACATTAACTTTTCTAATTTAGAATTGCGCTATCAAGGAGCAGTACTTAGAACACAAAATACTGGTTCTGTTAATGAGAAGATGAAGATGGGCGCTACAATTGAACCTATTGAAGAATCCAATGTTACCGAAAGCCTGGATTATTTAGAAGAAAAATAATTCGTACCCCTCTTCCTGATGTAAATAATTATATCTTAATAGAGGACCACATGGCAACAAAGAAATCAAAAGCATCAGAAGAAAAAACAGTACCAGTAGAAATGGTACAAGAAATTGCTGCACAAGCAGCACAAGAACAAGCTGAAAAGCCTGCTGAGGCACCGCAACAAGGGCAAGTACAAGTAAATGTAGACTTTCTAAAAACTACCAAAGTTCATATCGCTATGCCATGTTATGGTGGTATGTTGACTGAATCAACATTTATGAGTTTTATCAAGTGGGCTAACACAGCCCGTCAACTTGGTATCGATTGGACATTAGAAACAATGGTCAACGAAAGTCTTATCAGTCGTGCACGTAATACACTAACTGCTAAATTCTTAGACATGCCAGACGCAACACACTTATTCTTTGTTGACGCTGACATTGGTTGGGAGCCATGGCACTTGTTGGTATTACTAAACCGTGACGTAGATGTTATCGGTGGATTGTATCCAATGAAAACTATGCCTATCAAGTGGGTAGTTAACGGATTTGAAGGTGCTGAAGAAGGTCCAGATGGATTACAAGAAGTATCTAAAGCAGGTACTGGATTCTTGTTAATGAAAAAACATGTATTTGAGAAACTTAAATCTCATCCGGCAGTTAAACAATATAAGAACGACATTGGATTAGATCCAAGGTTTGACGCACACTTGAAAACATATTTTGACACTGCGGTTCGTCAAAATCGTTACTACAGTGAAGATTGGACATTCTGTGAAAACTGGCGTGACATGGGCGGTAAAATCTGGATGGACAAGCGTGTTCTATTGCGTCACTCAGGTAGTTATGTATTCTGTATGGAAAATCAGGAACACTTGCTCAAAACAGTTGGACCTATGTTCTTAGAACAACAACAGGCTCTAGGTATGAAATTAGTTGACAAAGACGGCAACGAAATCAAATCTGTTAAAGCAGCATAAGAAGGCCCCGAAAGGGGCTTTTTTAATATAAAACTAAATACTATATGAGTTGGTTTAGTCATAGGCCCCCAAAATATCCCCCTAAACCACAGAAGCCTGAACCTAAAAATGAACCTAAAAGAACTTGATAGTTTTAAACTAAGTGACGCTGTAACATTCCATGATAAACTTAACCCTAAGTTATGGAATAGCACCAAGTTGCGACCAGAAGTTAGAGACCAGCTTATAAAAATAGCAGAAGATTTCTTACAAGAATTAGGTGTACATGATTTAGATGTAAAAGATATAACAATATCAGGTAGTAATGCTGCATATAGCTATACAAAATATAGTGATTTAGATTTACATATATTAGTAGACATGGGTAATTTATCCGTAGATGAAGTATATAGAGAATTATTTACTGCAAAGAAAACAATATACAATGATACACATGATATAACAATTCATAAAATTCCAGTAGAATTATATGTACAGGATAGTAGACAACCTGTAGTAAGTTTAGGTGAATATAGTGTAATGAATGACCAGTGGATAAAAATACCCACTAAGCGTAGAAGTGATTTTGACCAAACCGCCACCAAAAGCAAATATGAAAAGTTATTAAGTTTAATAGAGATCGCCCTCAAGTCAAAGAAGTATAGTAAAGTAAAACATATAATAGACACAATCAAAAGATATAGACAAGCAGGTTTAGATAAAGGTGGTGAGTTTGGTCCTGAGAATTTAGCATATAAGATGTTGCGTAGTCAGGGATATATTACGAAGTTATATGATTTAAGAGACAAGTTACATAGTGAGAAGTTATCGTTTGAAACTATGTATCAGAACATTGATGAAGAAACAAATCATTGGTACGATGCTGGCGTAAAAGATGCTCAACGTGATGCTAAACTATATCCTGACAGAGAGGTTAAAAAACTTAACCCACGCACACGTTCGAAAACCATGCAAGACAAACGGGCACGACACCCAGAAGAAGTAGAACAATACTCACTTGGTTATAGAAGTCTTAAGCAAGGTGTGGCGGAACAGGCAGTGACAGAAACCGCAGAAGAATTACAAGAACTCACACAGTTTAGTAAAGGCATGGCTAACTTTTTAGCAAAGTCCTATGCACAGTACATCAAAAATCCACAAACCGCTAAATATGTACAACAGCAAATAAGCCAACCAATTACTGATGGAGCACCTTATCGGGCATTGATGCCGGCGATTGGTATTGTTTCTGTTCCTGGTGCCGACACCTATACCAGCCCCGGTTTAGAACTGGCCAAAAAATTTGTCAACATGGTTGTAGCGTACTTTCCCGCACCAGGAGACGCCGACTACAATGGATTTTCGGAGGCTGCGCCGGCAGTGTATGATGCGCGGCCAAGAACAGTGGTTATAAACAAAGATTATCTGTCAGACCCCACATACCTAGCCAGCACTATAGCACATGAAGTGCAACATAGTATAGATGATTTAAAAAGTAGAAAAGGTCTTTCAGTAAAAACTGATCAACAGGATCTAGAGTTATCATACTATGATCAAGGCAAGGCATTCAAGCAAAAGCAGTCGGCTGGTGCTACTAACAACGCACAAAAGTATCAAAGTTATTTGTCTATGCCTCATGAGGTAAATGCTAGATTTACTGAAGTTATCAATGATATAAAACAACGTATAGAAAAAGAAGATATTCAAAACATTGGTAGTGCTGGTCTTTCTGAGTTAGCTAGATCAGCATTTAACCAACATTACATGCATGAAGTATTTCCAAATGGAGCAAAAGATCCTGGATACAAGAGATTGCTTAGTAGGGTATATGCTTGGTTAAGCAAGTATTACAATGACAGAATTGACAGAAACGGATCATTTAACCCGCAGCCAGCGACACCAGTACTAGAGGAGCAAGGTGTGGCGGAAGGCTCATTAGATGAAGCGTTTGATACTCCACTTCCAATAACATGGGAAAAGGGTATGCATGGTGATGTTGATGCACTTGCTAAATTACCTGATGGATCAAATTTAAGCATTATGTTTAATAAACAAGATAATATTAAACCCGATGACAAGACATGGATGGTTGAATTTTATAGAAACAACAGTCAAGAAGTAACAGGTGAGGGTGACGCACAAAAAGTATTTTCTACTGTGTTAGTTGCTATTCAACAATTCATTACAAAATATAAACCACTAAAAATCTATTTCTCGGCAAGCAAAGAAGTTGAGCCTGGGCAAAATTCTGAAAGTCGTTCCAAATTATATGATAGATTAGTGCTGCGTTATGCTAACTCTTTAGGATATAAGTTTTTCCGTGCCGATAATGGTTCTTCGGTTATGTATCAATTGTCAAGAATACCAAAGCAGAAGGCCGTAGGAGAAGATTACACCATGCAATTTGCAGTAGAAAAAACTCCACCAGTAAGTCCTTATGCTGGCGTTAAAGATAATCAATATCGTGGTGGAATAAGTGAAGCCTCTGGTAAAAAAATCAGTTTCAAAGTACAAAAAGGCAATGGAAAATTCTCTACCACTTTAACTGTTAACAATACACCAGCTGGAATATATCAATATGACAGTAACACTGGGCGTAGCATTGCTGAAGTTTATCCAGAATTCAAAGGAAAAGGATTAGGTAAATTATTAGTTTTACATGCTATTTACACAGCAGCACAATTAGGATTAGATTTCCAAGAAGATGAATCAAGAACCCGTGCTTATGATAATGTATTAGATAGTTTGAGCAGTAACGGTTATATCGTTGACGATGATGGATATTGGTATGTTACTGGTGAAGGCGAACAATATCTAAAACAATCATTGAATGAGGCATCAGGGTATATTCCAAGCAAAAAACAAAAGAATGATCCTAGATATAGCACTGCATTGACAGTAGATGTACATCCTGATTCTATCAAAAAGAACGCAAAAGCCTTCTATTGGAACACTAGTAGAGCAGGAATCCCCCCAACTGCTAAAGCAAACGGCAAAATCTAATAAGTTTCCATATTGTGGTATTTTGATAAATACTCTATAACTTTGGGAAACCAGCATGAGAATTCAGCAAATACTAGAAACAACCACAGCAGGCTCAGTCGCAACCGTAGCACAGCCTATGATGACTCAAACCCGTGAAAATATTAATGTTCCGGGACTAAAACCTGTAAAACAATTAATGAAGGGCAAGGCCGCAAAGAAAGGCCCTTACGCTAATAGCATCGTTGAAGGTAAAGTTAAAGAACTTCATAAAGATTTAAAAGATTTAACTTCCCATCAGTTCCAAGAAAAATACAAACAAAGTAAATCTGAAGTTAGAGATGACATGAAGAAAGTTAACGAAGGTGAACTTTCAGAACAAGATTTGATTGTTATTCCTGGCCAAGGTAGATTGAGAAAAACTGGATTTGTTAAGCATGATTTAGATCAAGGTGAACATGAAGGTGAGACATTAAAAAATAGTTTACACACTATCATTCGTGTAGCAACACATTTAGACAAGAGATTGTCATTACAATCTGAATTCCCTGAGTGGGTATCAGAGAAGATTGGCGCAGTTAAAAGTAACATGGTTACTGTAATGGATTACCTAATCAGCAGCCAAGAGATGCAACATGATCCAGATGCTATAAATGAACTCAGTTCTGCTCTGTTACAAAGAGCCGCACAAGCTGCTACAGACAAACGTAATCAAGCAATGGATCCCAAGTTACATAAAGCATTAGGTGGCGGCTATATGAATCCATTAGCAACACATTATGATGATGTATCACAAAAAATAAGCAATAGGGCAGCAAAAGTAGGGAAAAAAGAAACGATACAAAAAATCGCTTCTAAAATCGCTTCTCCGGCGGTGATGCGTAAGATGGGTATGAATGAAGGCTCACAAAGAGTTGATTCACTTGTTACTGACTCATTAAAAGTAATGAAGGGTCCAGAAATAAGTGATGCTGTACTAGCATTAAAGAGAGTATTGGGCGATAGAGCATATAATGAGCGCCGCGGCTTTTACAGTTTCTATGTTGACCAAATTCATGATATGTACGGTCAGCAAGGTGTAGAAGAAGCAATGGATATGCCTCCATCATATGACCAAATGTCACACGAAGTAGGGACTAATGCTCCTATCGTACAACAAGCGGCAAGTCAAGCAATGCCTGATATGTCAAAGATGGCTCAAATAGCAGCAACAGATCGTACAATGTCAAATAGCAATCCTGATTACGCTAAAGAGAGAGCCGAACTAAAAGTTCAACTAGCACGAGGTATTGGGCCAGCATCTATGAAATTTAATTGGGAAAATTATTATTTACCAATTAGTCAATTGTTGAAAAAACATCAAGGTGTTAAAGAAGGCAAGATTGACTTTGCTAAAAAATTACAAAAGAATGTAGATAAGCACAACAAAGCTGTAGTACAAACTAAAAAAGATATTGGTAGCAGAATTGCTGACATTGGCGCCGGCGGGAAAGAATACAATGTAAAGACTGATGCTGCATGGGATGCTGCTAAGAAAAAAGTAGCAGAAGGCGTATCAGCTAAAGTTAGATAATAGAAATAAGAAAGAGTATTATGAAAACAAATGAATTTTTAACAGAACTATCTAACGAAAAGTTAGCAAAATACAAAACTGCTGCTGCGGCTGCTGCTAGCAAAGCTGATAAAGAAGGCGATTTCAAAAAAGGTGATAAGCGTTTTAAAGGTATTGTAAAAGCTACAAATAAACAATTTGCTAATGATACTAAAAAAGTACAAGAAAGCAAACAAGATATTTTAAATGAATCTTTGTTAATGGAAGATCCTATTTATCGACAATTTAAAAGTGTAAGTAAGTATATTGTTGAACGTAGACTTAGCAAACAAGAAATCTATCAAATATTTGCTGATGCTGAAACCGGCATGACAAACAAAGATACTGGGGCTAATCGTACAATGCTTGGCCGCGGTAAAGATGTAACAGGTAAAGCTATCACAAGTGTTAAAAATGCTGTATCAGGTGTTTTAAACTCTATACAATCTTCTGCTCCAGTAGCAGCCGTTGATGTTGCATATGATCAAGCTACAGATGCCATAGGTAAATTAACTGGCGGTGAAAAAGGCAAGATAATGAAATCAATTATTGCTTATCGCAATCTTGCTAAACAATATCCTAAAGCAGCAGGTTTTGCTAAAGCAGCATTAGTTGCTGCTGTAGGACTTGCTACCGGTGGAGCCGGTCTTCCTGCTATTGCGGGTTTAACTTATGCGCTTGATTCTGCGATTAGAGGAGATAAGTTATCAAGTGTAATTGGAAAGGGCGCTGGCGCTGCTGCGTTAGCATACGGCGGACAAGCTGCGGCAGAATATGCCCGTGGCGCCGGTGGCGCTGATATTCCTGGAGCAAATCCACATCAATTAGATCCATCGCAATTCCAACCTAATCCTAATCCTAGTGTAACACCTAGTCCTACTGATTTACCCACTGGTTCTGACGATATAGTAAAGACAGTTGTAAAGGGTGACACACTAAGTGGTATAGCAGACAAATATCAAACAAGTGTTAAAATACTACAACGTGCTAACCCTCAAATAACTAATCCTGACGCATTAGCAATAGGAACTCAAGTTCATATACCCCCATCAAATGCTCCCACATATTTTCAGGGTGTAGGTACTGCTGCTGATACTGCTGCTAAAACTGCATCTGGCGCATATGATAGTGTACCAACAGCATTAGCTAAACAAGTAGCAGCTAATAGAGGTGGTGTTACTGAAAGTATTTGGAAAAATCATTCTCCTAAATTAGATAAAAAAATTCTAGAATCAATATCATTTAAAAAGTTATCAGCATATGATTTAATAGACAAGAAAACTACGGCGTTAAACTGGGCATTAAATGAAAGTATCGGTAATAAAAATAGAAATATAAATTTAACTACAGTAGGGGTATATACTATATTTGAAAATGTTGACCGTTACCGTCTTGCTGTAATGGAAGTAGCAGGAGTTCCGGGCAGCACTCGTCCAGAACAGTATCGTCCAGATCAGCCAGATGGCAAAGGTAAGCAAAGCAAGCCGGGTTTAATTGGTAGAGGACTTAATTGGTTAGATAAAACTGCTGGTAAAGTAGGCGGAGCATTAAGTAATTTTGGACATCAGTTCACTACAAACGTCACAAAAGAAAAACTAAAAATGAATTGGACTCAAAAAGGCGAACAAAGTGATTCAGATGAAGTAGCAGCTTTTATGAAAAGTCAAGGTGTACCAGAAGATGTAATTTCAACAATATACACAAAGATGGGTCTACCTTATACTCAAAGTACAGCCGCAGCTACAGCAGCAGCTACTCCAGCTGCCGACACTGCGACAACCCCGGCATCATCAAGCGACATGCCAGCTGGTTGGAGACCTTCTGCTACAACACCAGGCGGCCCATTGACTACACCTACTTCAGCTAGTACATCAACAACAGGTGGCGCCAACGGCGGAGCAGGTAGTACAGCGCAACCATCAGAGCCTAATACACCGCGTGAACAACAAGCAGTGACTCGCACAGTAAGACAACAGATTAATGATCTTATGCATACCATAATGACACAACATAATGACGATCAACCAGCATTAGTAAAAGAATTGCGTAAACAGCTTGATAGTAGTTTTCCCGTAGAAACTACAACAGCAGCACCTAAAAGAGCAGCGCCTAGAAAGGCAGCACTTAAAGGTAAAAAACCTAATAATACTATAGCAATGCCAAAACGTGAAAAAATCCGTATAGGAAAAGACGAAAGTAAACCCGATAATCCTATGTATGATAAACTTAATGATAAAATTAAAAACGCTAGTGGGGTAACCGAATCATTAGGGCTAAACTATCCTGAAACATATGAACAAACTAATGATAAATTCAAAAGCAAAGGTCAACGTAGAGTTGCTGCTCTAACTAATGAAGAAGGAAACCAAGGTTCAGATCCTAAATGCTGGACGGGTTATAAAAAACAAGGCACCAAGATCAAAGGTGGCACAAGAGTAAATAATTGCGTACCTAAAGAATCGGCAATACTTGAAGGTATAAAAGGATAATTATGTTAACAGAAGATTTAAAAGTACTATTGGCAAGTGTTAACTCATTGTCTATCAAAGCACAAAACTTTCATTGGAATGTAGAGGGAGATAACTTCCCTCAATATCACGAATTCTTTGGCAATTTCTATGAAGAAGTATACAGCGCAGTAGATAAAGTTGCTGAATATATTCGCACATTAGATAGCTATGCTCCCGGCAGCTTAACACGCTATGCTGAATTAACTATCATTCAAGACCAACTTAAGATTCCACGTGCTGAATTAATGTTTGCTGAATTGTATGAAGATAACAGTAAAATGATTGAATTACTTAATCATTGCTTTGCTTCTGCTACACAAGAAAACAAACAAGGTATCGCTAACTTTATTGCTGAAAGGTTAGATGCTCACGAAAAACATCAATGGATGATTCGTAGTGTTCTAAAGAAGGCGAGAGCGTAATATGAAAAAATTACTAGCAATAGTATTGAGTATAGCCTCCTTTACCGCATCAGCTTGGACACAACGAGCACCAAATCCACCTCAACAATGTCAAGTACACGCCCCATATGGATTCCCACAAACGGCATTGTCGGTACAGCCCATTTGTCGTCAAGCATATCTAGTTGGTTATGATCCTGTCGCAAAATTACCAAAGTATGTAACATATGAATTAATGCCACAAAACGCATTAGGTTGTGTTGCTAGAACAAATGCTTTTGCTGCTGATCAATCTATACCAAACGGACCTAAACCAGATGACTATGCGGGAACAGGCTACGATAAAGGACATATGAGCCCAGACGGTGATCTATCTTGGGATGTTCAAGTTGAGTTTGAAAGTTTCTTAATGACTAATATGGCTCCGCAAGCTGGTTCATTGAATCGTGGCATATGGAAATTGTTAGAAACAAGTGTGCGTGGTTGGGCAGTTCAACGCAATCAAAGTTACACAGTTTATGTTGGTGGAGTATATAATCAACAAGATAAGAAAATCGGCAACGGTGTCGTTGTTCCACATGGTTATTACAAAATTGTTATCAATAATCAAACTAAAGAAATAGCAGGATGGGCATTCCCTCACGTTGCTCCTTATCCTAACTTAGGCAATGATTTAACTAAGTTTAGATTATCCGTAGTACAGATTCAACAAGCAGCAGGGGTACATTTTGGATTCCCGCAAGGTGCTAAAGAATTGTCTCCGGGACAAGAATGGCCCGTTGACTTTGGTGCGCTTACAAAAGCTAAACGTGCTAAGTGTGGTAAGGATGATGATTAATATTAACCATAGTATTTCATACTAAATATCAGTATGAACATCACAAAATTAGGCAAACTCGTGGGCGATTGGAGTAATATCAATGATACTTTACTTCAACAAATAAGCAATCTATTCAAACTTAGAAATTGCAATATTAATTTGGATATACAAAAGCCAAATAAAGTAACCCCTTTCATTAAAGACAACTTAGAACATTATAGTTTGGATAATCCCTTTACTATTAAAAGAATCTGTATTCATTTAACAGATTGGGAACCGGGTCATTTCTATTGCTTTGACAAAGACATTCATACTGGATGGAGTGCAGGAGATGTATATAGTGTTGATTGGCACAAAACTTCTTATGCTAGCGCAAACGCAGGTGCTTCTGATAGAATCATACTGCAACTAACTGGGCTTGTTTCAGAAGAATCTAATGAATTCTTGTCCCGACTAAAAAGATTTGACACATACGCTATGGAACTTAAAGAAAGTTCTTGGTAAGAACACACCTTAGGGCCGTGTGGCCGGCTGCTGGCCAACGAATAGGAATCGCTACCCATTTAGTTCGTTAAAGTGAGCATATTTGATAAATACATAATGCTTACCGAACACATCATTATTGAATCCGCTGCGATTGAATTAGCAAAACGTTTGCCGTCATTACAAAAACATGACTACAATACTATTGACAAATTAATGAGGCAAGTAGCTAGCAGACATAGTATTACTGGCAAAGCATTACATGATTTGTTTGTAAGAAAGTTTCATAAAAATCCGGATAATTGGATCAAGGATAAATTAGATGAAGATAATGATGAACCAGACTTCTTAGCAGATAACCCAATAATGCAGAAATTCATTCAGTGGGCTAGCAAAGAACTACATCTAACATCAACACCCAAATTTGAATTCAGCTACAGTACTGAAGAGGCACAACAAGGTCATCATACTGGTCGTCATTCAGAAAACGACAACAGTGTTTGGGTATATGTTGCTAATCGTAATATGGTTGACATTATGCGTACCGTTTACCATGAACTTACCCATGTCCGTCAAGGCGAATTGAATATGATTAAACCGGGTGACAGTTATCCGGGCAGCCCAATTGAAATGCTAGCAGATATGACTGCGGGCAAAGCCATGAAAATATTTGGCAAAGATCATCCAGAAATCTTTCAATAAAATCGTTTCTATGTTACAATACATAGATGCTAAAACTACTCTTTCCATTGCCAAAAGAAATTGTTGTCGCACTTAGTGGCGGCGTTGACTCTGTTGCTATTACAGATTTTCTTTCTCAAAATCATAAAGTAACCTGTGCTTTCTTCCATCACGGAACAGAGAATAGTGAACGAGCATTGGAATTTGTTGCTAAATTTTGTACTGAACGTAGTCTCCCGCTTATGATCGGGATAATCAAGAATAGTAAACCCAAAGAACTTAGTACAGAAGAACATTGGCGTAATGAACGCTATGACTTTCTAGACAGTTTGGGCATCTCACTAGGTCCAATCATTACTGGTCATCATTTGGATGACTGTGTTGAAACATATCTTTGGTCGTCTATGCACGGCAAAGCAAAAGTTATTCCATTGAAACGAAACAATGTTGTAAGACCATTTCTTACAACAACCAAAGACAAATTCACATCCTGGTGTGAACGAAAACATATTGATTGGTGCCATGATATTAGTAACGATGATACAAAGTATATGCGTAACTATGTCAGGACACAATTGATGCCACACGCATTACATATTAACCCAGGGATGCGTACTGTGGTTAAAAAGATTGTAGAAAGTCAGCAAAATGTTTGACTTTTCTACACAAGGCATGTATACTAATTACTTTAACAAGGAGAAACTATGAGTAGTAAAATGTTCACCGGAGAGCAAAAGATTAAGTTGACTCAACTTATCAACGAGGGAATGGTAGTCCTACATGAGATTGATACCCTACGTGAGGGTCTAAGTGATACTGTGAAGGCTATCGCAGAAGAACTGGAAGTAAAGCCAGGCATTCTTAAAAAGGCAATATCGGTTGCACATAAAGCAAGTCTTGGTCAAACAAACGCTGACCATGAGGAATTAAATACTATCCTTGAGACAGTGGGCAAAACACTTTGAGTTACGTTGATGCTATTCATAGCAGGGATGAGGATCGGATCTACGTTGTAGAACGGGACCAGAACGGAAAGCGTCAATACAAAGAATATCCCACAAACTATGTACTATACTATCCCGATCATAAGGGAAAGTATCGCAGTATATACGGTGACCCTGTAAATCGTTTCAGTACACGCAAACGACAAGAGTTTGAAAAAGAACGCAGAATTCACGCTGGCAAAAAACTTTTTGAAAGCGATGTGCCAGTAGTGTTTCGCTGCCTTAGTGAAAACTATCTCAAGGCAGATGTTCCTAAACTACATACTTGCTTTTTTGACATTGAGGTAGACTTTGATCCTGAGAAGGGTTTCAGTCCTACCACTGATCCATTCAATCCAGTAACTGCTATCTCATTATATTTAGATTGGCAAGATACATTGGTTACATTGGTCATTGCCCCGAAGCACATGAGTCCAGAGACAGCACAAGAGATTTGTAATGAATTTGAAAACTGTATGCTTTTCACTAATGAGAAGGATATGTTTAATGTTTTCTTTCAACTCATTGAAGATGCTGATGTAATGACTGGCTGGAACTCAGAGGGCTATGATATACCTTACATGGTTAATCGTGTCACAAGAGTAATGAGTAAGGATGATACACGCAAGTTTTGCTTGATGGGTCAACTTCCTAAAGCTAGGGAATACGAAAGATTTGGCAAAAGTGAAACTACATACGATTTGGTAGGTCGCATTCACTTAGACTATTTACAACTCTACAAGAAATATAACTATGAATCACGCCATTCATATAAGTTAGATGCTATTGGTGAGATGGAAGTAGGAGAGAACAAAACTCAATATGAAGGTACGCTTGACCAGTTGTATAACAAAGACTTTAAAAAGTTTATCGAATACAATCGCCAAGATACAATGTTGGTGTATAAGATACACAACAAACTTAAGTTTTTAGAACTAGCTAATCAATTGGCGCATGAGAACACAGTACTGATTCCAACAGTTATGGGTTCTGTAGCAATGATTGAGATGGCTATTTTTAATGAAGCGCATGAACGCGGTTTAGTAGTGCCAGATAAAAAGAAAAGGAATGAGAATGCGGAAGAAACACAGCCAGCAGCAGGTGCCTTCGTTGCTACGCCGAAAAGAGGTATGCACGAATACGTTGGAGCAGTTGACATCAACTCGCTCTATCCCTCGGTTATTCGTGCCCTTAACATGGCAGGAGAAACCATTGTTGGTCAAGTCCGCCAGACTCTAACTGACAAGTACATGGACGACAAAGGCAAGCAACTTGCTAGCCTTAAGAAACGTTTCAAAGAAGGTGACGATGATGTTACTGGTGCTATTCTATGGGAAAACTTGTTTTCTGTATTAGAATATACAAGTATTATAAACCAAGAACGTGGCACAATGCTTACTATAGATTACGAAGATGGTCGTAGTGAGGAATATAGTGCCGCCGAAATCTGGAAGATGATCTTTGATAGCAATCGTCCTTGGATGCTATCTGCTAACGGTACAATCTTTACTTATGAAAAAGAGGGTGTAGTTCCAGGACTACTATCTCGCTGGTACTCAGATCGTAAAGTAATGCAGAAGAAACTTAAAGAAGCTACTACCAACGAAGATAGAGATTATTGGGATAAACGTCAACTTGTTCGTAAGATTTTGTTGAACTCAGCGTATGGCGCACTATTGAACGAACATTGTAGATTCTATGACAAACGGATCGGTCAAAGTGTTACATTAAGTGGTCGTCAGATTGTTAAACATATGATGAGTACCATCAATGAAACAGTTACTGGTGATTATAACCATGAAGGTCCTGCTATTGTGTATGGTGATACTGACAGTTGTTACTTTACTGCGTATCCTATTCTCAATTCGCAAATAGCGAATGGTGATATTAAATGGGATAAAGAAAACTGTATCACATTGTATGACGGTATTGCTGACCAAGCTAATGAATCATTCCCTGCATTCATGGAAAAAGCATTTCATGCTCCAAGAAAGAATGGTGAAATCATTAAAGCTGGTCGTGAATTGATCGGTGATCGTGCTATCTTTATCACAAAGAAACGCTATGCTATCAATATCTTTGATAAAGAGGGTAAGCGTAAAGATACAAACGGCAAGAATGGTGATATAAAAGCTATGGGTCTTGACTTGAAACGTGCTGATACTCCTAAGTATATACAAGAATTCTTAATGGATGTACTTACTAAGGTCCTTGCTGGTGAGCAACGTGATAAAGTTATTGAAATGGTCAAAGAATTCAAAACTAAACTATCTGAACAAGATAGCTGGACAAAGGGTAGCCCAAAGAGTGTTAATAACTTAACTAAGCATACTATTGAATTTGAAAAGACTGGTAAGTGTGGTGTAGGTCATGCTCGGGCAGCAATCAATTGGAACTATTTACGTAGAGTATACGGTGACAACTATAGTCAGAAGATTATAGATGGTATGAAGATTGTTGTATGTAAACTCAAAGACAATGCTTTGGGTTTCACTAGTATTGCTTATCCAGTAGATGAATTGAGATTACCTACTTGGTTCAAGGAATTACCATTTGATGATTTACTTATGGAATCAACATTGGTAGATGAAAAGATAGACAACTTACTTGGGGTATTAGATTGGGATATCAGAAGCAATACAGATGTTAACTCAACATTTGATGAATTATTCACATTCGGTTAAACTGGTGTTGACTATCGTAATATATTCCACTATAATACGTGATAGGAACTCCTAAATATTTTAAACAAAGGAAACAAAATGAAAGATTATTTAAAAGACTTGATCGACCATACATATGGTCTTGGTGGCATTGAACTTATTAAAGTTACTGGCACAGATACTGATACCGCAATCAATGCTGTAGCAGAAAACAAAAGTGTTATCATTAGTGGTACATTCAAAGACCCAATTAGTGATTTCATCGGTGTATTCGGTATGCCTAACTTGAACAAACTCAAAACAATTATTGGGTTTGATGAATATGATGACACATCTAAAATCAATGTTATTCGTACTCAGCGTGATGGTGTAGATGTACCATCTACTATTCACTTTGAAACAAAGACTGGTGATTTCATTAATGATTATCGTCTTATGCTTAAAAGCGTAGTTGATGAAAAAGTTAAGAGTGTATCATTCAAGGGTGCTAAGTGGAATGTTGAATTTGAACCGACAATTGCCGGTATTCAACGTCTTAAGAAGCAAGCACAAGCAAATAGCGAAGAAGAACATTTTGTGTTCAAAACTGATGGTAGTGATTTGAAAGTATTCTTTGGTGATGCTTCAACACACAGTGGTAACTTTGTGTTCAACACTCCAGTTACTGGTACACTAGCCGGTACACACAAGTGGCCTGTTAAAGAATTCTTAAGTATCATGGATCTAGTTGGTGACAAGACAGTAAAGATTAGTGAACAAGGTGCGACTGAAATCACAGTTAATAGTGGTATCGCAACTTATGTTTACTTACTTCCAGCGAACAAAAAATGATCAAGAACATTTCTAGTTCCGGTAAGTACATAAATGTAATTGGTGAATCTGTTGCCAATTACATTAATAATTATTCAGGGGCGCAAGGTGTCGGCAATATAAGATTCAATACTACTAATCAAACTATGGAAGTATATGACGGTAATGGTTGGATACTACTTCAGATGGGACACGTTAATGTAGGTCTAAATGCTGAAGCAGAATCATTGCTTGATTGGGCTAGACAAAAGCGACAAGAAGAACTTGAATTAGAAGCACTAGCAGAAACTAATGCCACTATTAAAGATTTAATGGAAACTATCAATCAAAAGCAAGAACAAATAAGTATTGTCAGGACCTTGATTAAGAAAGAAGAATCAGTTGAAACAAGATAATCTATCACAAAAGCATAAGCCAGAGTGGGCATTATTTTTACCCGCAGTCAGTAGTTTTTATATCTCTGGCTTGGGTAAACAACGTAAAGGTGAACAGTACTTTGACCAAGCACGTATTCCTGCAAGTTTCAATGGTGACGTAGAGAAACTAAACTTTCTTAATAGCAAAGAAGGTCTTTACTATTACAAGTGGGGACTATACTCTGCTGGTCATGCTAACTTAGATACAACAGTTGATGATCCAAGTGAATCTATCATACGTGAACGTGAAGAAGGTACATTCATGTTGGGTGATAGTGGTGGCTTTCAGATTTTAAAAGGTCAATGGCCAGCTGATTGGAAGGATCCTAACTGCCCTCGTGCTATGATTAAACGTAAAGCAGTATTAAAGTGGATGGATACATACATGGATTATGGTATGTGTTTAGATATACCAAGTCAATCACTAACTACGTTTGGTATGAAAGATAAGAATGGTAATAGCTTACATGGTATCAGTACTATTGAAGAAGCAATATCTGCCACACATATTAATAACGAATACTTTATAAATAATCGCTCAGGGAAATGTAAGTTCTTAAATGTGTTGCAAGGTCGTAATCACACTCAAAGTGATGATTGGTATGAGGAAATGAAGAAGTATTGTGATCCAAACATCTATCCAGACAATCATTTTAATGGTTGGGCATTTGGGGGACAGAACAAGATTGACATTCATTTGACATTGCGTAGATTGGTTGGTATCATCCATGACGGGTTGTTATGTGAAGGTAAACATGATTTAATTCATTGCTTGGGTACAAGTATTTTAGAGTATGCTGTGTTGTTTACAGACATACAGAAAGCAGTACGTAAGTATCATAACCCAAGCCTTCAGATTACATTTGACTGTGCTAGCCCATTCTTTAGTGCTGCTAAGGGTCTTGCTTATTTCAATACAACGATTGAGCATAACAAGAAATGGTCTTATCAAATGGAAAAGACTGCGGAGAAAAAGTCATATGCTAATGACAATCGTAAATACCGTGATGCTGTATTAGCTGACGGCATACATAAGTCATTTACTGATAGCCCAGTAACTGATGCGTTAGTTATGAAAGATTTATGTTATCGCGGGCAAGGGTTTATTGGACAACACGGCAAAGAAACAAAAACAAGTTGGGATACATTAAGCTATACATTGTTACAAAGTCACAATGTCTGGATGCATATGAATGCTGTACAAGAAGCTAATCGTCAATATGAAACAGGGGTAGTTCCAAAGATGTTAGTACACAAGTTTGAAGGTGATAACTTTTTTGCTAACATTGTTGATGAAATCTTTAGTAAGAAAACAAAACAAGAATCATTAGATTTGATAGATTATCACAGTAGTTATTGGAAACAATTTCAATCAGGTAGTCAGGGCATTAGCGGTAAGAAAACGGTTAATGCTATGAGTATGTTTGAAGAATTGTTTACAGTAGAGGAAGAACCAATTGAAGAAATAGAAGATAGCGATGAAGCTATGTCATTAGTTTTGGAGTAATAATATGTATAAACAACGAATTGCTAAATTACAACGACGGGCAATAGACCTTGACAAGGAAATATTAGCCGCGGAAAAGGATAGTAACTTTAACAAAGACGCCCTTAAAGCTATGTTAATAGATAGAAATGATGTATACTCTGAGATAAGAAGATATACAAAACTTCAATGGGATGAAGATCACGAAAGTGTTAATTTTGAGGATGATAGATAATGAATCAACAAGAACAAGCTGATATGGAAAAACGTCAGCGTATTAAAGATAAAGCATTTCGTACAATCTTTGTAAGATTTCAAAAAGAAGGTATTCATAAATACCCCGCAGCAGCAACAGACCCTAACTTGGCAACAGGTGATGAGTATGATGTTAGCTTTTTAGCAACTCCGCATCGTCACATCTTTCACTTTGAAGTGACGATTGAAGTATTTCACAACGACCGTGATATTGAGTTTATTCAATTCAAACGATGGTTAGAGAATCAATATTCTCAAAACATCTTAGCATTGGATTACAAAAGTTGTGAAATGATTAGTGATGACCTTTATGAGGTTATCGCAACTCGGTATCCAAGTCGTAATATCATAATTAGTGTCTCTGAAGATGATGAGAATGGTGCTACGATTTCTTATAATAGAACTCAACCTTATCGTAACCTCGCTATTTAAAGGAAATATAAAATGGCAAAACAAACTTTTCAATCAAACCCACGTGTTACTCAAATTTTTGAGGATCTAGAAAAATATCTAACATTCTGTGTGGATTTTGGTTATAAGTACAATGAAGCAGAACTCTATGATCAACGGAGTTATGTATATCGTCAGTATACTAAATTTGCTACAGGCAAATTTGCTAAAGATCAATGGCAGGAAAACGCTCGTCCATAATGCGTAAATTATATTACATGGGGCTTGAGCCCTACAAAGCAAGGTATACTCTACAGTTACAAGAGTGGAATACTACTGTGTTTGATAAAAGAGGCATCAACTATGTTGTAGTCTCCGGGGAAACACTAGGTAATGACCAAGCTATTGTAACAGGTCAAGTATTAGATGCTCATGGGCGTACATACTTCGGTATGTCGCAATTGATGAATCTAATTAAAATGATGAAACAAGGAGAATTAAACAATGAAGATGTTGTCTACTTTGAGGACATGTTTCAGCCCGGAATCGAAAGTCTTCCGTATATTCTTAAGCAAATCGATCCTATTCACAGGCCTCGGATTTATGTTCGCTGTCTTGCTCAGTCCATTGATCCTGATGATTTTGTACATGTATGGGGTATGCAGGATTTCATGGGCCACTATGAAAAAATGGTTGACTCATTTGTGGACGGAGTACTCGCAACTAATGAAGAAATGGTAATGCACATGAAGATTGCAGGTTGGAAGGCTCCAATCTACAATATCAGTGGATTAGCATTTGGCAAGAGTGAAGTACAAAATCGTGTAGCAAGTATCAAGCCATTCAATGAACGCAAGAGGCGTGTAGTATTCTCAGCACGATGGGATCAGGAGAAACAACCTGATTTCTATATGGACCTCATTGAACAATGGCACCAAGAAAAACCATACAATGATGTTGAATTCTGTGTATGTAGCGGTGGTAAACTTAAATCAAATAGCGAAAGCTATATGGCACGTACACGTAATCTAGAAGCTAACGGTCTACTAAAAATCTATGAGGATCTAGAAAAGAATGAATACTACAACATTGTTAATGATAGTCGGGTTGTATTTAACTGTGCGTTACAGGACTGGGTATCAAACACCGTCAGTGAGGCTGATGCTCTCGGATGTAATGTTCTCTATCCTGCTT